>JAABUM010001418.1_pt1 | contig 36099 bp, 33 predicted proteins | sample 5559161 | NCBI WGS metagenome assembly JAABUM01 (sample SAMN10711868, study PRJNA513369) | rock metagenome | isolation source: Antarctica rocks | place: Antarctica: Victoria Land, Siegfried Peak nord
GATGTGGTCGGCGGAGGTGATCAAGTAGACGACCTCGACGCTCTTCTTGCCGCCTCGGGTGACGGTGCGGCGGACCTGTGCGACCTGGGCGGCGCCGGCGAAGCCGACCCAGGCCGGAGCTTCGCTGCAACGACACTCCCTTCGCACCGACCTGAGGGTAAGCCGTCTGTCCAGTTCGGTGCAACACCGCCGGCACGCAATTGAACACCCAACTAACCTCGGCGGTCCACGGTTGAGGAGCTGACACGACCTGGAGATCCGCCGGGTGCTGTGCAGCACCAAGGTTAGTTAGGTAGGACGCCTCGTTCGGACAGTCACTCCTCGGCTGCACGCTCTGCAGGTGGCGCCGGATGTACGCCGCGGTCGCCGGTACCGCAACAACAAGATGTGCGTCAACTCTCCTGGAGGAGAAGTCAGCCAGGCGACGGGCCCGGCAGCCTTCGGACTTCCGGAGTCACGGCCTCCCGGCAACGGTTCGGGCATCTGAGGGGCCTCGAGGCGGGTGGCACGGGCATCCGGTCCACGAGGTCCTCGATCGCGGCGCGCAGGTCACGCTCGATGAGGGCGGCGGGCATGATCTGTTGCACCAGGTCGCGCAGCTCTCGGGCGGCGATGTCCACCTTGTCGCGCAGGGGTGATGGCGGCCGTGGCCAGCTCGGGTGAGGCGTCCGGCCGGGCGGCGAGTTGGTGGGCCTGCAGACCGATGCGACGAGCTGCACCTGCATCCCGTCGTGGAGGTCGTGAGCGATCCGCCGCCGCTCGCGGTCGCCGGCGTCGACGATGCGCTGTCGGGACAGCTGCAGGGCGCGTGGGCTCGCCCGAAGGTCGGCGGTCAACCGGTCACGGTGTATAGCGATCGCCACGACCCGCCCGGAGGCGCGGACCATCTCGGGATCGGTGTTCAGGGCGCATCTCGTAGCTGCAGCTCTCTCACACCCGCCCGGTCACGGTCTCGCCGTGATTACGTGGATGGAGGCTTGGTCGTACAAGGTTCCAGGCGAGCGTCCGTGCACTCTTCGGTGCGTCTCGACATCCGAGAGGCAGGTGCGTCATTCCGCCGCGAAGGCAGTACCTCTCCTGCTCCTCGTCGCCGCAACGCTGTCCGGGGATTGCGAACGTCCTATGCCGGTATCTGCTGGCGCGCGCACCGACCCTCTTTGCCGCTGAGATCCGATCAGGACCGCAACTGAACGGCGAGCCGCTGGGGTACGCATCACAGACTGTCAGCTGCGACGAAAACTCACGCATGGCTGACCGCTGGGCGCGGAGAGCGTTGCTTCTTACGGCTGGAAACAGTTGTGGAGCCCGTAAGGAGGGCGTGGTGGAGCGTGGTCGTCGCCAAGATCCGTATCCCTACACCTGGGAGATCCCTGCCGTAGTAGTCGTGGGGCTAGGGCTCATGGTGGCGTTGGGAAGTCAGCTTGGGCGGGCAATCGCCTGCTGGTTGTCGGGGGACGGCTTGGTCTTCTCGGACCGGGCGGCCTTGTTCAGCAGCCTCCCGGCTGTGCTGATGGGCCACGCTGACGCTGGCCTGCCCGCCGGGTCGGCATGCGATGTCACGGTTGGGCTGTTGCGCTGGTCCGTGGGCGTTGTTGACGTCGTCGTGCTGGTGGTCGCCGGCTGGGTTACCTGGTGGGCTCTGTTGCGGTGGGGTCCGTGGCGGTTGCAGGGGATGGCGTCGAGGGAGGAGGCGCAACGCCTCCTCGGCCCGGCCCGGCTGCGGAAGGTCGCGCCGGTGGTCCGTCCGGACCTGCGCGGCAGGGCTGTCGGCCCTGGCGGGACCTCGGCGCGCCGTTCGGGTTTCACCGACCAGACGGCGCGGGTGGACTCGTGAGACGGCTGCAGCTGACGGATGTCGGGTGGCGGATCGGGGACTCGTATGAGCCGCGGGGTGGGCAGTTGTGGGTGCCGTGGGATCGCACGACGGGGGTGATCGGTCCTCAGGGTAGCGGCAAGACGCTGGACCTGCTCACCCCGGCTGTCCTCAACGCGCCAGGCGCGGCTCTGGTTACGTTGACGAAGGCCGATGACCTGCTGTTGACGTTCACCCACCGGTCGGCCGGGGGGCGTCCGTGTGTCGTCCTGGACCCGTTCGGGTTGGCGCCGGGTCTGTCGGAGCTGGTGTGGGATCCGATCGCCGGATGCGTGGACCCGATGGTCGCCGAGCGGCGGGCCAAGGCGTTCACAGCCGGCACGGTCAAGGGAGTCACTCACGGCGGTCAGGGTGATGATGCGGCCCGGTTCTACGCCGCCGAGGCGGCCAAGGTCATCCAGGCCTATTTCCACGCCGCCGCCCTGTCGGGGCGCGGTTTGGACGATGTCCTGGACTGGGTGGCCCAGCCCCGGGCGGCGGGCACTCCGGTCGATGTGCTGCGCGAGCACCCGCACGCGGCACCGTTCTGGCACGGGCTGCTGCAGGGCGCCCTACACGGTGACCCCCGCACGGCGGGGAACACGGTCACCACGGTGCAGCAGGCGATGAGCCTGTTCTTCCAGCAGGACATCCGCCGCCGGTGCGTGCCCCGCCCCGGACGGCCGGCTACCGACCTGCGGCAGGTCATCCTCGCCGGCGGGACGATCTACCTGCTGGGCCGGGAGGACCCGTATGCATCGGCGTCCCCGCTGATGACCGCGGTTGCTGAGCAGGTTTTGGACACCGGTTTGCAGCTGGCTAACGAGTCGCAGTGGGGCCGGCTGTGCCCGCCGATGCTGGCCTGTCTGGACGAGCTGCCGTCGACGGCGCCGCTGCCGACGCTACGGACCCGGATGGCCAACGAGCGGGCGATGGGCTTGTCGTTCATCTACGCGACGCAGACGTGGCGGCAGCTGGCCGCGATCTTCGGTGAGCAGGAGGCCCGGGCTCTGTTCGGGCTGACGAACGTGTTGGTGATGTTCGGGGGGTCCAAGGATGTGGAGTTCAACCGGGAGATCTCTGACCTGGTCGGCACCGTACGGCTGGCCCGCACCTCGTGGCAGACCGGACGGATGGGCGGACGGACGGTCTCCGGGGAGGATGTGCCGATTCTGCGACCGGAACAGATCCGCCAACTCCCGGAACGACGGGCCTTGGTGGTGGCCGAGAACGGGAAACCCCTGCTGGCCAAGCTGACCCGCTGCATCGACGGGAAACCCGGTAAGGCCCTGCTAGCGGACCAGGACCGGCTGCGCGCCGAGCTCGCGGCCCGGCATCGGCAGGAGATCTCCCCTCAGGCTCGAGCCCTCGCCGCGTTGGTGGAGTCCCGGCAACGCGGGCTGGACAACGACGGTCGCGACGACGCGAGGACCCGGTGAGCACCAGCCCCAGCGCTACCCCCGGCCGGGACCTGATCGTCTGGTCGTTCCCCAAACCGGAACGGTGGCGGTGGCTGCGGCAGGCCTACTACGAGCTCAACATCCTCCAGAACGGCAGCCCTGATGAGATCAAGGCCCTCAACCAGGACCCAAGGGACCTACCCCGGCCGTGGGAGCCGGCCAGCTGTACCGATCCGCAGCTGCGGGAAGAGCTGTGGGCGTGGCTGGAGGCCGTGGTGACGTGGCTGAACCACGACTACGTGTGGGACCCGGCCACCGCCGTCCCGGCCTGCTGGCCCGCGCACCCCCACCTGGTCCATGAGATCGCCGCCATCGCCGACCTCCGCCGCCGGGCGGGCAACGCGTTCGACAGCACCCTCCTGGAGGAGTGGCACCGAGTGCACCTGCCCGCGTTCACGGACCGGATGCGGACCCGGGTCCGGGAACACTGCGACGAGAAGCACCAGACGTGGCCAGCCCGGGCCCGATACAACCGACACACCCGTGCCGAGACCGTGCAGGAACGGCGGGACTGGTTCGCCGAGGACCTCGCCGCCCTGGCCGCCATCCAGGAAGGGCATTCGACGCTGAGCAGGACGCGGCTGCGGTCCGTCGACCTGGACACCGGCGAAGTCATCGACGACGACGACTGATCCGCTCACCGGACAACCCGGGTGACCAGGATGATGCCGGCTGGTGGCCTCCCCGCACAGGTGGGAGAAGGCGGGGCAGCCGGAGACGGTTAAGCGGCGGCATGCGGAGCTGGAGAGGGCTGAATATCATGAACATCCCGTTGAAAGACCGTGTCAACGGCACCGCCCCACCGGGTCGAAGGGGCTCCCCTCATTGTTGGGGTCTGGCCCGAAGACCGGGCTGACGGACCGTTCCCAGGGCTGATTCTGGGGTGTGGGTGATCCCTGCACGGCCAGTGGCGGGGCTGCACCGTCTATGTGATCGTCGACGTCGCATAAGGCGCGGGGGAGGCTGCGGTTCAGGCCGGGGTGCCCGCAGACCAGCTGAGTCCCGCTGCCTCCAGGGACGGTTGACGACTCGCTTCGAGAGGGGCGCGGGGGGATCCTCTGCGGGCCGAATTACCGGCCATGATCAGTCCCTTCGCCGGGGAGAGCCCGTCGCAGCGGACCCGGTCGGTCGTGGAGCTCACCTGGGCGCAGCGGGGCAGTGCGGTCCGACGTGGAGGGGTGGTCGTACCACCGAAGCTGTAGTGGCCCCTGACTTCGTCATAACGTAGTGCAGCCCAGACACCCACCTCCCGACTTGCCGGCTTGCTCTGCAGCCAGCTGCGGAGTGTCCACCGCGGCCCGGTCTGCCTCGTGCGTCCGGCATGCCGGCTGGCGCTGGATGGCTCTTAACTCCCAGATGGCAGTCGCTGTTGCGTCTCGCGCCGGAGTTCTCTAGCCGGACGGTGCAGGTTGACCGGTGTCGCGGTCAGAACCCGCTCAACCATCTCGGTCAGGAAAGCGGATGGTTGAAGATCCGCAGGTACTCGATGCTCCTGTAGGACAACTTGTGGAAGTGAGGCGAGGGCCCGATCGATCTCCGAGGGTTTGATCGCTTCGTCTTCCTCATCGACTCCGTATTCCTGGCTCCCGTCGTCTGTGATAAGACCCGCTTCCGCAAGGGGGTCTTCCCCGTCGCCAGCGTCGTCGTCACCGTGGTTGACGGCCAGGTGGTCTCCGTACTCGATGATGACGAGGCAGACGGCGTGGTAGGCGTCGTCCTCGCGGCCCAGTTTCTGGAGGAGGTCGATGAGCCACTCGGCCTTGACGGGCTCTTCATCAAAAATCGTTGAACGGAGGCCGTAGACGAAGCCAAGCGCTGCGAGTGGGTGCCGCAGCCGCAGGTTCTTGGCGTCTCCGTAGGACTCCTCGACCCGGTTAGCGGCATTCTTCCCGAAGCTGGAGTCCATCCGCTTGGTGCTGATCAGCAGCTCCGGCCCGGTGTCCCAGTTGGACATCACCACGTCGACCTGCTTGAGGTAGTTCATTCCCAAGATGTTCGCGCTCGACGCCGCTGCGCCAGCCGGGGGGGTCTTGGCCCGTAGCCGTCTCCACAGTTGTTCGCGTTCCGGCTTGGTGACCTTGTCCAGCAGCCTGATTAATGGGAGAGGAAGGATACGAGGCGCTGTCGGCCTAGGCCAGACGGCGTCAGCGTCAAAGCCAGCACGTCGAAGCTCATACGCGACCCAGACGTCCAGGGCCAAGGCAGGGACCCCTGTTTCGGTTTTTGCCTTTAGATGCAGAGGGACCCCAAGCAGCCGTCGAAGTGTGGCGAAGTCCGGCTCGTATCTCAGCCCCCCGTCCATCGTGAGGGTCCATGGGTTGGTGTACTCGCCAGCCGGAGCAGCGTCGGCCGCGATCCGGTCGAAGAGAGCCCAGGCTTTGGTCCGCGTCGAGGGTTCAGCGGCCACTCTTGCCCCTGGTCGAGCGGCGCTGGGTCATCGCCTGGTGAGCACCCCGGACGACTCGAAGGTCACTAGTGGTGAGCAGGCGCCCGAACAGGGCTCGGTCGACCGCGGCGGCGGCCTGGCTCAAGGCGCCGATGTTGAGAAGGCCCGCTACCTCGTCACGTACAGCTCTCAAGGGGCGAGCTCGGCGTTGAAGCAGGTCCGGGGAGGGCACAGCCCACCCGTCCGCCTCTCGTGGCTCAAGCTTGAGGATGCCACCGCCGTAGGAACGGCCCACGATCTCGGCGTGCAGGAGGGTCACGGAGTTCACGCTGGCCAACGGCAAAAGCTCCCGACCTAAGGCGGCCACGTCGTCTCGCAGATACACACCGTGCACGGAGTTCAGGTGATGTACCCCCGCAGTATTCGTCGTCAGGCGGGGAGTATCTGCATTCATGTACGTCAGCAACAGGTCTGCTGGCTGCAGGAGCGGCACCTGGTACCACGGCCGGCGGACTCGGCACTTGTATGCCCGGTCGACACCCGCCGAATGGCCGGCCTCGACATACGCCAATGCTGCTGAAGACGGGCGCCCGGACGGGCGGAAAAGCCACGTTAAGCGACCTCTGCGACCCAGTCGGCCGAGATCAGCGAGACTGAGTTCGAGGCCTCTCAGGTGCGCGCTTCCAGGAGGGGAGAGCCGCACGAGATCCGACCGACGCAGACCTAGCTCTTTGACGCGGGCCGGCGACAGAGCGAAGTAGTTGTTGTTACCAGTGACCATGCCGAGGGTGGTGTCTCCCCAGGCCTCGAGGTCGGTGAAAAGGGCGCGGTCGCGAAGGGACTGCAGCGGCCGCGCGGCGTCCGGGTCCATGAGCAGGGACGTCCATTTTTCCGCGGGGTCAGGCGGCCTCCAGGTTGACGGTCGTCCCATCGCACCCAGTGCTTCGGCGTCGTGGGCCTGGTGAATCACCGCTTGGTCGGTGGGCCCCTCATCGAATCCGTCAGCCAGCAAGAGCAGGACATCCGCCTCAGCCCCAGGAAACACCTGATCGGTGAAGAGGACAAGCTCCACGGACCGAAACCGCTCGAACAGGAACCGTCGAACCGACGCGGCGTAGTTGACGCTGAGCAACTCCGCGGGCAGCACCAAGCCCATCCGCCCCCCGCGGCGTAGGAAGAGCGCTGAATGGATGGTGAACGCCGCCCAGCTCGACGCCAGGGCGGTAAGGGACACCCCCGCCTTGAGAGCCGCCACGCGTGACCGGGTCCTAGCTTCCCCGGCGAAGTCCTGGTATCGGATATACGGCGGGTTGCCGATCACAACGTCGTAGTCCGGCCGGGGGGGCACGAGGAAGAAGTCGCTCTCGATCACGGTGGGATCTCCGCCGGCCTTCTCGACTCGGGCTCGCGCGAGTCGAGCGCTATGCGGATGGATCTCCACACCGGTGACCTGAGGGCGTGAAGCGCTGGCCCCAGATAGATCCCGCAGCCGGTGAGTCGCCTGCACCAAGAAGGCTGCATCACCCGCAGACGGCTCGAGCACGGCATCGGTAGCTTCGCGCACGGCCCACGCGGTGACGAACGTGCTGATGGGCCCCGGGGTAAAGAACGCTCCTCGCGCCTTCCGCAGAGCCGGGCTGTCCCCCCCAGGCAGTGCAGCAGCGAGCATGCCCCCATTCTGGACTCCCGACGGGTCAGGTGTGGTCAAGGCGCGCTGGCAGGCGCCTTGACGTGGGGCGGGGACCGCCGGGCATGGATGGCCTTGCCGATCGTCGATGTTGCGTCGTAAACCCGGCCCTCCTCTTACTGCCCGGTTGAAAGGTGGGCTAAGCCCTGATCCGTAAGTTGTTGGGTGGCCCGGGAGGGTCGGGTGTGGCTGAGCCTTGATAGTCCTTGGTGGCTCCGGTGGATTGGCCGCCCGACCCTTCTGGGGCGCCCTGGCTGCTGATTGAGATGTGCGTTCTGGTCGCTGTTTACGGATTCGTCGGCGGGGTGTTCCTCGGGCTATCAGGAGTTGGCCGACCCCGTCGCGAGGAGGAACAGTTGGATCAGGTGGTCGCGCAGGGATGGGCCGGTATCGATGTTGGGAAGGGCCACCACTGGGTGTGCCTGATCGACGAGAGCGGTTCGACGCTGTGGTCGAGGAAGGTGGTCAACGACGAGGCCGCGATCCTCGAAGCGATCGGCGAGGTCCTCAGCCGGGCGCAGCAGGTGTCGTGGGCGGTCGACATTACCGGCACCAGCAGCGCTCTGCTGTTGGCGCTGCTGGCCGCTCACGGGCAGCAGGCGACCTACGTGCCGGGCCGGACGGTGAACCGGATGTCCACTGCCTACATCGGCGAGGCCAAGACCGACGCCCGCGAGGGTCGACGTCCCCGCGGCTCTGGTCACCGAGCTGAGGCTGCTGGTGACCCACCGCACCGACCTGGTCGCTGACCGGGTCCGGCTGATCAACCGGTTGCGGGACGTGCTCAGCGGCTACTTTCCTGTGTTGGAGCGGGCGTTCGACTACTCGGCCAGCCGTGGAGCGCTGGTCCTGCTGACCGGGTACCAGACACCGGCCGCGATCCGAGGACGCGGCCGCTCGCGCCTGACGAGTTGGCTGACGGCCCGCAAGGTCCGCGGCGCCGCGCAGGTCGCGGCCCTCGCCGTGGCGGCCGCCGACGCGCAACACACGACCGTCCCCGGGCAGGATGTCGCCGCCAGCATCGTCGCCGAGCTCGCTACGGCATTGTTGGAGCTCGACCAGCGCCTCCACGTCCTGGAGACCCGGATCGGTGCGACCTTCCACGCCCACCCGCAGGCCGAAATCCTCGAGTCCATGCCCGGCATCGGCCTCATCCTCGGCGCCGAGCTCATCGCCGCCGCCGGCGACCTCAGCCGCTACGCCGACGCCGGGCACCTCGCCTCCGCCGCCGGCCTGGTCCCGGTCCCGCGGGACTCCGGGCGACGCACCGGCAACCTGCACCACCCGAGGCGGTACTCCCGCAAGCTGCGCCGGGTGTTCTACCTATCCGCGCAGTCATCGATGATGCGCGAGGGACCCAACCGCGACTTCCACCTCAAGAAACGCGGACAAGGCCTCGGCCACGTCCAAGCCCTCATCGCCCTCGCCCGCCGCCGCGTGGACGTCCTGCGGGCCCTGCTTCGCGACAACCGCGTCTTCACCCCGGCCAAACCCGAGGCCAAGGTGGCTTGACAACGTCATTGAGAATCCACCGATGCTGTTTTGGGGGCTTGTTGTGGACTAGGGGCTAAGGCGGGCTAAGGCCGCCTTGCCCGTTTGGTGTCCTGACTCGAAACCGACTCAGTTGTCGATGTCCGAAGTCGCGTGCGCGGATCTGCGCGCGGACGCGCCGTCATCCGAAGGTCAGGCCTCGGTGAAGTAGGCGTCGGTGAGTTCTCGGAGTGTGGTTTGAGTGGCGACGTCGTGGGCGACCGCGGGGGTGGTGGCTTCGCGGTCGCGGTTGAAGTAGTGGCCGGTGGTCGTGGCCAGGGCTGGGTCGGTGGCGAGCCGGATCGCGGTGGCTGCTCCCTGTTCCGCGGTGAGCAAGGAGCGGCGGACTATCCCGGCGAAGGGTCGCAACGGTCGAGGAACGAGGTCGTCGATAATGCCGGTGCCCACGATCCCGGGGTGGAGTGCGTTCACCGTGACGCCGTGCGCTGCGAGCTGGTGGGCGAAGTCGTAGCTGGCGGTGACGGTCATCAGCTTTGCCCTGGCGTACGCCTGGAACGGGACGAATCCCGTGGATGGGTTGAGCTCACGGATGTCGGTGATGCTAGTGAGGTCCAGCGTCGCGGGGCGGGGGTGGTCGGGCAGCTTGATCTGGCGGGTGTCGTTGAGGGTGTCGGAGTCGACGTTGACGACCCGGGCGCCCCCCGGCGCAACACGGGGGCGAGGAGGGCGGTGAGTCCGTAGGCGGCGAGGTAGTCCAGGGCAATATGCATCTCGACTCCGTCGACGGACAGCCGCCGGTCGGGGAAGTGGGCGCCGGCGTTGTTGGTTAGCAGATGCACCGCCGGGTGGTCATCGGTGATCGTCTGAGCGGCGCTGAGGACGTCGGCTCGGCGGGACAGGTCCCCCGCGATGACGGTGAGCCTATCGGCGCCCGTCGCGCGGGTGATGCGTCCACGCAGCTCGTCGGCGCGGTACGGGTTGCGGGCCGCCGTCACCACCTGGGCGCCGCGGCGGGCCAGTTCGACGGCGATGACCTGCCCCATCCCGCCGGTCGCGCCAGTGACGACCGCGACCTGGCCGTCCAGGGTGCCGCCGTTCACCGGACAATCCGCGGGTAGGCGTGCACGAACTGCGGAGCTTCGGCCTCACGGATCAGGAAACTGGCCAGGTCGGCGCGACTGATGGAACTCCACAGCCGGATCGGCAGGTCGACGCCGGTGGTGTAATGGCCTAGCTCGGGCTGGTCCGTAAGCAGGGTGGGCGCACGATCGTCCAGTCCAGCCCGGATTCTACAATCAGCGGTTCCATCGTCTCCTTGTCTCGCATCTTGCCCCTGACCCCGGCCCACACCGCCAGGGAGAACAGCGACTTGTCATGAGTTTCGGCGACCCCATGAGCGCTCACCACGATCAACCGCGACACCCCTGTCTGCTGCATGGCCGCCACGGCGGAGCGGATCCCATCGGTGCACACCGTTGTCGGGCTTTTTGCTGCGCCGCCCAGCGTGCTGATGACCACGTCAACGCCCCGGAACGCCTTGACCAGCGTGCAGGAGTCGTTCACATCGCTCCACGCCAGTTCCCGAAGGCCCGGGGTCGAAGCGAACGATCCGGGGTTACGTACTAGGGCGGTCGCTTCGTGACCTCGCCCCAACGCGGTCGCGATGACGTGTCATCCCGTCGCACCGGTGGAGCCGAGAACCGCAACCGTCCACTTCGATACATGATGTCTCATACTTCGAGTCTGCAGCACGGTAGGGTTTGAGTCAAGATGTCTCATAGACTGGAGTCATGGCGACGACGAGTGACCCGAGGTTTATGCGCAGCCGAGAAGCGATCGTCAACGCCGCCCGAGAGTTGCTGCTCCAGCACGGACCGAGTGCGGTCACCCACGTGCAGGTGGCCGAGCTGGCCGGGGTGGGAAGGGCGACGGTGTATCGGCACTGGCCCCGTAGCGACGTCCTCCTCGCCGATGCTATGGCCACCGTCCCGATGCCGTTCTTCGCCGCACCCACCACGCCCACCAGGGACTGGATACATGCGGAGCTGACCGTCATCGCCCGAGAACTCGAACTCGACGACGTGCGAGCGGTTGCCACGACCCTGGTCAACGCCGCCCTGTGGGACCAAGACATGGACACACGACGAGCCGGGTTCGCCCAAATCTTGGGAGAGCGCCTCGCAACAGCCCTCGACGAAGCGCAAGCCCGCGGTGAGCTAAACCCCCATGTAGACAGCCCTTCAGCGGCAGCGCTCACACTCGGGCCGCTCTTCTACCGCAGCACCATCGAGCATGCCCCTATCGACGACAACCTCATCCACGCCGCGATCAACGCGGTCGGACGCTGGACCTGACCACATCAACTCAGCATCAAGGCGAAGCGTGTCATGAACGATCGTTGCCGAGACGCCACCGAAGCCGGGCGCCTCGAGCATGTGGAGTTCAGTGGTCAGTGGCGGCGTTCTGTGATCGCTTGGTGGCGGCTCTAGGTTCCGATCACGAGGATGCTGGCGGCTGCTTCAACGACGTCGTCGGTGATGGTTTCGAGTTGGTTGATCTTGAGGACTCGGCTGATCTGGGGGAAGAGGCGTTCGAGGAGCCGGAAGTTGCCTCGGGTGATCCGTTCGATGGCGGCGATGGCCTGGGCGTCGGTGAAGTCGTCAGGGTTGAGGGTGCGGCCAAGACGTTTCCAGTGGCGGTCGAGGACGAAGAGGAGTTCATCGCGGCCCAGGGCTCGGTAGCGGTGGGAGAAGCCGAGGCGGCTGTAGAGCTGGGGGTAGTGGCGGAAGCGTTGGTCGATTCCGGGCATCCCGATCAGGATCATGGCGAGCCGGGTGCGATCGTGCCGATCGCGCAGCATCTCCAGAGCGGTGGGGGTGAGCCGCTCGGCTTCGTCGACGATGAGCAACTCGACCCAGCGGGTCGAATCGCCGGCACGGGTGCCGGTGACCTTCCCGATCGTGCGTTGATGGTCTTCGATGCAGACGCCGAGATGGGCGACCCACCGGTCGATGTCACGGATCAGTTCTCGATGCCGCGGCAAGACTTCAGGGGTGTAGAAGACGGTACGGGCACGGTTGGCCAGCGCGTTGTGCTTGGCGTCGTCCTCGCTGCGAGGTCCCCACGCTTCCAGGTAGCGCTCGAGGACGTCCCAGCTGGCGTAGCGGCGGGCTGAGTTGGTCTTCCCGACGCCGGCGTCGCCGTGGCAGATGCCGATGGTGTGCTCGCCGCGGACGGCGTTGGCGAACTCAGTGAAGCGACGGTGCTCTTTGGTGACGATGAAGGCTTGGTTCATCACTCGTCCTCTTCGTAGGTCCGCAGTCGGCGCCGCCGCGACGCCGGGTTCGCCGGGGCCTGCGGCTCTGCCCGTTGGGCGACGGTGGGGATCCGGTCGCTGATGGCACGGCGGAGCTGGCGGCGGCGGGCGCGTCGGGCGGCTTCGATGTCGCGGAGGCTGGGACGGAGGTTGGGGTGGTCTTCGTCGACGGCGACGCAGAGGAAGGTGTTGCGGTCGTAGACGCGGATCTCGGAGAGGTCGCGCGGGTCGTAGCGGATCGTGACGGGATGACCGACGAACGGGGCGAGGGTCGGTGAGAGGTAGCGCTGGCCCTGGAAGTGGATGCCGTCGCGCTGCACGGTGCGGTGCTTGGCGACGGTAAGCAGGAGCCCGTCGAGCTGGTCGAGCCTGTCGGGCATGCGGGGTAGCCATCCGGCGCCGACCCAGGCGTCTCGGGGTGAGGTGCCGAGCTCTGGGTGGGGTCGGTGGTTGTAGGTGGCGACGAAACCACCGATCGCCTGGTCGAGGGCCGACAGGTCGAGGACCGGTGTCGGTGCTCGGCTGCCGGGTGCGAGGTGGCCGGGCAGGGTGGCGAGCAGTTCGGTGTTGACGGTGCCGAAGAACCGCTCGATCTTCCCGCGCCCCTGGGGGCGGGCGACAGTGGAGTGGATGAGGCGGACGTGGAGCTCTATCGCGGTGCGGTCGAGGTGGTGGCTGGTGAAGTCGGAGCCGTGGTCGACGTACAAGACGTCGGGGATGCCGCACATGGCCCAGCTCGGATCGGGCTTGCGCCAAATCGCCTGCCGTAAAGCGAGCGCCGTTTGAAGTGCGGACGGGGCACCGGTGAACACGGTGTAGCCACAGATCGCGTGGGAGTAGTCGTCCATCACCGTGGTTAGCCACGGCCGGTCCGGTTTGCTGTTGACGTCGACGATGAGGATGTCGAGCTCGGTGTGGTCGGCTTGCCACATCCGGTTCGGCTGATCGGCATGGAACCGGTACACGAGTTCGTACCGATCCCGATATGACGCGGGACCCTCGAGCGCCAACGTGACCAGCGCCGGATCCAGGGCCTGCACGATACCGCGCACCGTCGAGTAGCTCGGCTTCGGCAGCTTCTGCCGGTCCGCTTCGGCCATCGTCAGATGGTGCAGGGTGGCGATGCTCGGCCGCGGGCGGGTCAGCGCCAGCCGCTCGACGACCGCCACGAGTGCGGCGTCGGTACGCCGCATTCCGGCGTCGATGCGTGGGTGCGAATCGAGGCCGGTGATGCCACCGGCCCGATAGAGCTGATGCCAGCGTTGCAGGGTGCGCAACCCGATGCCGGTGGCGCGAGCCAGAGCCGTGAGCGGAACCTGGTCTTCGACATGGAGTCGAAGCACCCGCCACCGCTGCTCGGCGTCCACCGGCCACCCTACATTCCGTTGTCCTCGCGGGCCGCGTGCGCCTGTTGGTGCCGGTACAAGGTGGCGCGGCTCCAGCCGACCAGCCGGGCCGCGTCGTCGGCGGTGCGGCCCTTGGCGCGAGCGTCGGCGGCGATGGCGATGGCGAGCTTGTCGGCGATCACTGCCGGGTCCGACAGCGGGCGGCCGAAGCGGGTGCCGTTCTGCCGGGCGGCGGCGATGCCGGCGGTGACGCGTTCGACGATCAGCTCTCGTTCGTTTATGTGGACACCTGGCGTATGTCAAGTCCCGGCGATGATGGTGCCTGGAGTGCTTGATCTTGAAATGCGTGGTCAGAGCGGGTGGTGGACCCACACGTTCGGCTCTACGTAGACACAGTGGCCTTGAGTTGTGTCAACGAGGATGGGTGCCAAGGCTCCGGGGACCTCGACGAGGCCATCAGTTTTCATGGGCGATCCGGTCCATTCCTGCCACTGCGCCAGTGTTCCCGGGATGGTCATAGACAGTGGCGCTACTTTCACGATGCGGCCACCGAGTCGGACGTGAACCCGTAGCCAGGAGTCGGCGGGTAGGCCGTCGGACCGCGTCCGGGTGCTGTACTCCTGCGGTGAGGTGCGCGGCTCCAGCGCTTTTCCGTTCGGGCGGACGGGTCCGACGAGGTTGGTGGTGCCTAGTTTGCGGAAGGTGTCACGCGCTGCGGCGAGGAGCGGAGTGCTCAGCCCTCGGCCGCGCTGATGTGGAGCGATTCGCGCTTCGATGAGGCTGACGGCGCTTCGGTCATCGGTGGGGTTGTCGAATGCCGACTCGAGCGCCCAATCCCACCCGCGGTCGGGCAGGTTTTCAGCGCCGGGCCACCGTATCGGCACTGCGTGGATCCTGGCGATTACCTGATCGTCTTCTAGTGCGAGCAAGTGCAGGTCGGGGAATAGTTCGGTTGCCGGTTCGTAGCGGGTCGCGGCGACCGGGTCCTTGAGCATGAACGCCGGCCAATCGCTTTTGACGTCCCAGAATTGGTCGATCAGGTCAGGGCGCTCGGCCAACGAGTAGGTACGCACGACCGTCATCCTGCTCTCAGTGGTGAGTTGGTGGGGGTTGAGTGCGCGCAGGGCAGTCCTCTACAGCGTCGTCACCGAGCTGGGTCAATAGAGCTTCAATGCGATTCTTTGTTGTTGTGTGGCGTTCGACTTCACGGTCCCACCCGCGGGTGACGGCGTCATCAATTAGTTGTTGCTCGACGATGACGCGGTCGCGAAGTCGTGGTGCGTAGTCGCTGGTGGTGAGGAACTTCGAGCATGTCAGCATCAAGTCGCATTCGCAGGGGCCTTCCGCGGGGGTGCGTAGGCAGTGCCCGAGTTCGAGTTCGGTTTTGAGGAAGTTGGTTTGCAGCCAGGAGACGGCTTCGGGGTCGAGCCGGTGCTCGCGTAGCGCCTGCGCGGCCGGGCCGGCGAGGGTGACGTCCGGGCCGAGGTTTCGGTCCAGTGCGTCTTGGTATTGCTGTTTGACGGTTGGGTCGGACAGGGTCGAGTAGATGATCGACATGTTCGGGGTCCGGTGACCCAGGACGGCCATGATCGTCTGGATCCGGGCGCCCCCTTCGGCGAGCTGGGTGCCGATCGTATGCCGGAACCGGTGGGCGGTGATCGTGGCCCGGCCGCAGGAGTTAACCAGACCGGCCGTGGTGCATGCCTGGGCCAGGGACATGTCGAATAGCAGCGACTTGGACAGCAGTTTCCACGGACCACGAAGATGTGCTGGACCTCGCGGTCGGCGCTGGCGTCCCAGTGAGGCCGGGTGTTCTGCTGGCGTGCCAGGTCGATCAGCGGCTGCAGCACGTCGGCGGCTTGGGGGTGCAGCGGGATCATCCGCTCGGCGTAACCCTTGCCGACCGGGATCCGTAACCGCGGGTGACCATCGGGGTAGGTATCCAGGCAGTCGGTGGTTAGCCGGCGGATCTCATCGCGGCGGGCGCCGGACCAGCGGGCAACGATTAGCGCGGCCCGCTGGTAGGGGTTGGGCAGCTGCTCGACCGCGCTCATTAGTTTGGCCAGTTCGTGGTCGGGGATGAACCGCGGCAGCGGACGGGCCATCTTCGGGATATCGCCACGGGAGAACAGGACTCGCCCTGGCACCTCGTCCCAACCCCAGGCGGCGGTCTCGGTGACAAACCGGGTGATCTGAGTGACCACGGTGCGGCGCAGTGAGCGCTCAACGGGGCTCCGGTGCGTGTGTTGGGCTGTGCGCCGAGCCAGGACAGGAACTCTTCGGCGTGCTGGCGATGCAGGTCGGCCAGGCTGGTCATCTCCGGGTGCGCGGCCACCATCCAGGTCACCAGCCGGCGCAGCGCGTCACGTGCGTGCCGGACGGTCTGTGGCCGGTCCATGTTGGCCTGCAGATGCAGCCGCAGGTACCGCTCGATCACGGTACGGATCTTCGGCGGTGCGAAGTCCGGGGCGAGATGATCGACCCAGCTGCCCGCATCGATCCGCCCGGTCGGTGGGTCCGGCACCTGACCGATGTGGAACAGCAACACGTGCGCCGCGTGCACCCGGGCGATCGCGGTGGCGAAATAGCCCTTCGCTTGATCTGCTGGTTGCCGGGTTGCACTGCCGCGGGCGTACAACTCGCGCAGCGGTTCAAGTCGCATCCTGGCGGTGAATGCATCGATCGCGTCGCGCAGTTCTCGCAGATCGTCCATGGTGAGTGCGCTCAGGTCCGGGTCGCCGCGGTGCAGCATCATCCGGCCCAGGGGCCAGGTCAGCGGCGCGACACCGCGGGCGTAGCCCAGCTGCTCCAGTCGCGCACAGTGCCGCTCGAACAGGGCGGTGTCCACGCCCAGGCCGCCGTGATGGGACTGCAGCTTGAACGGGCTGGTGAACGTGCGACCGAGCAGCAACGGGTAGTCCAGCCCGACCCCGTGCACGAGGGACAGGTAGGTCAGGTAGGTCAGGTAAGGCATGATCACTGCCGCACCGCCGTGCGGATGCTGGCCGCGGGCACAGTTCTGCTTGTCCAAAAGCCGCTGTCGCAGTGGCGCATTGAACCAGTCCTGCAACACCGGCCACTGGTCGACGAACTGGTCGTAGTCATGCATCCGGGACCATCGAACACCGTAACTGGCGCAGTACTTATCGATCCAGGCCTGGTAGACCCTGCGGTCGGCATGGACCCGACGGGCTGGTGGCGACGGTAGGACGAGAGCCAAGTGCGTTCCCTGCGGGGCAGTCACGCCCGGCCCCGCAGCGCGGCATCGTAGTCAAACAGGACCTGCTCGTCCGAGACCCTGGTGTAGATGCGGATCGACTCCGGTGAGGCATGACCGAGGCGTTTCTGTAACGCGAGCTCGCGCATCCCGCCCTCCCACATCGCGGTTGCATGCGTGTGGCGCAACGCATGGGGCGTCTTGTCCGGGGACCGGATCCCGAGCCGGTCTAACCGGCGCGCGAACCCGCGAACCACTGCCTGATAAGACAACGGCTCGCACTGCCGAGCACCAGCACCGCCGACAAGGAACACGAACGGACTGTCCGCCTCCAGCGGACGCTCATGCAGCACATAGCGATTGACCGCATCCAGGGTGCGCGGCTCGTGCAGATCAACCACCCGCTCGTGCCGCGCCTTCGCTCGGACACCGCGCGGATGATCATCCCGTTTGCGGATCGTCACGCGGCGTCGCCCGTAGGAGATATCACCCAGTTGCAAACACAGCACCTCACCAGGACGCAGCCCACCGTCGAGCATCAACAAGAAGATCGCCAGATCCCGCAACGTGGTGAAGCTGGCCAGGATCGCGTCGATGTCCTCACCCGACATCGGCCGGGGCAGTCGCAGTGGGAGCCTCACTCGCACCGTGCGGCGCACCGGTTGTTGTCGGCTCGCCGCGCCGACGAACGGCCCGTGACGCTCTGGTACCCGACCCAGAGCGTGATCCACCTTGCGCTGCATCGGGTTCTCACCGGCTGTGTACTGCTCAGCGGCTATCGCCCACTCAAAGAAACTCGACGTTGCTGCCAGGACCCGCTGCACCGACGCGGGCGAGAGCAGTTGGCCGTGTTCGGTAGCGACCCTCAAGCCCAGCCGTTGCGCAGGTCGCCGCGACGGCACGCGGCGCAGATAGCCAAGAAATTCCAGCGCCGTTGAGGGGCGGAACTCATTCCAGCCGATCGACCGCTGCTGGAGAAACCTGACGAGATGACCCAAGTCGTAGGCGTAGGCACACACCGTGTTCGGGCTGTAATTGGAATCGCTCAAGTGCGACAGAAACCGGGTGACCGGCACGACCTCGATGCCGACGTCATCCAGAAGCACCACCCGGCGGACGATGCCGCCCTCATACTGCTTGACCACCTTCACACCAGCCTCCTCGCCGGTGCTCACTGCATCAGGCAGCAACCCCCACATCGGGGAGGCGAGCATCTCGGCGTGTCCAGATAACAGAGAACTCGGCGAGAGTGGCGAGCATGTTCAGCATCAGCCGGCCGGTCGAGGTCGCCGGGTCGATCCCGTCGGAGACCGACCGCACCTGCACGTCACGCTCACGCAACAGGTTCACGGTATTGAGGACGTCAATCAACGACCGGCCCAGCCGGTCGACCCGCCACACCACCACCGTGTCGCCCGGTTCGGCATGGGCCAGCAGCTTCTTCATCCCCGGCCGCTCGGCCGCCGTCTTGCTGCCGGAGGTCACGTCGGCGAACACATCGCGCTTCTGCACCCCGGCGGCGACCAGCGCGTCGAGCTGCAGCTGCGCATCCTGGCTCGACGTGCTGACCCGCGTGTACCCCAGTTGCCTCACTCTGAGAGTCTGCCTCAGAAACCCTCCGCAAGAGACGGTCTGAGACGGATCACGGCAAGACTTCTTTCTAAGACAGCGCGCCGCGCCTTGACAGCCGACAGATCTGGTGTTGAGGCGACGCTCGAAGCAACGTCTCAAGAACCTTAGGTAAACGAGACGGCTCAGCACCGTAAACCCAACGCACCATCTGCGGCATCAGCGAGAGTTGCGACCCAAGCCCAGGCGGGTGTCACCCGGCAGTCGTTAGCGGTCGACCGGTCCTGAAGAACCGTCAGCCGGGGGTTTCGGGGGGTGGGTGCGCCACAGCGCCCGGGCTCGCAGGAGGGGTCGGAAGTAGCGTTCGGGACGGTTCGCAAGAGGAGCGACGTCACGAGAGACGCTCGCCCAAGCGGCTCGGTGCCGGCGCCGTTTCTCCTCGGGGCTGAGATCCCGCTCCGCCTGTGCCGCCGCCACCGACAGTTCAACGGCGATGGCAGTGAAGAATGACACTGGAATCGCGAAGAGGGCGGCGGCTCTGACCCACCACGGCCATGGCGGCACCACCTCAAAGCTGAGCCATAACAACAGCAGTGTGGCGATGCACCCAACTGAAAGGATTGCTACCCCCCGCCGCCTGCGCACGGCACTGATTCTGCCCCCCATGGCGGTGGTCGCGTCGGCCGATGAACCCTCGTTTTCAGGTAAGGCGCCTCACGCACTGCACCGTCTCAACGGCGGCATGGTCGGACGTCCCGTCCCGACAGCGGCATGGTCGGGCGTCCCGACAGCGGCATGGTCGGGCGTCCCGACAGCGGCAAGAGAGGACGTTCCAATGAGTGCGTTCGGCTAACCGTGACCGCATGGGGGTGAATTGGAATCCGAACGCGCTTGAGGTGGTTCTCGTCTACAACGACCTGGGCAGGGTGCTGGTGGTGAACCCCAGGTTCCTCATCGCGTTGGTGTTTGCCTGTGCGGGGGGTCCGCGGCCCGGACTAGCATCGATTGATGCGACGGGTCACGGCGCTCTACGTGGCGGGACTGGCCTTGTTCCTCCTATCGTTCATCTGGTCGTGGGCGGCTCTGCCGCCCGTTGTCGCATCGCATTTCGACTCCAACGGCAACGCCAACGGGTGGATGGACCACACCTCGTATCTGGTGTTCATGGCCGGTGTGGGCGTGCTGGCTCTGGTCATCGTCCCGGGATTGGGGGTGCTGGCGGCACGCCACCCAGGGCGGTATCTCAGCATCCCGAATCGTCGGTACTGGCTGCGGCCGGAGAACCGGGCCCGGTTTCGGCGGCAGTACACCACCCTCAATATGGCGATCGGCGCCGCCATTGCGTTGCTGATCGGCGCGGTCAACCTAGCGGTGCTCTACGCCAACACGACGCCACCAGCGCACCTGGCGTCGGGCGGCCTCCTTGTCGTCCTCTTCATAGCGACAGCCGTCGGGTTGGCGTTGATCCACCGGCATTTCCGGCGCCCTGAGTAGGGGGCACCGGTGAGGAGCACGAACGGCGCTGCGCTTCGCCCTCACAGCGCGACGTTGTCTGCCAGTGCCGAAGGTGACGCGGTCGACGATGGCGGTGACCAGATGTGAGCCGGGGAGACTGCTGCCAGCCGTGTTCACGGTGCTCGCGACGAAGTACCACCGGAAGTTCGGGTGGCTCAGGCCCCGACGGCGGCATAGCAAGACGTCCCGCCCCGACAGCGGCGAGGTTGGATGGCTTAGATCCGGCAGGCGTCCGCCATGACCACTGTGGGTAGCCCTTCACTTTCACCCCCGCCGGTGCGGCGGTGGCCGTGGTGGTGTGCATGTGGCGGCGTGGTCGCAGGGTGTGGTGGTGGTTGCCCGCTATTGTTCCCCGGATCGGCGTCGGCGGGGCGCTTTATGCGTGTGGGGGGTGTCGTGGGGGTAGTGGCTTCGGGGGAGCCTGCTGTTTCGACTCGGGGGCTGCGGAAGGTGTACCGGACGCGGCGGGGGGTGCAGGTTGCGGTTGAGGGGCTGGACCTTGACGTTCCGGCTGGCGGGGTCCATGGGTTTCTGGGGCCGAACGGTTCGGGTAAGACCACGTCGATCCGGATGCTGTTGGGGTTGGTGCGGGCGGACGCCGGGTCGATGTGGATCTTCGGCCGGCAGGTGCCGCAGCGGCTTCCGGAGGTCATCGGCCGGGTCGGCGCGATCGTGGAGTCGCCGAAGTTCTTCCCGTCGTTCAGCGGCCGCAGGAACCTCAGCTTGTTGGCTGCCGCGGTCGGTGTCCCGCCGGAACGGGTGAGCCTGGTGCTTGACCAGACGGACCTGGCGGGCCGGGCGGGCGATGCGTTCTCGTCGTACTCGTTGGGGATGAAGCAGCGGCTGGCGATCGCGGCGACGTTGTTGAAGTTGCCGGACCTGTTGATCTTCGACGAGCCGACGAACGGGCTCGACCCGGGCGGGATCCATGACATTCGGGTGACCATGCGGGAGTTGGCTTCGCAGGGCAAGACGGTCTTGGTCAGCAGCCATCTGCTGGCTGAGGTGCAGCAGGTAGCGGACACTGTGTCCATCATTGCCCGGGGCCGGCTGTTGGCGGCCGGAACGGTGCGCGACGTCATGGGTGCCGGGACCGCGGTTGGGTGGCGGGTCGGCGTGGCTGACCCGGCGGCGGCGGCGCGGGTGCTGACCGGCGCCGGCTGGGCTGTTCACGACGAGGGTCACCTGCTGCGGGTGGAGGGGGCCAGCGACGGCGCGCTGATCACCCAGCGCCTGGCCGGTGCGGGGATGTGGGTGAGCGAGCTGACTCCCGTGCAGGCGGACCTGGAGTCGGTGTTCCTGCAGCTGACCGGCGGAGCAGCGTTGGGTTCCACCTCAGCGTCGGGGCCGGTTCAGACGGGTGCCGAGGCTGCTGATGGGGCGGCCGGCACGCCGCGGGAGCTCGGCCGGTGACGCGGCTGACCGGGGTGGAGCTGCGACGGTTCTTCGCCCGACGACTGACCCGGCTGGCGACTCTGGGGATGGTGGCGCTGCTGGGGTTGTTGCTGTTCAGCGTCCATCAGCAGGTCGCCGACAACACTCCGGAGCGGGTGCAGCAGCGGATCGCTCAGCATGAGCAGTCGTGCCAGGCCGCGCAGGGGCAGGCCCGGACATCCGACCCGAGCGCGAACTTCGGCTGCGACCAGATCAGCCAGCAGATGCAGGGTGCGCCGACCGGGTTCGCCGCGACCACAGTGGACACGATGAGCCAGTTCGCGCAGGTGCTCGCCATGGGCGCCTTTATCGTCGGAGCCGGGTTCGTCGCCGCCGAGTTCAGCACCGGCTCGTTGAGTACGTGGCTGACGTTCGAACCGCGCCGGCGCCGGGTGTACAGCAGCAAGATCGCCGCCGCCGCCCTCGGGATGCTGCCGCTGTCCGCGCTGATGCTGCTGCTGGCCGGCGCCGTGTACGCCATCACCCGAAGCTACGACGTGGTGGGTCAAGTCACCAGCGATCAGCAACGCGACCTGGTATTGACGGCGGCCAGGGTCATCGTGGTGGCCAGCGCCGCAGGGGTCGGCGGAGCTGTTCTCGGCGCACTGCTGAGGCATACCGCCGCGGCGCTGGGGGTGGCGCTGGCCTACTTCGTCCTCGTCGAAGGCGTGTTCAGTGGGCTGATCTCCAGAGTCGCGCCGGACCCCAGACCGTGGCTGGTGATCGACAACGTCAACGCCTGGGTCCGCAACGGCATCACCTACCCCATCGACACGCCCTGCATGTCCTCACCCGGGCCAACAGAATGCGTACCCCTGACCCACACCATCAGCCTCGCCCACGGCAGCACCTACCTCGCCGTCCTCGTCGCCGTCGGCGTCGCCCTCGCCGCCTGGGCCTTCACCCACCGCGACATCACCTAACCCAGTCCGGCCCCCCAGAGCCTCGTGCGAACGCCCTTGACATGAGCGCGGCCAGAGGACCCCACCCCTCTCGCCGGGATGTCCTAGAGCCACTCCGCGGCATGGTTGGGCGAGCGTAGCCGCCCTCGGAGCGGCAAAGTCGAGCGAGGTCGGGCGTCCCGTCCCGACAGCGGTGCGGGTTCAGGCGGTGGGCGCGACGCGTCCTGTTCATGCCGCACCAGCCGTCTCGGTGCGCGCCGGCGTGCAAGCGACGTTGTTCGACGACGTCGGGTGGGTCGGGGCCAGCTGTGGGATCGCGCATCCTGGGATTGGTGGGGAGGTCACGGTTCGTCCGTGATTTGGGGGGTGAGGTCCTACTGCGCGCCACGCTCCTTAACCCGGGTGGTCCCGGGACGCCGGTTCGAACAATGCCCGCTGGCAACGTGACCACATCGCCGTGCTGACCGCGGCCATCGCCCAGGTCCCGGCAGCGCACCGACGGAAGCTGCTGATCCGCGCCGACGGCGCCGGGGTCTCGCATCAGCTGCCGGAGTGGATCACCGCACTGGACGCGAAACGCGGCCGGTCCGTGCAGTATTCGGTCGGATACGCGGTCACCGACATCGTCCGCGACGCCATCGCCCGCGTGCCGAAGAAGGCGTGGCAGCCCGCGATCACCGCCCAGGGTGAGCCGTGGGAGTACGGCGACGTCGTCGAGCTCACCGGCATGCTCGACCTGACGACGTGGCCGGCCGGGATGCGCGTCCTGGTCCGCCGTGAGCACCCCACCCCGGCGCGGCTTTGTCCCTGTTCGAGCACGCCGACGGCTGGCGCTACCAAGCCGTCGCCACGAACACCCCCGTCGCGAAAGGCGGGCAGGTCGCGTTCCTCGAAGCGCGCCACCGCGCGCACGCCATGCACCAACAGGGTCGAGAGCCGGATCCGGCATGCCAAGGACTGGCGCCTGGGCCGGTTCCCTTCCCGCGAGTACGCCATCAACCAGGCTTGGACCATCGCGACCTCCATCGCCGCCGACCTCGTTCCATGGCTGCGGCTCCGGGCCTGCCGGCGGCGTTGAAGGCCTGCGAGCCGAAAGCGTTGCGGTACCGATTCCTGCACGTCCCCGCCCGCCTCACCCACAGCAGCAGACGCCGACACCTCCGCTTCCCCCGGACCTGGCCATGGGCCACCGAGATCGTCACCACACTCACCGCCATCCGCGCCCTGACGCCGCTGCGGACCTCAGGCCTGGACCCCACTCGTCCGCCCACGACAGCAGCACCCGCAGACCCGCCCGCAGCGTCAAGCGGCCCTCCACCGTGCCCCCGCCCCGAATCGGCGCCGACAGGCAAGGAGTCCCGAGTCAGCCGATCTCATGAAAGACCGAAGTTAGCGGACCCCCTGAGGCAGATAGTGAGGTCGAGCGGCTGGGGGCCGTGCGCACCGGCGGGCGGTGTTCCCGAACTGCAACCTCGGGTATGCCGGCGTCGGTGGTTGGCGTGGCAGGGTAGGCAGACTGTCGTTGGCCGTGAGGTGGCCGTGAGGACACCGAGGAGGCGTCGTGTGGGCAGCGATTCGCTACCGCCCCGCCCAGGCCCTGGTGATGGTGGTCCTCTCGGCGCTGATCACCGCCTGTGCGGTGTTCGCGCCGCTGTACGAGCGGGCCGTCGAGCAGTCCCTGCTGCGGGAGGGACTGAAGCGCCACGACGCCATCCAGACGGCCTTGGTCATGGAGGCGGTCGCCCTGCGGGACGTCGCCCCGTCACCTGAGAGGCCGCGCTCAGCGTTCCCGGCCCAGCTCGCCAGCCTCTACGACGGCGGCAGCGACCTCTGGTCGGGCCGGGTCCGCTACGTGGGCGTCGCGAGGGAGGCAGCAAGCGTCACCGTGTTGGGGCCGCAGGACACCTGCCGTGGCCTGCAGCTCGTCAGCGGGGCGTGCCCGACCCAGCCCTTCCAGGTCGCCGTGAGCGAGGCCGAAGCCAGGGTTCAGGGGTGGAGCCTCGGCGCCATGTTGAACGTCGTCGAGGACCTTCCGCCGACCGCACAGCCGAACCCCTTCCAGCAGCCGTTCGTCATCGCCGCCATCTATCGCCAGCTCGACGATCCCGGTCATTGGGTTGGCTTCGTCCTGCAGGGGCGGGCCGGTAAGAACGCCCAGGGTCGGGCAGCCACGCCGCTGATGGATGCGTGGGTCACCCCGGAGTCGACCTTCACGAGCGCGTGGAAGCTGTCTCGCGTGCAGGTCACGTACCTGCTCGACCGGGACGCCGTCGCTCTCGACGGACTCGACGCGATCCCCGCAGCGCTCGACGCGACGAGGGCCAAGGCGTCGGCCATGGTCCCGTCCGTCTCGGTCCGGTCGAACGTCGGCGACCTGGTCACCGGCGTGGTCGAAGGTCAACGTCAGGCCCGGACCATCGTCCCGTTGCTGATGGGACAGCTCGCCGTCCTCGCTGTCGTCGTCCTGGGGCTGGTGGCCGCGGCGGCGGTGGAGCAGCGACGACCTGAGCTGGCGCTGGGCCGGTTGCGCGGGCGGGGGCCCGCCGGCGCCGCCCGGATGGTCATGACCGAGCTCGGCGCGGTCGTCGCGGCCGGCGTGCCTGTCGGCTTCCTGCTGGCGGTGGCCCTGGGGGCCGTCGCCCGCACCACCTGGCTGCCCGAAGGCGTCCCTGCCGAGCTGCCCGTCGCTACCGTCGCGGCCGCCGGGGTCGCGTTCGCCGCGGCCCTGCTGGCGGTGGCCGTCGTGGCCCGTCCGACGTTGCGTGAGCCGATCTCCGCGCTGCTGCGCCGGATCCCTGCCCGGCGTCGTGGGTGGACCGTGGGCCTGGTGGACGCCGCCGTCGTCGCCGTTGCCGCTGCCGGCGTGCTCACCCTCGCGGGCGGCAACGTGTCCGGGCCGTTGGTGCTCGCCACCCCGACCCTCCTCGCCCTCGCTCTCGGCCTGACCCTCGCGCACGTCCTGGTACCGCTGGCCGATCTGCTCGCCCGCAGGATGACCGCCCGCGGATGGGTGGTCGGCGCCCTGACCGCCGTGCAGGTGGCCCGGCGCCCGGCGGTGCGGCGCATCATGGCCATCATCACGGTGGCCACGGCGCTGACCGTGTTCGCCACCGACGCCGTGGTGGTCGGCGCCCGTAACCGTGCCGAACGCGCACAGGTGGAGTCGGGCGCCGAAGCCGTGCTAACCACCGACGCATCGGATATCACCGCCCTGCTGGCTGCGACCAAGGCCGCCGACCCGACGGGACGGCTGGCCACACCGGTGGTCACGGTGCGCCAGGGCAGCTCCACCGCGCTGACCACGCTCGCGGTCCAGCCGACCGGGTTCGCCTCCGTCGCAGAGTTCCCTCGGCAGCGGGGGGCGTTCGACTGGGCTGCCATCGAGAAGGCACCGCCGCCGCAGGTCGTCGTCCACGGCCGTTCCCTCTCGGTCACCCTCTCCGACATCAAGCTCAGCGAGGTACTCCTGGTCCCGGACATCGCGCCCCGGCAGCCGCTGTCCTTCGACGTCTTCGTGACACCACCGGGCAACCCGACATTCACCGTGACGATGGGTGAGTTCCTCGGCGACGCGAAGGGACCGTTGAAGTTCACCCAGGACGTCTCATGCACCGAAGGCTGCAGCATCGCCGGCTTCGGCATCTCGACCCCTCCGGGGTTTAACAAGTTGCTCCGCGGCACCTTCACCGTCGGCAGCGTCGCCATGGACGGCGGCGCGCCGACCACGCTCGCCCCCGTCTCGCTGTGGCTGCCCACCGGAGAGCCGAACGCGGACAAGAAGCTGCTCCTGGACTACGCGAAGCCCGTCGAGACCCCCGACCCGACCACCATCGCCATCGAGCTGCAGACCCAACAGAGCAACCCCGCCATCACCTCGGCCGGCAGCGCCGCGCCGGTGCCCGCGCTCGTCGTCGGCTCGCTCCCGGCGGGCTCCAAGGGCGACCTCTTCCAGGCGGCCGGCCTCGACGGGACCCCGCTGCCGATGGCGCGGACGAGCCAGGTGCCGTATGCCCCCGGCGGGGGGGACGGCCAGGCCATCGTCAGCCTCGACGCCCTCCTCCAACGCTCCACCCAGCTAAGCGCACAAGCGCTGACGCAGGTCTGGCTGGCCGACGCCGCATCGGTGCCCGCAGTGACCGCGGCCCTGGAAAGCGCCGGGGTCGGCGTCACACACCAGGAGCTGCGGTCCGACCGGCAGGCCTTGTTCGACAACTCGGCGTCCGCGTGGGGACTGCAGCTGGCGCTGGTCGTCGGTGTCGTCGCCCTGCTCATCGCAGCGCTGGTCATCCTCCTCGTTGCGGCGACCTCATGGCGCAGCCGCTCTCGGGACTACGCCGCGCTGCGGATGGCCGGGGTCGGTGGCGCAGCGTTACGGCGGGTCGGTCTCGCCGAACAGTGCACCGTGGTGCTGGTCGGCGTGTTGGTCGGCGCGCTGTGCGGACTGCTCGGCGCTCAGCTGGCCATGCCCATCGTGCCGTTCTTCACCGTCCCGTCGACCGTCTTCCCCGTCGACACGACCCCGGCCGCCACCCCGATCATCATCGCGGCGCTCACCGCCCTCGTCGCCCTCCTTGTCGTCGGCGCCGTGGTCGGAGTGCGCCTCGCAGGCCGGGCGCCCCTCTCGCGAGTCCGGGACCCGCTGTGAGCACCGGAATGCTGCGCGGAGGGGGACTTGCGGTGTCGACGCACGGCCTGGTGCACATCTACCGGACCGAGGGGCACGACGTCGCCGCGCTCGCGGGCGTCGACCTCGACGTGCAGGCCGGGGAGATCGTCGGTCTGCTCGGCCCGTCGGGGGCCGGGAAGTCCACCCTCCTCACGTTGTTCGGCGGCCTCATGCGGCCGAGTGCCGGCCGGATCCGCGTCGGTGGCCACGATCTGGCGACGATGGACGAGGCCGCCCTCGACGCATACCGCGCCGCAGACGTCGGCCTGATCCTGCAGGGCGCTGCGCGCAACCTGCTGCCCTACTTCAACGCCACCGAGAACGTCGCCTTCGCCCAGTCGGCGGCGCGCGCGTCGGGACGGCCCATGCCCGGACCTGGCGAGGTGCTCGAGCTCGTCGGCATACTCGACAGGGCACGAGCCCCCCTGGCGTCCCTGACCCCGGGACAGCTCCAGATCACCGCGCTGGCCGTCGCCATCTGCACATGGCCCGGGCTGCTGCTCGCCGACGAACCCACCAGCCAGCTCGACCACCAGGCCCGGGACGTCGTCCTCGACACGCTGCGCGACGTCAACCGTGAGGTCGGCACCACGATCGTGCTCGTCACGCACGACGCGGAAGTGGCCACCCGCCTGCCGCGTACGGTGACGATCCGTGACGGCCGCGTCGGTGGTGAGGGTCGTCGTGGCGAGGAGTATGCCGTCGTGTCGGCGGACGGGTCGCTGCCGCTGCCCGACGACGTGCTCGACGCCTTCCCGCCCGGCGCCCTGGTGCGAGTGCACCAGGAGGGCGGGCGGTGGACCCTTCTGCCGTCGGAAGAGGACCACGGTGACTGACAACCGGTATGCCCGTCCCACCGACCCCGCGACGGCGCCCGACCCCGGGTCGTCTGCGTCCCGGCAGCCGCCCCCGGTGTCCGCCACACCCACGCCGGCGGTGGGCGACGGGTCTGTCCTGGTCAGCGCAGTGACGGTGCGGTACGGGGCAGTGACCGCGATCGCGCAGGTCGACCTCCTCGTCGCACCAGGGACGTTCCTGGCTCTCACCGGTCCGTCCGGCGCGGGGAAGTCCACGCTGCTTTGGGCGATCGCCGGCGCCGTCAGACCCGAGACGGGTCAGGTTGTCGTAAGAGGACGGCGGATCTCAGACCGGCAGACGGGTATTCAGGCCGACGTGACGCTGATACCTCAGGGCAACGGCCTGACCGGCGTCCTGACCGCGTACGAGAACATCGTGTTCCCGCTGCTTTCCAACGGCGTCCCCCCCGCTGCGGCAGGCACCCGCGCGTCGTCCTCGCTCGTTGACGTGGGGCTTGCCGAATCCGGGAACCACCTCGTCGAGGAGCTCTCGGGCGGGCAACAACAGCGCGTGGCGGTAGCCCGCAGCCTAGCCACGCACGCCGATGTCCTGCTCGCCGACGAGCCCACCTCCGAGCTCGACCATGCCAACCGTGGACTCGTCCTCGAGCTGCTCAGGGACGCCGCGCACCGTGGCGCGGTTGTCGTCATGGCGACCCACGACCCGGAGGCGGCGGCCGTCGCCGACGGCGAGGTCCGGTTCGACGAGGGGCGTCTGACCACGGTCCGGTGAGCGGGCCACATCCGGAAACCCGCTGGCATTGCGAGCCATCCGGTCCCTGCGTCACGGTGATGTCTGGGTCCTCTCGTGCTGTCACCGAAGGGCCCGCCATCAGCGCTGGTCCGCGTAACGGTCGACGGACAAGTCCGCGGGCACGTCGTGTACGTAGGCACCTCGTCGCTATCCGTGCCCCGTACCTCATCCAAGGACGCAGCCACCCTTCCACACGGTGACCGCACAGACCATCCACGCGAGCGGCTCCGGCACCTGTCCCACACCGCCGGAGCCACCCACGCCGACGGCACCCCACTGCACCTGACCCCGCATGACTGCCGGCGGGTGTTCGCCAGCAAACACCTCAACAGCAACACCCCGTCCACGTCATCGCCTGCGCGGTCACGCCGGGCACGGGCACCCACATCTGTGCCCTACCCACCGGCGAACACTGCAGCCGCGGCCTGGTCTACCTCAGCGGCGTCCACGCCCAACCCCAATAAGTCCGAAGAGCCCGCATACGGTGGGCCTGCACACGTCAACACCGACGAGCCTCAGCTACGACCACCGAGGTGCCCGGTCAACTTCGATGAGCCCGATTGGCTCCCCCGAGCGCGGAGGGAGATGATCCCTTTCCCGGCCCAAGACGCGCAGCGGGCAAGCCGTCCAGCCTCCTGCGTGACCAGCTTCGCGCACCGATATCGCCGATCCCCGCACTGAAGCGGTGAGCTTCTCGAAGAGGAGAACGCTACGTCCGTCGATCACCGAAGGGCGGAGTCCTTAGCTCAGCGGCGCCAGAGGCTCCAGGCCATTCCGAGATCCGGACATGAACGCGATCCTAGGACGGACGCAAACACGCACATCGGCACCTCAGCGCGTCCGGCGCGGTCCGCCTAGCATCGTCCGCTCATCGGCATGAGCGCGAGTCTCTGGCGACTGGAGCACCGCCATTTATCGCTGACAGAACACCGCCACTTCGCTCCGACAGCCACAGACGCGAGGTGCCGCTTGATGGGGCGGTTTGGGACGCGGCCAGGTGGTGTCGCGTTGAGGGATCGGCTTACGGCTCACGGAGAGGTCGGGCGATGAAGATGTACTCCTGCCCGGGTCGGTCCGGCGCGTCTCGGACCTCCAGAGCGGTGAAGCCAGCGCTGGTCAGGCTGTTCTCGATCTCCTGACGGCTGCGGAATCGAAGCGTGGAGCCGGAGGAGACCACCTGGTCATCCCGTACGAAGCGATACGACTGCCGGAACGAGACATAGGGCAGGACGACGTCGGTCACTTCCGATCGCTGCTCGACCTCACCGACGCCAGGGATATCCCGGACGACGGGGCCGGTGTCGACAGCCCAGTCCTCCCATGCTCGCCGCTCAGGCCGCCGCGTCTCAAACACCAGATAGCCGTGGACGGTGAGTGCCGTCCTGATGCCTCGCAGCGTCGCGATCCATGCGTGGTCGGTGAGGAACACCTGGGACACGTTGCCGGTCATGACGGCCACGTCGACTTGCAGGGGCGGCAAGGTGGTGGCGTCGCCATGGACCCAGGTCACATGGTCCGCGCACTGCTTGTTGCGGGCCACGGCCAGCGACGCTGCGGCCGGGTCAACACCTGTCACCTCGACGCCGCGGCAGCCGAGCCGGACCGGTAGCGACCCGGTGCCGCAGCCGACGTCGAGCACGCGCCGTGCCCCCAGCTCGTGGACCAGATCGACGTAGAGGCCAAGGTCGTCGCGATCCCCTTCGAAGGCGTCATAGATCTGGGCCAACATCGGGTGGGCGAAGATCTCATCGGGCACGCCGACGACCGTAGTTGAGGCCCTGCCGAAGTTGGAGAGGATCGTCCGATTGGACGGCGGTCTCCGCCGCCTGCCTCTGATACCTCCAGCACAGCGCCCCGTTGGCCGATCGGCTAGAGGGACGGCCGTTCCGCGGCGGGTCCCTTCAGGGTGCGTAGCCGATGCCCAGGAGGTGCGGATTGCTAGCAAGGAACGCTGGGTCGCTCTCGAGCAGTTGAGCGCAGAGAGCTGCCGACTCAAGCACGGCCTCAGCAATATCGGCGGCCGCATTATCCACCGCCGCGGTGATCGGGCCTTCGATCCCCAGTACCAAGACGTCATGGAGGCCGGCGTCCGTCATCTCCTGCGCCAGTTCTTCAGGTCGGTGGAAGTAGGCGCTGGTGAACCCTTGGGGGTCGTCGAGGTGGACGCCGGTGGCCAACACGTTGCTGAACTCGAGAACGGTGTCTTTGTCGAGAGTGCCGAGCCCCGCTAGTTCCAGCAATGGGGCGTACCGACCGATTGCGGCGGCGACGACGAGTCCGCCGGCTCGGGTGACTCGGGCCGCTTCGCGCAGGGCTTGCTGTCGATCGCGGGCCTCAGGAAGGTGATACAGCGGGCCGAGGAGCAGCACTGCGTCCACAGATTGGTCATCGTTCTCGAGTTGACGGGCATCTCCCACGTGAGCGGCGATGGATCCAATGGCGCCGGCGAGGGCGACGTGTTCTGCTACGGGGTCGATCAACTCGATGTCGTACCCATCCTGTGCCAGCCAGCGAGCATGGACTCCGGTGCCACCGCCGACGTCGAGCAGTGCGGCAGGCGGGCTGGGCAAGAACCTGCGCAGCAGCTGCTGAGTTCGTCGGAACTCGAGCTGTCCGTGTCTGCTGCGACTCAACCGCTGGTCCTCCTGGTAACGGGTGCGATAGAAGGCAAGGATCGCCGGGTCGAGCGCCGCAGCCGATTGTTGATGCTCGGCGATGGGCTGCGAACTTGGCTCGATCGGCGTCTCTCGGCGATGATCGGCTATGCGATCGTCGTCCGTCATCGGATCGGTTGGGTGCTGTGCTGGAGCGACGCCGTCAAGGGGCTGCCGTGAAGTCCTTGGTCGCGCAGTGCGCCGTGCGCGGCCTCAAGGCGGCGGCGCAGATCACCGTTCTCAGTGCGCAGGGCCTTGTTCTTCTCTGTGAGGGCGGCGATACGGGAGATGAGGGATTCATGGGTGGCCGACGTGCCGGCCGTGGGATGTCGATCAGGTAGCCCGGGGCGGAGCGTGGCGAGGGCAGCCAGGAGGTCGGGGTTGGTGTAGAGGAAGGATCGGGATACGCCGGCGGTCGTGGCGAGAGCGCTGACGCTTACCCGATGTCCCTTGGACTGTGCCGTGCGGATTGCGTGTACCGCTCGCTGGCGGGCATCCTCGTGGCGGCGGTGGGCGGCGGCGACCAGGTGGGCGCTGTTGTCAGCGTGCATCAGCGGGTTCCGTTCCGTTGGCGTCATTTTCGCAGGCGGCGATGATGCGTTGCAAGTTGGTTGCGACCTTCTCGTTCGCGTCGACCAGACGCTGGTGCCCGCGTTCCTTGGAGACGTCGATCAGTTCCAGGGTCGCGGTGAGCTGGGTACGGTGTTGGGGCAGGAACTCGCCGCTGGTGATGAACAGCGGGCAGGTCAGGCAGGCGTTGGCGTGATCGCAGGGGCTGTGTAGCGGCATTCCGCAGTAGCCGTTCGGAAGCGTCTGTTTCGCCTTCTCAAGGCCCCGCCGGGTCCATACCGCGGCGGCGAGGTCGCCTTCGTTCGGATGCGGGAGCGGGTTGCCCTGCACGTCGAGCAGGCGGGCCTTGGCCCAGGCGTTTCGGACGGTCTTGTTGTTCAGTCGGGCGTAGTGGGCAGTCATCTCCGGGGAGGTGTGATCGAGCAGCTGTTGCACGATGTGTTGCTGGACGTCACGGTTGATCAGCCGGGTGCCGAAGGTGTGCCGGAACTGGTGTGGTGTGACGTGAACAGGGTGTCCCTGCTCGTCGCAGACTCGTAGGTCGCTCAGCCATTGTTCGATCACGAGCCGCAGTCCAGAGGAAGATCGACGCTTGGTCCCGAAGGGGTTGCTGGTCGGGCTCGGGAACAGCAGCAGTCCGGAGGGTCGAGCCGGGAAGGTGTCCAGGACGCGCCGCCGCTGCTCTTCCAGTTGGGTGGCGAGGTCGTCGTCGATCGGGACGAACGCGGTGCGCTTCATCTTGTGGTTGAGGTACTGCAGGTAGGGGTGGCCCCCGCTGTCCCGGACGACGCAGTCCACGCTCAGTCCCAGACCGTCGCTGCTGCGCAGACCACAGCGCATCAGCACCTCGACGACTAAACGGTGTCGGTCAGGAAGCCGGGTAAGCGCGTCGGCGGTCTCCAGCTGGGCCATCACATGCTCTGATAGCCCCCGTGCGGTCCGGGGCGAACGGGGAGGGAAGTCCTCCGGGTAGACCATCGTCGACGACGGTAGATCGGGTGCCCAGCCGCGGCGGTGAACCTCTCGAAGGAACACCGAGACCTGCCCGATCAGGCCCATCCGGGTGCTCGCGGCGGGGCCGTCCTTGGCCAGGTCGCTGACCCAGGTTTGGAGCATCTCATGAGTCAGCTCGTTCGGTCCCTGCGGTGACCGGGTCAGCGACGACAGACATTGCGACAGGGATGTCAGCCCCCGCACACCCAGGCTGGATCCTCCAGGGGCGATTCCGGTGCACAGCCGGTGCCGGGTCCACCGCTTGGCCAACTCCCGCAGCCACGGCTGAGAGATCTGGTCGAAACGCAGAAGGGCATGACCGTGACCGTCGTAGCCGAGCCTGGACAGGCGCCAACTGTCACGGTCGTACTCGCTCTCCCACCCGTTCCCGGTTAGGAGACGATCAAGCTGGTCGCAACCCCAGGACAGGATGGCCTTTGCCTCGGTGTGGCGCCGCAGGTCCAGTGTGGCGATCCATGAGGCCACCGGGGCCGACGTCAGCGTGAGGACGCGACGTTCATCAAGACGGTGGACGAGGAGGGCCCAGCTCGAAAGTGCGAGCCGTCGCCGACCGTGCTGGAGGTGGGCCTGGAAGAGATAGCGGATCTCCAACCGAAGCCGGGGTTGTAAGCCGGAGAGGTCGACACTGTCGCAGTCGTCGTTACGTTGCTGCTCGGCCTGGACGAATGCTTCCGCCTCGTGGCGGCGTTGGGCTTTGAGCTGACGGATGTCAAGGTGCCGAAGGTTCGCCTGCGAGTGTGGGCCTCTGCTCAGCTGGAACCGGGTCGAGTGGGCCAGACAGAAGCCGTCCCAGTTGGAAGCCCAGATACGGCAGCCACGCACCAGACAGCGGGAGTGTTCACCACCTTCGGCCGAAGCCGCCGTGATCCAGGCGTTCAGGTCCGGACCCTGGTCCTGACGCCACCGTCGGTCGTGCCCGGCGCAGAGTCCTCGCCCGCTTCGCCCGTAGTTACACCCGTCGACGCGACACGGAAGCGGGCCCCCGGCGACGGTTGGCAACCACTCCTCAAGATCACGATGCCCCTCGTCGACCCACACCTCGGCATGGGCCGCGCACAGGCCGTGGCCCACCCGCCCGGTACGTCGACAGCCGTGAACCCGACACGGACCGGCCAGCAGCGCATGCCCAGGCGAGACAGAGAGCGCGCGATCGTCAGCAACGCCGACGGCATCGCGCAGCCGTGCGGTGGCCTCGTCGTGGGCACGGGTGCGCAGTGGGACGACCTGGGTCACGGTTGCTCCTCGGGATCGGTGATGGGGGTCAACCAGCCGGCTGCCTCCAACGCCCGGCGGGCGTCCTCGACGTTCAAATGGCCATACGTGCCGAGGGTCGTTTGCACGCTGGCGTGGCCCAGCAGATGAGCGACGATCGCCCAGTCGGTTCCAGCTCGAATCAGTTCCGTCGCATACGTATGGCGCAGGTGATGAAAGGTGAAACCGGATAGACCGGTCCGGGCGCGTAGGCGCAGGAGAACCTCTCGGGCCGAGCTGTAGCGCCACGGCCGGCCGACGGGGGCCGCGAACAGGTTGACGAACACGTAGTCGCTATCCAGCGGCCCGTACTCAGAGTCGAGGTAGTCCGCGTACATCGCGAACAAGGCGGCTGGCACCGGCACCAGCCGCGCCTTCCCCAGCTTCACGCGCGCGTCGTTCTCGTTGACCCGGGGAACGACGCTGAGCTCGCGGCGAGCCACCGACAGATCCGCATGCCGCAGCCCCAAGGCCTCCCCGATCCTCAGTCCGCTGTCCCGCAGCAGTTGCAGCAGGAACCGATCGCGCAGGCGGTCGCCCGCATCGAGCAGTGCTGCAAAGTCGTTCGCACTGATCACCTCGGGTGCCGCTCGTAACACTCCGCGCAGCCTGATCTCACGGCGCGCGTCCACTCGCTGAGCGTGCGCCATGAACGGGATGAACCCGCGGGAACCTCTCGGGCGGTCCCACCGAGTCAACGACAAGGTGACCGATGAGTCGCGCCGCTGATGAAACGCATAGAACGAGGCAAGCGCACCCAGCTTGCGCTCAATCGTCCGGTCCAGCACCACCTGACCACGCTGGCCAGGTTCGAGCTCCTGCACCGCCACCGCACCCCGCCGAGCGGGCAACGGCAACCTCAGCCACGACACCCAGTCGCCGACATCGTCGATCGACGCGCCACGCCAATCCAGTCTCCTTGAGCCGACCCAAGTGAAGAAGTCCGCCAAGTCGTGGGCGTACGCCTTGACCGTATTCGGCGAATAGCTCAACGACGCCAGATGGCGGAGAAAGGCCTCAGCCTCCTGAACCGGGAGGCCGTGCGCGTCGACGACGGTAAAGGAACGACCGCCATCATGAGGACCGGTCAACGGCTGAACCGTGGCCACAATGGCTGTCACCCTTCGTCGCGGACAGCCTCACCCTCACCGTCAGCCACGCAGGAATCAACACGCCACGCCGCCCCTGCCTTACATCAACGACAGGGTTGAGCGGGCCCCAGATAAGCACTCAATCTTGTAAAAACTGCGCTTGATTCTAGGAATTAGCCGACGTTATGCATCTCGGGCGTGTCGTGTCGTTCGGTTATGCACCTCGCGGCTTGCTCATGGCTTGCTCAGTTGGCGCCCCCGGCGAGCAGTCGGCGGTACTCTCGCCAGATCTCCTCGGGGCTCTTCTCCTGGAGGAGGGCCTTTATGCGGGTGATCGCCTGTTGGGAGTACCGCTGGTGACGGACGGCGCCGATCTTGAACTCCTTGTAGCAGTCCGCATCTGACTTGAGCTCCAAGAGCCTGATGGCCGCTGAGGTCTTGTTGGTGGTGAGCGCCACCTTACGAGCGAGGTCGTCACGTCCGAGGTTGTAGAAACCCAACTCGTCCACTCGACGCACGGCAACGACAGAGGATCCGGGCGTCCCCTCCGGGACGATCGTGACGGGCACACCTTCGTTCTTGGTGATCCTCAACGACACGTTTGGCCCAGACCCGTCGGTTACGAACCTAACGGAGGCGATGCCGTGGAAGATCTGCCCGAACTGGTCGCCGGATTGGACCTTCGTTGCCAGCTGGCGCAGGTCTCCTTCGCCCGGCTGGAGCAACTCACCCCTAATAGCACCATCCACGATGGCCAGGCCACGCAGCTTCGCGTGCGCTTCAGCCTTTCTGCGACTGCCGGGGGCGAGCAGCTGTCGTACCTCGTCCAGCTCCTCCTCGAACATGACCATGGGATCGGTGATTGCCCGAGTCGAGATCGGCAACACCCGTTCGGGCAAGAGATCCGTGAGCTTCTCCTGAAAGACTGAGTCGAGGACGTCTCTGACCCAGATCCGCGTGTAGTGGTGGGTTGATCGAGGGTGTTCGGCGTGTGAGATGACGAGAGTGCCTGTCCTGTAAGGAGAATCGAGGTTGTCGAAGACTTCGAGTTTCCGAGCGGGAAGGCA
>JAABUM010001419.1_pt1 | contig 36084 bp, 33 predicted proteins | sample 5559161 | NCBI WGS metagenome assembly JAABUM01 (sample SAMN10711868, study PRJNA513369) | rock metagenome | isolation source: Antarctica rocks | place: Antarctica: Victoria Land, Siegfried Peak nord
CCTCACGGTCGGCTTACCGGACCGCGAGGTCCGGACCCGGACGGGGTTTCCATGTTCCGCACACACGAGATCCGACCGGGGTGGGTGCCTCCTATGCCCCGAGGACGGCGGTGCTCACCCGGCCTAGTACACCGCTTCGGCCGGCGCCTGCCGCTTCCCAACGGCCAGTCCCTAAACCCTGCTCACGCATCCCATCGCGCAAGGACATGGATAACGAGGTGTCAACGGAGGTTCACGATATTCACCCGTCCGGTCTTCCCCTTACCTGTGGCTCCCGGATGGAACGGGAACCCTCGGGCTTTCCTCCGAGCTTCAGACCCCGCCGTTACCAGCGACGCCCGTCGGGGTGGGGACAGGCCTTGAGCACGGGCCCAGAACTACGCTGTCGACATCATCGGTCGACCCTCCTATCCTCGAGTTCACTCGCAGTGTGCGACCTCATGTCGCACGTGTAGTTCCACTCGCCGTGGTGGGCATGCGCGCGGATCGGCGTGGTGGGCAACCGTCGGAGCGCGTCAGGAGCTGCGCTACTAGGCCGTCGCCGTGACCGGTGTCCTGTGACGAGGGGTTGGAGCCAGCGACGTCGCCTGCTGCTGGTGTTGGGCTTGAACTTGGCGCTGAGGTAGTTGGCGCAGCGGTCGAGCGGCCGTGTCCCAGGCGCGCCAGGCGCCCCTCTCCACAGGAGGTGCTCCAGGATGGCCGGGACCGGGATCGGATCCATCACCACCTCGACGGTGGTCATCGGGTTTTCTGCTCGTGGGTGTACGGGCGGTAGGAGGTCGCGCTGGCAGCCCGGCTCATTGCGCTCGTAGGATCGGCATCGTGTGCCGCGGTGTCAGACGGTCGAACTCTACCGGTCGCGGGGTTGAAGAAGGAGGCGTGATCAGACGAGGAGCGTTGCGGGAGTTCGCGGCGGCGTCCCTGTGGGTGTCGCCTGCGGCTTGGGCGGTGGTGGCTGCTCGCCGGCACCGTCATCTCTCAGGTGACGATCGACCCCGGGTCGGCGTGGGCGCCTCTGGCCTTCCAAGGGACGGCCGACGACGCTCGAACCCTGCTGATCACCATCGCCAGCACCGTCGTGACTGTCATTGCCCTGGTTCTGGGCTTGACCGTCGTGGCGTTGCAACTGTCGTCAACCCAGTTCTCCCCTCGACTGTTGCGCAACTTCCTACGGGACCAACCCACACAACGCGTACTGAGCGTGTTCCTGTCTACCTTCACCTACAGCGCCGCAGGTCTGTACACCGTCGGGGTCTCCTCGGGAAACCGCACGGAACAGTTCCCCAGGCTCGCGATAACCGGAGCGATCCTGCTGCTGTTCGCCAGCCTGGCGATGGTGATCTACTTCGCCGACCACCTGGCGCATTCGATCCAGATCGACACCATCACCGACCTGGTGCAGCGCGGGACCGTCCAGGTCGTGCGAAGCAAGCCAGGCGACACCGAAGAGCCCACCCCCAAACCGCCTGCCTGGGCGGTCACCGTGCCCGTCACACGTTCCGGCTACGTGCGGACTGCGCACCCGAGACTGCTCATGCCGTTGGCCACCGAACTCGATGTGACGGTCCTCATCCGCCCTCGGGTCGGTGAACACGTGGTCGCCGGGACGACCTTGGCATGGATCTGGCACGCCACGGCGCAGGACCCGGTACCCGACCCTGCCGCTTTCGCCCAGGTCATGGGGGAGGCAGTGCGGATCGGTTTCGAGCGGACCCTAGAACAGGACGCCGCGTTCGGGATCCGCCAGCTCGTGGACGTCGCCTGTAAAGCCCTATCCCCGGCGGTCAACGACCCCTACACCGCTGTGCAGGCCGTCGACCACCTGTCGGTCATCTTCTGCGCCTTAGCCGTCCGGCCCCTCGGCGACGACATCGCCCACGACGTTACAGGCACGGTAGCGGTCATCGTTCCGGGGCGGCGCTTCGCCGACTACCTGGCCACCATGTGCGGGTTGATCCGCCGCTACGGCGCCCAAGAACCAACGGTGGCCCTGGCCCTGCTGCGCCTACTGGACGACTGCTCGGGGATGGTCAACAACGAACCGGCTCGCAGGGATGCGATCCTCGAACAGGCCGCTCTTATCCTTGCGGACGTTGACAGGGAGATAGCCCAACCGGCCGACGCGCTCGCTGTACGCAATGCCGCCGTGGCCCTTCAACAGCGGCTCACCGGCAGCGGAGATTAGCATTGAGGGCGTTGTGCGTCATTCCATGTCCGTGACCTCCCTGGCGCACGACGTGTTGTATCGGATGGTGCGCGACTGCGCGCGTGCCGTAGCCGGTTCCCGTTACGACGCCGCAAGACCGCAGAGTTCCGCGCTGCGTGCCCACAGGCGTTCGGCGGCGGCGGTGTTGTGGGACAGGGCCGAGGACGTCGCCGGCCGGCAGCGGGAGAAGTACTGGCCGGTGACGGCGGTGACGTCGGGTGAGCCGGCCAGGTAGAGGCTGGTCCTGGCTCCCTTGTCTGCGGAAGAGCCGAAGAGCTTGCTGGCGCGATCGAACACTGAACCGGGCCCGGTCTGCTCACGGCCGAGGTTGGTCTTGAGCGGCCAGCCGGGATGCAGCGCGTTGGCGGTGACGCTCGTGCCGGCCCAACGGCGAGCGAGTTCGTAGGTGAACAGCAGGTTCAACAGCTTGGTCAGGTTGTACGTGGCGGCCGGGCTGTAGTCGTGTTCGGCCTGTAGGTCGTCCCAGGGAATGTCTTTGACCCGGGTGTGCATGTAGGAGCTGACTGTCACCACCCGCGAGCTCGGCGTGGCCTGCAGCAGCGGCGCCAGCAGGTCGGTCAGCAGGAATGGGGTGAGGTGATTGATCGCCAGCGTGGCCTCGAGGCCGTCAACGGTGACCCGCCGGGTGGTATTGACTGCTCCGGCGTTGTGGATGAGCACGTCGAGACGGTCGTGGCCTTGGCAGACCTGAGCTGCCAGCGTCCTCACGTCGCCTTGGCAGGCCAGGTCACCGATAACAAGCTCCACGCTGCCCGGCGCCCCCGCGGACTGAAGCTCCGCTGCCACCTCGGCACCGCGTCCACGGTCACGGGCCACCATCAGCACGCTCGCTCCCGACTGGACCAGCCCGCGGGCGGTCTCCCGGCCGATGCCGCTGGTCGCGCCGGTGACGACGCAGACGCGTCCGTGCAGGTCATAGATCCGTCGAATAGCCATCGGCACTCCTTGCTTGCAGGTCGGGTTCTCCAATCACGTGAGTCATGTTTGTCCTGTAGAATGATGAATATGTGTTCTGGACGCAAGCCCTCGCCGAGCCAGCCGCCGCGGCTGGTCGAGCCGGCCGGCCTGGAGGCCAGCACCGGATACCTGTTGGCACGCGTCGGCAGCGACTCACGTCGACGCCGGGCGCGCACGCTGCTCGAAGAGGACCTCACGCCGCATCACTACAGCGCGCTGATCGCCCTGGATCAGCTCGGTGCCATGTCCCAACAGCAACTCAGCAACCTGCTCGGCATCGATCCCCGCAACGCGGTACCGGTGATCGACCAGCTCCAGACCCGCGGCCTGGCCGCCCGCAACCCCGACCCCACCGACCGCCGCCGCCATGCGGTGACGCTCACCGCCACCGGAAGAAGGTTGCTCACCCGGCTTCGACGCGCCGTCGAAGAAGCCGAAGAGCGCCTGCTCACCCCGCTCACCACGACCGAGCGCCGGACGTTACACGCGCTGCTCACCAAACTGTTCGCCGCCGGCGGCGGGGTGTAGCGATGCGCGGCAGCCCCGCTTCTTCACGGCTGCAGACAGTCCCATGATTGTCATCGTTCGAGTTGGGGACCCCTACCGGCCGTGATCCGGCCTTCCCGGCTGCCACCCGAAGCGGGAAGCGGCAACATCCCGCGCGACTCGACCGTGCTCCACGCCCACCTCGGTGGGCAGCCGGCGCTCAACGCCTACCACCGCCTATGGGAGTAGCGCGAGGGCGGCCGGCCGCCGGAGGAACGGCGACCAGCCCGGGCATCAGCCGGCGACGGGGTACGTCTCGGTGTCGATCTCTGCGAGGGTGGCCTCGTTGTAGCGGGGTCCCGCGACCGTCGTGGCGTCGAGCACGCGGCCGGCAGCCATGAGCACCTCGTCGGGAACGGCGGTGCGCAGGGTGGCGAGGTTCTCGCGGAGGTGCTCGACCGACCGCGTCCCGGGGATGGCCACGACGTGCTCGCCGCGGGAGAGCACCCAGGCCAGAGCGAGCTGCGAGAGCGTGCACCCCGCGCTACGGGAAATCGTGGCCAGCTCTTCCCTCATGGTGAGGTTGGCGGGGTAGTACTCGGCCCCGAAGCGGGGCATGTTGCGACGGATGTCGTTGGGCGGCAGGGACTCCAGGTCGGGCGCGTGCGATGTCAGCAGTCCTCGGGCGAGGGGGCTGAAGGCCACGAGCGCCACGCCGAGCTCCCGGCAGGCGTCGAGGGTGCCGAGCTCGGGGTTGCGCGACCACAGGCTGTACTCGTTCTGCAGTGCCGCGACCGGGTGGACGGCGTGGGCGCGTCGCAGCGTCGCGGCCGACGCCTCCGACAGCCCGATGGCGCGGACCTTCCCGGCCGCGACCAGATCGGCCAGGGCCCCCACGCTCTCCTCGACCGGCACCTGGCGATCGACCCGGTGCAGGTAGTAGAGGTCGATGACGTCGGTACCCAGCCGGGCCAGCGCCTCGTCGGCGGTATGACGGATCGTCTCGGGCCGGCCGTCGATCACCCGCTTGCCGTCGACTCCCGTCATGCCGCACTTGCTCGCCAGCACGATCCGGTCGCGATGGGGTGCGAGCACGCGGCCCACCAGCTCCTCGTTCGCGCCGAAGCCGTAAAGCGCCGCCGTGTCGAACAGCACCACCCCGGCCTCGAGCGCGGCCCGCAGCAGCCGCTCGGCGTCCTGTGGCTGGGGCGGCGCGCCGTACGCATGGCTGAGGTTCATGCAGCCCAGGCCCAGGGCCGGGACCTCGAAGGGTCCGATCAGGCGGACTGTGGGCAGCCCGTTCACGCCCCGGCCTGCCCGGCCAGCTGCTCCTCCAGCGCGGCCAGGGTCCGGTAGCACGGCATGACCTGAGCGATCGACGCATTCGGCTCGCGCCCCTCGCGGATGGCCGCGACGAACTCGCGGTCCTGCAGCTCGATGCCGTCCATCGAGACGTCGACGCCACTGACGTCGATCGGCTCGTCCTTGCCGGTGACCAGGTCGTCGTACCGCGCGAGGTAGGTGCCCGTGTCGCCGATGTAGCGGAAGAAGGTGCCCAGCGGACCGTCGTTGTTGAAGGACAGGGAGAGTGTGCAGATGGCCCCGCTCTCGGCGCGCAGCTGGATCGACATGTCCATCGCGATGCCGAGCTCGGGGTGGATCGGGCCTTGGACGGCGTTGGCCTGCACGACCGGGGAGCCGGTCTGGTAGGCGAAGAGGTCGACCGTGTGGGCCGCGTGGTGCCAGAGCAGGTGGTCGGTCCACGACCGGGGCTGACCGAGCGCGTTGAGGTTCTTGCGCCGGAAGAAGTACGTCTGCACGTCCATCTGCTGGAGGTGCAGATCCCCCGCCTCGATGCGCTGGTGGACCCACTGGTGGCTCGGGTTGAAGCGGCGGGTGTGACCCACCATGGCGACGAGGCCGGTGCGCTGCTGCGCCTCGAGGCAGGCCTCCGCGTCGGCGAGCGAGTCGGCGAGCGGGATCTCGACCTGCACGTGCTTACCGGCCTCGAGGACGGCCCGGGTCTGCGCGGCGTGCATCGGCGTCGGGGTGGCGAGGATGACGGCGTCCAAATCGTCCGTCGCGAGGGCCTCGTCGAGGCTGCCGGCCCCCCGGCCCACCCCCTGCTGGTCGGCGAACGCCTGCGCGGACTCGAAGGTGGCGCTCACGATCGTCGTCAGCTCCACCCCGTCGATGCGCTTCAGGGCGGCGGTGTGCTTGGCGCCGAAGGCACCACCTCCGGCGAGGGCGATGCGGATGGCCTGGTCCGAGGTCACGTCACTCCTTGACGGGCACCGTCGGCTCGCGGGTGGTTCTCCATGATGAGGTGTCCCACCGCGGTGTTCGACGCGGGCACGTGGTAAAAGCGGTGCTTGACCTCGACCTTCCCGGACCCGTCGATGTCACTCATGGCGCCCCGGGCGATGAACCACATGACCAGCTCAATGCCCTCTGAGCCCGCCTCCTGGACGTACTCGAGGTGGGGCACCTCCGACAGCGCCTCGGGGTCGGCGACGAGCTGGTCGAGGAAGGCGTTGTCCCACTCCTCGTTGATGAGGCCGGCCCGCGGTCCCTGGAGCTGGTGGCTCATCCCACCCGTGCCCCAGACCTGCACCCGCAGGGGCCGGTCGTAGGACTCGATGGCGGCGCGGAGGGCCCGGCCGAGCTTGAAGCAGCGCGCCCCCGAGGGCACGGGGTACTGCACCACGTTGACGTGGAAGGGGATGACCTTACACGGCCACTCCTGCACGTCTCCGAACATCAGCGACAGCGGCACCGTCAGCCCGTGGTCGACGGGCATCTCGTTGACGAGCGTCAGGTCGAAGTCGGCGCAGATGAGGCTGTGGGCGATGTGGGCGGCGAGGTCGGGGTCGCCCTGGATGCCGGGCACCGGCCGGGGCCCGTAGCCCTCGTCGGCCGCCGGGTAGGCGGCGCCCGTGCCGAGGACGAAGGTCGGGATGATGGACAGGTCGAAGGCCGTGGCGTGGTCGTTGTAGACGAGGAAGATGACGTCGGGCAGGTTGTCCTTCTCCCACTGCCTCGAGTACTCGTAGCCGTCGAACACGCCCTTCCAGTAGGGCTCCTCGGTCTTGCCGTGGTCCATGGCCACGCCGATCGCGGGCACATGCGAGGTGAAGACGGCGCCGGTGATGGTCGCGTGCTCGGCGGGCGGTGTGTCGTCGGCGTACGCGGCCTCCAGCACCTGGTGGTCGATCCGGTTGCCCTCGATGCCCCGCCCGCCGTGCAGCATCATGTCGCGGTAGTCCTGCTCCGACATGCCGGTCATCGAGCCGGCCATCTGCTGGAACGACAGCCCGAGGGTGGCACCCCACTTGGAGAGGAAGTAGATGTTGCCGCCCTCGGCGATGGCGGCGTTGAGGTCGCGGTCGAGCAGAGCCTGCTTCTGTGGCTCGGTGAGGGGCCATTCGTCGAGGTAGGCGCGCTCGTCGGCGAGGTACCGCTCGCGGTTCGGGGCCTTCATCATCGACATGCAGAACTGGTTGAGGTGGTATCCCTTGGCCGACTGCTCGGCGTCGAAGATCGTGGTCCCGGGGACCAGCTTGTAGGACTTGTCGAGGCTCATCGTGGGCTCCTGTCGCTGTGGGTGGTTATCGGGCGTCCGGCCAGTAGAGGCGCATCGGGTTGTCGACGAGCAGCGCCCGCCGGAGCTCCTCGGTTGGGGCGATGTGGGGGATGGTGTCGACGAGCAGGCCGTCGTCGGGCATGTGGTCGGTGAGGTTGGGGTGTGGCCAGTCGGTGCCCCAGAGCACGCGGTCGGGAAACTCCTCGACGACCCGGCGGGCGAAGGGAACGACGTCGCGGTACGGCGCTCGCTCACCGTCCAGCGCCGGGGGGCCGGCCACGGAGAGGCGCTCGGGACAGGTGACCTTGCACCACGTGTCCGGCTTGGCGCGCAGCAGGTCGAGGAAGGACTCGAACTCAGGGCCGTGCGGGTCCTTCGTCACGTCGGGCCGGCCCATGTGGTCGACGACCAGAGGGAGCGGGATGGAGAGGAAGAAGTCACGCAGGCCGGCCAGATCGGGGGCTTCGAAGTAGATGACGACGTGCCACCCGAACAGGGCGATGCGCTCCACGACGTCCATCAGTGCGTCGGTGGGGGCGGCGTCGACGAGCCGCTTGACGAAGTTGAAGCGCACCCCGCGTACGCCCGCCTTGTGGAGCTCGGTGAGCTCGTGCTCGGAGACGCCGGGGCGGACGGTCGCCACCCCACGGGCCAGCCCGTCGGACGCGCGGAGCCCGTCGACCATGGCGCGGTTGTCGGCGCCATGGCAGGTCGCCTGGACCACGACGTTGCGGGAGAACCCGAGACGGTCGCGCAGGGCGAAGAGCTGGGCCTTCGAGGCGTCGCAGGGGGTGTACTTGCGCTCGGGCGCGAAGGGGAACTCGGCGCCCGGCCCGAAGACGTGACAGTGGGCGTCGACGGCACCGTCGGGGAGCCGGTAGTGCGGCACGCTCGGGTTGGCGTACCAGTCGAGCCAGCCTGGGCTCTTCTCGAAGGTCCCGCTCGTGTCACTGGTCATCTCAGTCCTCGTACCGCAGACCGAGCTCGGCCAGGGGGCCGCGCATGCCGTACATGTCCAGGCCAAGCTCACCTGCCCGGAAGCGCTGCCGCTTGTCCTCCTCGTTGGACTCGCGCTTGGCCGACGCCTCGGCGACCTCGGCGGCCCGCTCGCGGGGGACGACCACCACGCCGTCGACGTCGGCGACGACGACGTCGCCCGGTCGCACGACCGCATTGGCGCAGACCACCGGCACGTTGACGGATCCGAGCGTCGCCTTGATCGTGCCCTTGGCGTTGATCGCGCGGGAGAAGACCGGGAAGTCCATCTTCTCGAGGTCCGCGACGTCGCGGACCCCGCCGTCGATGACGAGGCCGCGGCAGCCGCGCGCCCGCAGTGAGGTCGCGAGGAGGTCGCCGAAGAACCCGTCCTCGTTCTCGGTCGTGCACGCGGCGACGAGCACGTCGCCGTCACGGACCCGCTCGGCGGCCACGTGGAGCATCCAGTTGTCGCCGGGCTGGAGCAGCACGGTGATAGCCGGCCCGCACAGGCGCGCACCGCGGTAGACGGGTCGGATGTAGGGCCGCATGAGGCCGACTCGGCCCATCGCCTCGTGGACGGTGGCTACGCCGAAGCCGGAGAGTGCCTCGACGGCGGCGGGGTCGGCCCGGGTCACGGCCGTGTGGACGACGCCGAGCTGGGTGTGATCCATGGGGTCTCCTGTCAGTGGCCGGCCGCGGCGAGGCGGGCGGCGAGGCGGGGGTAGACGCGCAGCGCGTTGCCGGAGTAGACCGCTTCACGCTCGCCGTCGGTGAGGTGGGGGGTGTCGTCGACGTAGCGCTTGGTGTCGTCGAAGTAGTTGCCGGTGCGGGGGTCGACGTCACGGACGGCGCCGATCATCTCGCTGGCGAAGAGAATGGCGCTGCTCGGGATGACGTCTGTCAGCAGGTCGATCCCCGGCTGGTGGTAGACGCAGGTGTCGAAGAAGACGTTGTGCAGCAGCGTCTCCGGGTCGGGACGCTTCAGCGCCATCGCCAGTCCGCGGAAGCGGCCCCAGTGGTAGGGCACGGCTCCGCCACCGTGCGGGACGACGAACCGCAGCGTCGGGAAGTCGGCGAACAGGTCTCCCTGGAGCAGCTGCATGAACGCGGTGGTGTCGGCGTTGAGGTAGTGCGCACCCGTGGTGTGGAAAGCCGGGTTGCAGGACGTGCTGACGTGCACCATCGCGGGGATGTCGTACTCGACCATCGCCTCGTATAGGGGGTACCAGCTGCGGTCGGTCAGGGGTGGCGCCGTCCACTTCCCGCCGGAGGGGTCCGGGTTGAGGTTGACCGTCACCGCGCCGAGCTCCTCGACGGCCCGGCGCAGCTCGGGCAGGGAGGTCGCGGGGTCGGCGCCGGGCGACTGCGGCAGCATCGCCCCCATTGCGAAGCGGTCGGGGAAGAGGGTGCTCACCCGGTGGACGAGGTCGTTGCAGAGGCGCGCCCACGTGGACGAGAGCTCGAGGTCGCCGATGTGGTGGGCCATGAAGCTGGCCCGAGGGGAGAAGATCGTCAGGTCGCTGCCGCGCTCGTCCATGAGCCGCAGCTGGTTGGTCTCGATCGCCTCGTGCAGCTCGTGGTCGGTGATGACGAGGTCATCAGGGTCAGGCGCGTCCTCCGGGTGCCCGACGGCGGCGACCTGGCGGTCGCGCCAGGCGCCGAGCTGGGCAGGGGCGGTGGTGAAGTGACCGTGGCAGTCGATGATCACGCTGGGTCCTCTCTGTCCCGGGGCGCGCCGACGGCGACGCATCTCTGTGTCCCAACATCGCACCACACCGGGCCCCGGGTCACCACCGCTTCCGTCAGGCGGAAGCATCCGGAGCGGTCTCCGGGGCCATGGCCTAGCGTGGCGCCGGAGAGCCGACGCGAGGAGGAGGTCCGACGATGGATCGGTACGACGTGACAGGCCTGTCGTCGATGGCGACGCGAGCCGTCCTGGCCGACCTGGCCGCCGGGTTGAACGCCCAGGGTCGCGCGAACGTGGTTTTCGCGTCCGCCGGCGGGGTCGAGGTCGCGCGCAGGGTCCGCGAGGGGGAGGTCGCCGACCTCCTCGTGCTCGCCAGTGGGGTCGTCGAGGCGCTGGTCGCTGAGGGCCATCTCGTGGTCGCCACCGTGCGTCCGCTCTTCCTCTCCGAGGTCGTGGTCGGTGTCCCGGCGGGCGCGGCGGCGCCGGAGGTCGCCTCGCTGGAGCAGCTGCAGACCATGCTGGTGGGTGCCGGGCGGATCGGTTACTCCACCGGTCCGAGCGGTGATGCTTTGCTCCGCCTGCTGGACGACTGGGGGCTGCGGGCCCGGCTGGTCGACCACCTCGTGCAGGCGCCTCCTGGCGTCCCCGTCGGCCGGATGCTGGCGGAGGGGGGCGCCGACCTCGGTTTCCAGCAGCGCAGTGAGCTCACGGGGCTCCCCGGCGTCCGGGTGCTCGGGCCGATGCCGCAGGGGGCGGAGATTCTCACGACCTTCACCGGCGCCGTGCTCACTCGCACCCGGGATGAGCAGGTCGCCCGCGGCGTCCTCGAGGCCCTGGCCGCGCCGGCCTCCGGGGCGGTCGCCGCCGAGCACGGGATGACGCTGGTGGGAGACGCGTAGGCCGCCGGCGCCGGCCGGTCCGACCTCGGGGGCGACGGGGGCAGGGAGGGCCATCGGCTCAGCCGACCGAGTCCCCGGCGCCGCGGCCGAGCTCGACGGAGAGACCGCGGGCGGCCAGGAGGAGCGGGTCGCGCAGGGCGCGCACCCGGGCCGGACCGCGGGCGGCGACGACGATGCCCAGGGCCGCGTGGACGGGCCCGACCGGCCCGATGCGGACCGGGGCGGCGACGGCCACGGTGGTCTCGCTGAGCTGGCGGTTGCTGACGATGTGCTGCTCCCTGCGGATGCGGGCGAGCTGCGCGCGCAGGGCCTCCGGGTCGGTGACGGTGTGGGATGTCCACGTCTGCAGGGGGGAGGAGAGGACGGCCTCCTGGATGTCGATCGGCGCGTGGGCCAGCAGGACCCGCCCCATCCCGGTGGCGGCGAGGGGGAAGCGGGCTCCGACCATCGTGAGGAGCTCTACCGAGCGGTGCCCGGCGATGCGCTCGACGAAGACCAGCTCGGTCCCCTCCCGCACGGCGAGCTGGATGTTCTCGTGAGTCGCCTCGTAGAGGTCCTGCATGAACGGCAGGGCGACCTCGCGCAGGATAGGGCCTCGGGGGCAGCTCGAGCCCAGCTCCCAGAGCCTCAGGCCGATGTGCCAGGCCCCGTCCGCCGTGCGCTCCAGCGCGCCCCAGGTGGCCAGCTCGGCCACCACGCGGTGGGTGGTGCTCAACGCGAACCCCGTGCGCTGGGCGATCTGCGTCAGGGTCTGGGCCGACTGGTCGCGACCGAAGGTCGTGAGGACCGCCAGGACCTTGCCGGCCGCCGAGGTGTGCTCACCGGTCACGACGACCACACCTCGGTGCCGGCACTCGAACCGGTGACGTCGTCGCCCCCTTCAGATGCCGAGGTAGATGCGGCGCACCCGCGGGTCGTGACGAAGGTCGTCCGACGACCCGTCCATGACGATCTCGCCGTTCTCCATGACGTAGCAGTGCCGCGTCGCCTCGAAGCTGAGCTTGGCGTTCTGCTCGACGAGCAGGATGCTCATTCCCGTGCTGTTGAGCCGTTGGATGGTGCCGAGCACCTCGTCGACCAGCTTGGGCGACAGGCCCATCGACGGCTCGTCGAGAACGAGCAGCTGAGGGGCGGACATCATCGCCCGACCGATCGCCAGCATCTGCTGCTGGCCGCCGGACAACGCCCCGGCCAGCCTGGCCCGCATGTCGTGCAGGACGGGGAAGAGCTCGTAGACCTCCTCGACGCGCTGGGTCACCCCGGCGGCCTTCCACGACTGCGTATAGGCCCCGAGGAAGAGGTTCTTCTCGACGGGCAGGCCACCGAAGACGTGGCGCCCCTCGGGCACGTAGCCGATCCCGTGGCGCACGACGTTGCGCGCCGGCACCTTCAACAGGTTCAGGTCGCCGAACTGGATCCGGTCGGCCTTGCGCGACACGTGTCCCATGACGGCCTTCATCGTCGAAGTCTTGCCGGCACCGTTCGCGCCGATGATGCCGACGGCGGCTCCCGGCGGCACCTCGAAGCTGATGCCGCGCACCGCCGAGACGTGGCCGTAACTGACGCTGAGGCCGGACACCGCCAAGGCGGGGACATCGGTGAGGCGCTCATCCAGGGCGGCAGCCGTCTGCTCGGCGCTCATCGGTGGTCACCTTCCGTCGTCTGGTCCTTCGGGGTGGGCGCTGTGGAGGCGGACCGGTTGGCGGTCACGAGGTGGTGGCCCCCGTCGACGCCCTCCTCGCCCGGCAGGTCCAGCACGTGGCCGTCGCCGAGGTAGGCCTCGATGACGTCGGGCTGGATCGCGACCTCCGCCGGCAGTCCGTCGGCGATGACGGCGCCGCCCGTGAGGACGACGACCCGGTCGCACAGCGACATCACCAGACCCATGTTGTGCTCGATGATCATCACGGTCACCCCGGTGGCCCGGATGTCGCGCACGATCATAGCCAGCTGCCCCACCTCCTCGCCGTTGAGGCCGGCCGCCGGCTCGTCGAGCAGGAGCACCCGCGGGGTGGTGGCCATGGCGCGGGCGATCTCGACCCGCCGCTGGACGCCGTACGACAGCTCGCTCGGCACGCTGTCGGCGAAGTCGGAGAGCCCGTAGCGGGCGAGGAGCTCGTCGGCCTGACGGCGTATGGCCGCGTTCGCCGACGCGACCGCCACCGGGGCGACGACGTACCGCCAGACCCAGGTCGTGTGGGTGCGGTCGAGGGCGACCATGACGTTCTCACGCACCGTGAGCCGGTCGAAGAGGCGCAGGTTCTGGAAGGTGCGCGCGACCCCGTGCAGGGAGACGGCGTACGGCGCCTTGCCGACCATGTCGGTGTCAAGGATCCGTACGGTGCCGGAGGTTGGTCGGTAGAGCCCGCTGATGACGTTGAACAGCGTGGTCTTGCCCGACCCGTTGGGGCCGACGATGCCGAGGATCTCGCCCTCGCGGGCCGCCACGGTGACCTCGTTGAGGGCGCGCAGGCCGCGGAAGTCCTTGACCACCTGGCCGACCTCGACGACCGTGCGGGCGTCGGGACCGGGCGCCGTGACCTCTCGACCCTCGTGGCCCTTCTCGTAGGCGACCAGCCTGGCCGTCGAGTCTTCCGACCGACCCCTTCGGCGCGCCAGCACCCGCTCGGGGATGCCCGCCAGGCCGGTGGGCGCGAAGAGGACCATGAGGACCACGAGCGCGCCGTAGCCGAGCTGGGCGTAGGACGCGAAGTCGCTGAGCGACTCGCGGAGGAACACCAGCGCGATCGCCCCGAGCACCGATCCCCACAGGCTGCGTCGGCCACCGATGATGACCATCGCGAGCAGGAAGAACATGTTCGCGAGGCTGAAGCTCTCCGGCGCGATGAAGGTGATGAGGCCGGCGTAGAGGAAGCCTGCGACGCCGCCATAGAGGCCGCCGAAGGCGAAGGCGGCCATCCGCAGGATGGGAACCTCGGCCCCCATGGCGGACGCGGCCAGGGAGTCGTCGCGCATCGAGCGCAGCCGCCGTCCCAGCTGGGTGTGCACGACGAAGGACGCGAGCACCATGCCGAGGACGAGGGCGACCAGCACCAGGTAGTAGTAGAGGTACTCGCTGCTGAGGTCGACGCCCGGCAGGGTCGGGCGAGGGATCCCGCTCAGACCTTGGGCGCCTCCGGTCGCGCTCGAGTTGGTGATCCAGTTGTTGAACGCGAGGGCCAGACCGAGCGTGACGATGCCAAGGTAGTGCGACTGAATCCGCAGCGCGGGGATCCCGACGACCAGCCCGAGGACCACGGCCATCAGGACGCCCACGAGAGCCGCCGGCCAGAACCCCCAGCCCGAGTGGGTCGTCAGCATGCCGGTGGTGTACGCCCCCGCTCCGAAGAAGGCGACCTGGGCGAGGTTGATCTGGCCCGAGATCCCCATGGTGAGGAAGAGCCCGATTGCCAGGATCGCGAAGATCATGGCGACGTTGGCGACGTGGATCGTGTACGACGACACGAGGTAGGGGATGGCCAGCGCTAGGACGGCGAGCAGGGTGGGGCCGCCCACACGCGGGAGGCGCTCTCGGTTGAGGATGTTCATGCGCGGTTCACCGTGCTCTCTCCGAAGATGCCCGTGGGTCGGACAATGACGACGATGGCGAAGACGACGAAGGTGACGAGGTCGGAGTATCCCTGGAAGATGCCGCCGGCGAAGGCGCTCAGGACGCCGAAGGCGAGACCGCCGACGATGGCACCCTTGATGTTGCCGAAGCCGCCCAGGATCGCGGCGGCGAACCCGCTGATGCCGAGGGTGCCACCGAGGGTGGGGCTGACATAGAGCACCGGCCCGGCGAGGCCGCCGGCCAGGGCCGCCAACCCCCCACCGATGGCGAAGGCGATGGCGTTGCTGCGACCCACGTGCACCCCGATCGCGGTGGCGTGCTCGTGGTCCATCGCGACGGCCTGCATGGCGATGCCGTGCTTGGTGCGGTCGAGGAACCAGCGCAGGGCCACAGTCGCCAGCGCGGCGACGACGATGATGACGATGTCGTACTTCGGGACGTAGACGCCGAGGACGAGGAAGGGCTCGGGGTCGACCGGCGAGGAGACCGCCCGCCCGGTCGCGCCCCAGATGATGATCGCGATGGCCTGCAGGACGGTGCCGAAGCCGATGGTGCCGATCAGCATGAGGTCGAAGTCCTTGTTCTCCAGCGGCCGCAGGATGCGCTCGATGACCAGGCCGACGACCGCCGTGGCGATGATCCCGACGACCATGGCGAGGGCGAACGGCAGATGGGACGTGACGAAGAAGGTCGACACGAGATAGGCGCCGATCATCACCACGTCACCGTGGGCGAAGTTGACCAGGCCCATGGTCCGGTAGACCAGCGAGAAGCCGAGGGCCACGAGCGCATAGATCGCACCGAAGCCGAGACCCCCGATGAGGGTCTGGACGAAGTTCTGCATGGGAGCACTCCTGAGGTCGACAGGGTGTCGTCACCCGGCCGGGGCGGGTGGACCGGGTCACCCCGGCCCACCCGCCCCACGGTTAGCTGACGGGGGTCGCCATGCCGTTCTTAATGACGCCGATCTGGCTGTCATGGACGCCGACACCGTTCTCGCCGAAGGCGAAGCTGCCGACGAGGCCGTTGTACTTCACGGTGCGGATCGCGTCGGCGAGCGCCTGACCACCGGCGCCCTTGGTCGTCTTGAGCGCATCGGCGAGGATGTGCCCGCCGTCGTAGGCCTTGGCGCCGTGAAACTCCGGGTCCTTGCCGTACGCGGCCTTATAGGCGGCGGCGAACTTCTTGGTGGCGTCGCTGGTGTCGTTGCCGAGGTACGGCGTGCTGCAGATCGTGCCGTCGGCGACGGCGGCGCCCGCGGTCTGCACGTAGATGTCGGTCGCCGCGGGCGTGCCGCCCGCGAAGACCGCCTGGATCCCCAGCTGGCGGGCCTGCTTGGCGATGAGTCCCGACTCGACCTCCTCGGCGCCGATGAAGAGCACGTCCGGGTTCGTCCCGCGGATGCTTGTCAGGGCCGAGGTGAAGTCCTTCTGGTCGGGGGTGATCGACTGGTCGCTCGTGGGCGTCACGCCCAGATCCTTGAGCGACGCGAGGAAGGCGTCGTGCTCGCCCTTGCCGTAGGCGCCGTTGTTGCTGATCATCGCGATCTTCTTCAAGCTCTTGGTTGTCACGAGGTACTTGGCCAGCGACTCGTCGATGGCGGTCGACGGTGGGGCGTTGAGGAAGATGAATTTGCTGCCGGTCTGGCCGAGCTTCGGCGACTGACCCGACGAGATCTCCGGGACCTTGGCGGCCTCGAGGATGGGCACCATCGCGAGCGAGTTGCCGCTCGTCGCGGACCCCAGCACGGCGACGGCGCCTTCACTGACCGCCTTGCGCGCAAGGTTGGTCGCGACAGTCGGGTCGCCCTGGTCGTCATACAGCGTGAAGGAGATCTGGCGGCCATCGACGCCGCCGGCGGCGTTGATCTCCTCGATGGCGAGCTTGGCGCCCTTGAGCTCCCAGTCGCCGAGCGAGGAGGTCTGGCCGCTCTGCGGGTCGATGATGGCGACCTTGATCGCCCCGGATGCCCCGGATGCGCCGGTCGCGGCGGACGACGAGGACGAGCCGCCCGGCGCCGAGCAGGCAGCGAGGCCGGCTCCGGCGCAGCCGAGCGCGAGGCCGAGGATCGCCGTGCGGCGGGTGAGAGTGGTGCGCATGGTGGTGTCTCCTTGGTGCGGTGCGGTGCGGTGCGGTGCCGGCGTAGGTGGTGGGTGGACGTGCGGGGTCAGAAGGCCGGGTCGGCCTCGTCGGGTGTGGTGAGCCACGCGACCATGAGGTCGGCGATAATCCGGCGCTGCCGGGCGCGGACCTTCCCGTCGGCCATGTCGTAGCCGAAGATCGTGCGGATGCTGGAGCGGTTGGCCACGCGGTAGAAGCAGAAGGAGTTCATCGTCGTGTGGACCTCGACGGCGCTCGCCTGGCGGCGGATCGAGCGGTCGGCACGGCCGCGCTCGAGGATGCGGTCGATGAGGTCGAGGATGGGGCTGTTGACCCCGGTCAGGGCATTCGACTTCTCGAGGTGCTCGGCCCAGTAGATGTTCTCCACAGAGACCAGCCGCACGAAGTCGGGGTTCGAGTCGTTGGAGTCGAACGTCGCGTCGGTCAGGGTCCGCAGGGCCTCGACGGGAGAGAGGTGGTCGAGGTCGATCATCCGCTCGACCTCGCGGACGCGGGCGTACGCCGACTCGAGGACGGCGACGTAGAGACCTTCCTTGCTACCGAAGTAGTAGTAGATCATCCGCTTGGTCGTGTTGGTCAGCCGCGCGACCTCGTCGACCCGGCTGCCGGAGAAGCCGACCCGGGCGAACTCGGACCGGGCCGCCTCGAGGATCTCGGCACGGGTGCGGTCGGCGTCGCGGATGCGCTCGCGGCTCGCACGCGCTGTCGGCTCCATCGCCACTCCCTTCGGCACCTTTGCCCGGCGGACCTCCCGCCACTTCCTCAACAACTCGGACAGCGTATAATAACTATCTAGTTAGTTCAATGGTTGGCGAAAGAAGATCCACGTGACCCCCAGCCGCACCGTCGACCGCACCGCGACGCCGGGCGAGGTGGACCCCGGCTCGACCCCTGAGCCCGCGTCGCTCGTCGTCGGCCTCATCGGCTCCGGGATCGGCGCCTCGTTCAGTCCCGCACTGCAGGAGGGGGAGGCCCGGGCCCAGGGCGTGGCCCTGGCCTACCGGATCATCGACCTCGACCGGATCGGGACCGCGCCGACCGACGTCGCCGCGATCCTCGACTGGGGTCAGCTCCTCGGCTTCGACGGCTTCAACGTGACCCATCCCGCGAAGCAGATGGTGCGCGAGTTCCTCCACGAGGAGTCCGAGGCGGCGACGCTCCTCGGGGCGGTCAACACCGTCGTCCTGCGCGAGGGACGACGGGTCGGCCACAACACCGACTGGGTCGGGTTCGACCGTGGCCTGCGCTGGCAGCTGGGCGCCGTCGAGGGACCCGTGGTCGTCCTCGGTGCCGGAGGTGCCGGCGCCGCCGTGGTCCACGCGCTGCTGGCCCGCGACCTCGAGGTGCGGGTGTCCGACCTCGACCCGGGGCGGGTCGCCGACCTGGTCGAGCGGCTCGGCGCGCACCATCCGAGCGGCCGGCTGGTCGCCGTCCGTGACCTGGCCGCCGACCTCGCCTCCGCGCGCGGCCTCGTCAACGCGACCGCCGTAGGGATGGCGGCCCACCCGGGCATCCCCCTCGACGCGGACCTCCTCCGGCCCGAGCTCTGGGTCGCCGACTGCGTCTACCGGCCGCTGGACACCGAGCTGCTGCGCGCGGCCCGGGGGCGCGGCTGTCGCGTCGCGCACGGCGGCGGCATGGCTGTCTACCAGGCGGCCGCCGGCTTCGAGCTGTTCACCGGGCGGTCCGCCGACCCCGACCGGATGACCACCCACCTCGAGGCCCTCATCGCGGACCCCGCGAACGCCTGAGGGCACCGCCGGTCTCGCTCGTCACCGCCACCAGGACGAGGCCCATCGCGAGGCCGAGGATCGTCTCCTCCATCCGGCCGACGAGCAGGAACGCCGGGCTGAGCGTCGAGGAGAGCGCGACCACGAGCAGGGCCATCGGCGTCACCGTCAGCATGGCGAGCCCGTAGTTGCGCGGGACGCAGAGCTCGGTGAGGGCCCGGAGGACCACGACCGCCAGGACGGCCTGGCCGACCGAGAGCGGGAGCAGCAGCAGGAGCGCGGCGAGGGCTATGCCGAGGAGCGTGCCGATGCCCCGCTGCAGACCGCGCAGGAGCTGGTCCTCGAAGGTGTGGGCGGACAGCGGGACGACGGCCGCCACCATCGCCTACGACGCGTGGCCCTCACCGACCAGGGTCGCCACCGTGCCGGCCGACGCGACCGCGACAGCGCTGCGCGCGGCCTGGATCGCCCGCCGATGCGGTTGATGCTCGTGTCGTGCGGTGGAGCTGGCTCCGACCAGGGGCCACCACCGGGCCTCGACGACCCCCAGCCCGACGGCGACGGCGCCCGTCGCCGCGCAGACGAGCGGGCTGAGCAGGACCGAGTGCGAGGTGACGGGAAGCAGCGAGCAGGTCGCGACCGCGAAGACGGGGAACATCGGTCCGGCCGGCTGCCAGTGCCACCGGCCCGACGCGGCCGCCGCCGCCGAGGCCCACACGGCCGACACGAGGACGGGCAGCCAGCTGGTACCGGTCGTCGCGGTCACCGCGCCCGTGGCGACCGCTCCCGTCAGGACGAGCGCAGCCACGACCTGGGGGCGCCAGCGCCGCGGGGAGGGCTCGGGGCCGCCGTACACCGCCGCGAAGGTCCCGAAGGTCGCCGCCGCCGCCAGGTCGAGCCGCCCTCCGACGACGAGCGTCGTCAGCGCCAGCCCCACGGTCGCGGCGGCGCGGAGCGCGACGCGCCGGCTTCCGGGGGGCCGGTTTCAGCCGCACGAGCTCGTGCGCCGTCGCCCGTCTCAGCACGGCGACCTCACCGGGCCCATGGTGGCACGGCCGGTGGCCTCGTGGCCGACGGTGTCGCGGGTCCGATGCGGCCATACTGGGCAGGCGGCCTGGGCGCGGTCCGAGCCGGTCCTCCCCGGTCCACGACGTCGTCCCCTCCGGCGACGGTGACGTCAAGGCGGGCGAGAGGGGGAGACGTGGAGCTGGTCTGGCTCGAGGCATTCGTCGCCGTCGCGGAGGAGCTGCACTTCGGTCGGGCCGCGGCGCGGCTGCACGTCGCACCCTCGCCGCTCAGCCAGACGATCCGGAGGCTCGAGCGCCACCTGGGGGTTCGTCTGCTGGAGCGCACCACGCGCTCGGTCGCGTTGACGGTTGCCGGGGAGAGCTTCCTGCGTCACGCCCGCGAGGTGCTCGCCGGGGTCGACCTCGCCGAGCGCGCGGCCCGCGCACGGGGCGAGGACGTCTACGGCACCGTCTCGGTGAGCTTCTCCGGGGCACTCAACGCGGCGACGCTGCCGCGCCTGGTCCGTGCGGTCCACGACCGGCACCCGCACGTCGCCCTGACCCTCACCGCCCGGCTCGCCACGGCCGAGGCCGTCGCCCGGCTGGTGAGGGGGGACGTGGACCTCGCCTTCGTCGGGCTACCGGTCGACGACGCCCTCGTGGCCTCGCGGCCCATCCTCGATGAGCCGCTCGACCTCGTCGTGCCTGTCGGTCACGCCCTCGCGGGGCGGCGGCGGGTCGGACTCCCCGCCCTCGCGGCGGAGGCCTTCGTGACCATGCCGACGAACCCGGGCTCGGCCCTGTCGGAGGTGACCTACGGCGCCTTCGCCAGGCACGGCATCCGTCCGCACATCGCTCAGGAGGTCAACGACCCGTACCTCCTGCTCGGTCTGGTCGCTGCCGGGGTGGGAGTCGCCCTGGTGCCGTCGGGGATGCGGCCGCTCCTGCCCGAGGGGTCGTCAGGGTCGGTCTCACGGGCGCCGACGTACGCCTGGTGTCGGGGCTGGCCTGGCGGCGCGAGGCGGTGACGCCGGCGCTCACGGCGGTGCTGGTGGTCGCCGACGGGGTCCTACCCGCCCCACCCGTCCGAGGTTGACCCAGAGTCGACCCACGCGACCCGTGGCCTACCAGGAGTCAACTGGGTCGACGCTGACCCGAGCCGAAACTGTGTGCTTTCGGCACATGATCCATGACAGTATTGCCCCTTTCTCGACATGACCTGAGGTGACACGATGGTGTGACCCGACCGACGTCCCACCGTCGCCGACCTCGGAGGACCAGTGCCGCTCTTCGCCGTGACCTACACCTATGCCGTCGACTCGTCCGGCGCCCGCGACGAGGTCCGCCCGTCGCACGTCGAGTTCCTGCGCTCCCTGCGGGGGGTGGACCGGCTCGTCACCTCGGGCCCGCTCGCCGACCCCGACGGCGCTCTCCTCGTCGTCCGGGGCGACGACGCGGGCGAGGTCACGGCCATGATGGACGGCGACCCCTTCTACCGCGCCGACCTCGTCGCCGGGCGCACGGTGCGCCCGTGGTCGCCGTACTTCGGCGGCCTGGTCGAGGGCCGCGAGTGATGCGGGTCGCCACGACCACGGGGAGGGAGAAGGTCGTGGTCACGCAGGCCCCCGACCCGGTCCCCGGCCCGGGCGAGGCGCTCTTGCGGGTCGAGCACGTCACGCTCTGTGGCACCGACCTGCACATCTGGGAGGACGACTACGCCTCCGAGCTCCCGATCGTGCAGGGCCACGAGGCCTCCGCCACGGTCGTCGCGCTCGGTGACGCCGCCCCGGGTGGTCCGCGCTGCGCCGACGGACGGCCCCTCACCATCGGCGACCGGGTCGTCGTCTCGCCGATGGTGACCTGCGGGCGTTGCCACGCCTGCCGGGTCGGTCGCTCCAATGCCTGCCGCCGGATGTCGGTGCTCGGCTGCTACGAGGACGGCCTCCTGGCCGACCTCGCCGCCGTGCCCACCTACCGCTTGCATGTCGTGCCCGTCGGCCTCCCCCTCGAGCTCGCCGCCCTCGCGGAGCCGGTTTCGATCGCCCTGCAGGCCGTACGCCGCGGCCGGGCCACCGCCGGCGAGCGGGTGCTCGTCCTCGGCTGCGGGCCGATCGGCGTCCTCGCCACCCTGGCGCTCGCCGACCTCGGCGCCCACGTCCACGCCGCCGACACCGTTGCCGACCGGCTCACCACGGCCCGGCGGATGGGGGCGGAGCAGACCCACCTGGTGTGCCCCGGCTTCCCCGACGACGCGCAGCGTGCCGCGCTGCTCGTCCCGGGCGGCGACGGCCCGGAGCTCGTCATCGACGCCACCGGCGCCCCGTCCTCGCTCGTCACCGCGCTCGACCTCGTCGCCACCGCCGGTCGGGTGGTCCAGGTCGGCATCAGCGACCGCACGGTGGAGCTGTCCCTGCGCACCCTGCCGGTCAAGGAGCTCGACCTGCTCGGCAGCCGCAACAGCGCCGGGCTGCTCGGCGAGGCGCTCGACCTGGTCGACCGCCACCGCGACCTGGTCGGCTCGCTCATCACCCATCGCGTGCCGCTCGACCGGCTGGACGAGGCGTTCACGATGATGCGCGACCGGCCGGCCGAGGTGGGCAAGATCGCGGTCGCCCTCGGCGGTGCGGCGTGACGAGGCCCGGCACCCCGCTCACGCCGCTCGCCGACCTCCCGCTCGAGGCCGACGTCGTCGTGGTCGGCTCCGGCGCCGCCGGCCTGGTCGCCGCCTGCCGGACGGCCGACTCCGGACGCCGTGTCGCCGTCCTCGAGAAGGCCGAGCTGCTCGGCGGCACGCCGGCGGCGGCGTGATGTGGGCACCGGCGAACCCGCTCATGCTCCGGGCCGGCCTCCCCGACTCGCGCGAGCAGGGCCGCGCCTACCTCCGGTCCGTCACCGCCGGCGCCATGCCGGACGACGAGGTGGAGTGGTACCTCGCCACGTGCGCCGACCTCGTCGGCCGGCTCGATGCCGAGACCCGCGTGGACTACCGGCCGCTACCGCGCCCGGACTACCACCTCGCCGCCGACGGCTCGGTCACCGGCCGCGGCCTCGACCACGCGCCGTACGACGCCTCGTCGGTGCCGGGCCTACCCGAGGCGCTGCGGCCGCCCACCTACCTCCCGCTCCTCACCATGGCCGAGCGCGACGCCTTAGCCGGCTCCACCCCCGACCCGGCCCTCCTCGCCGGGCGCGCCGCCGAGGGGGTCCGGACGATGGGCGGTGCGCTCGTGGCCGCCCTCGTCCACTCGGCCCTCGACCGCGGGGTGCTCCTCACGGCGGGCGCGAGGGTCACGGCGCTCGAGCCGGCCGGCGGCGGTTGGGACGTCGTCGTCGGCGAGTCTGCGCACATCCTGGCGACGGACGTGGTGCTCCCCTCCGGCGGGTTCGAGTGATCACCCGACCTCCAGCGCGAGCACCTGGTCGCCCCCGTGGTGCCGATCAGCGCGCCGAGCAACGAGGGCGACGGGCTGCGGATCGGGGTGACGCTCGGTGCCACCCTGCGCGACGAAGGAGCGGTCTGGGGAGTGCCCGTCGTCTGCCCGCCCGGCCAGGACTACGAGAGGCACCCCGGCGGCCGGATGGGCAAACGTCGAGCTCACCCTACCGGGTCGCTCGCGGTCGACCGCACCGGGCGGCGCTTCGCGAACGAGGCCCTCAACTACCACCTGTGCCGCGCCCTCGCCGCCGTCGACGCCGACGGTCGGCCGCGGCACACGCCGGCGTGGCTGGTCCTCGACGAGCGCTTCCGCCGGCGCTACCCCGTGGCCGGCACCGCCCCCCGGCGAGCCGGCCTGCTGGACGGTCGCGCCGACCCTGCGCGAGCTCGCCCAGGCCATGGGCGTCGACGCCGACAGGCTGCAGGCGACGGTCGCGCGCTTCAACGAGCATGCGCGCCGTGGCGAGGACCCGGACTTCGGCCGGGGGGGGCAGCGAGGAGGACCGCCACCTCGGCGACCCGGGCCAGACCCCGAACCCCTGTCTCGCTGCCCTCGACGAGCCGCCCTTCCACGCCGTGCCCGTGCACCCAGGCCCCCTCGGCACCGCGGGCGGCCTCGCCGTCGACCTCGGTGGCCGGGTGCTGGGCGCCGACGGCACGCCCCTTCCGCACCTCCACGCCGCCGGCAACGTGTCGGCGACCGCCTTCCACGACGCCTACCCCGGTGGCGGCGCGACCCTCGGCTCCGCGATGACGCGGGCCTTCGCGGTCGCCACCACGATCACGAAGGAGTGAGCGACATGAGCACCACCCTGCGTGCAGCCGTCGTCGGCTGCGGTTCGATCGCGCCCAACCACCTCGAGGCCTACCGGGCGACTCCCGGCGTCGAGCTCGTCGCCGTCAGCGACGTCGACGCCGGGCGGGCGCAGGCCCGCGCGACAGCCTACGGCGCGCCGCGCGCCATCACCCGCGTCGAGGACGTCCTCGACCTCGGCGTGGACCTCGTGTCGGTGTGCACACCGCACCCCGTCCACGAGGAGGTCGTCCTGGCCGCCGCGGCCGCAGGCGTCCACGTGCTCTGCGAGAAGCCGGTCGCCGTCGACCTCGCCGCCGGGGCGCGGATGGTCGCGGCGTGCCGCGAAGCCGGCGTGCGCTTCGGCGGTGTCTTCCAGCGCCGCTTCTGGCCGGCCGCCCAGCGACTGCGCCGGGCCGTCGACGACGGCACGCTCGGCACGCCGGTACTGGCCCAGGTGACGGCGCTCATGCACCGCACGACGGAGTACTACACCGCCGACCCGTGGCGCGGCTCCTGGGCGACCGGCGGCGGCGGCGTGCTCATGACCCAGACCGTCCACCAGCTCGACCTGCTCCAGTGGCTGCTCGGGCCCGTGGCGACGGTCCAGGGGGCCGTCGCGACCTACCGCCACGGCGAGCACATCGAGGTCGAGGACTCCGCGACGGCCGTGCTGACCTTCGCCGGTGGAGCGATGGCGACCGTGCTCGCCACCACCGCCGCCGAACCCAACCTCGGGATCGACCTCACCGTCACCGGCTCGACCGGGGCCACCGTCGGGCTGCGCGAGCTGCCCGAGGGCGCCGAGGGGGTCAACCACCTGTGGGCGGTCGGCGACCGTGCGGAGGAACGGCCGCGCTCCGCCGACGGGCGTCTGCCCGAGGTCGACCTGCCGGCCATCAACGGCCGGCTCGTGCCCTTCCACTCGCTGCAGGTCGCCGACTTCGTCGAGGCCGTGCGCGGCGGGCGGGATCCGCTCGTCACGGGCGAGGACGCCCTGGCCGCGCTGGCGATCGTCTTGGCGGTCTACGCCTCGGCGCGCGAGGCTGGGCCGGTGCGGCCCGCCGACCTCGTCGTCGCCGCCCAGCCGGTGGGGGTGGCCCGATGACCCGCATCACCTCGACCCCGCTGCGGCTCGGCCACGTCACGCTGCGCAACCGGCTCACCACCGCGCCGATGGAGCGCAACTACTGCGACACCCAGGGCCACCTCACCGACCAGTACCTCGCCTACCTGCTCGAGCGGGTCTGCGCCGGCGTCGCGCTGGTGACGGTCGAGGCGACATACGTCCGGCAGGACGGCAAGGGACGCACCCACCAGCTCGGGCTGCACGACGACTCGTGCGTCGCACCGCTGCGGCGCTTCACCGACGCGGCCCACGCGGATGGGGCGCTCGTCGCCGTCGAGCTCAACCACGGCGGACGGACGGCGCAGACGCGCGTCACCGGCGAGCCGAACGTCGCGCCGTCACCGGTCGGCTGCCCACCTGCCGGGGGGCAGGTGCCGCGAGCCCTCACGACCCGCGAGTGCCACGAGCTCGCCGAGACGTACGGCGCCGCCGCGGCCCGCGCCGTCGTTGCGGGGTGCGACGTCCTCACCGTCCACGGCGCGCACGGCTACCTCGTGCACCAGTTCATGTCGCCGATCAGCAACCACCGCGACGACGAGTTCGCCGCGCCCCACCGGTTCCTCGACCGGGTGCTGGAGGAGGTGCGGGCCGCCGCGCCCGCGACGACCCTGGGCCTGCGGGTGTCGGTCGTCGAGGGACCGGCCGAGGGCATCTCCGCCCAGCAGCAGGTCGAGGTGCTCGAGCGGGCCGACCTCACCGGCCTGCACTTCCTCGACCTGTCAGCCGGCTCGTACGACGCGGGCGAGTGGATCGTGCAGTCGGGGGAGTGGAAGCCGGCGGTGCTCGAGGACTTCGCACCGGCGTACCGCCGCTTCGGGCTGCCGTTGGGGATGGCCGGGCGGCTCAACTCGCCGGAGGTCGTCGAGCGGGTGCTCGCTGACGGGACCACCAACTTCGTGTCGGTCGGGCGGGCCCAGCACGCGGACCCGGCCTTCCTCACCGCCTGTCTCACCGGCGAGACGCCGTACCGCCCGTGCATCGCCTGCAACGTGTGCATCGACCGGCTCGGCGCGGGCCAGGTGACCTGCTCGGTCAACCCCGGCGTGGGGCGGGGCGAGGTGGCGCTGCCGACGCCGCGGGTGGCGGGCACTCCGGTAACGGTCGTCGGCGGGGGGCCGGCAGGGATCACCGCGGCTCGCGAGCTGGCGCTGGCAGGAGCGCGGGTCACGTTGAGGGAAAAAGCTGCTCACCTCGGTGGGGCGATGGCCGAGGCGGCCCGGATGGACTCGACCCCGGACTTCGGGCGGTTCCTCGCCTGGGCGGGGCAGGAGCTTCCGCGAGTCGGGGTCGACGTCGTGCTCGGGAGTGACATCGGCCTTGGCGACGACGACCTCGACGACGAGGTGGTCGCCCTCATCGGCGAGGAGCCCGACGTACCAACCCTGCTTCAGCCGGCCGGCGCGACCACCGTGGTGGAGTGGCTCGCGTCCGGGGGTCTCGAGCAGGTGTCGCTGGGCCGGGTCGACCACGTGACGATCGTGGGGGCCGACGCGGTCGCGATGTCGCTGGCCGACACCCTCGCCACGCGGGGGGTCGCGGTGCGCGTCGTCGGCGAGCAGACCGAGCTGGCGCCCGAGTCGGGGCGCCGGGCCAAGATCCTCGCCGTACCGCGCCTGCTCGCCTCCCCGCGGGTCGAGCTGCGGCTCGGGGCGCGCCTCGTCGGCGCCGAGCCGGGGCGGCTGCTGGTCGCGCCCGTCGCGGGGCACGACCAAGAGGAGCCGGTCGAGCCGGGCGAGCCGGGCGAGTGGATGGAGGTGCCCGGTCTGCTGCTGGTCACGCCCGGCCCGGGTACAGTCTCTCGCGCGGTCAAGGCGGGCTACGACATCGCCCGGCGCCTCGTGACCCGTCTCGCCACTGAGACCACTTCCTGCTCCGGTCGGTCCCTCTCCGCTGGTACGAGGCCCCGACACGGCTCGTCGGGAGCAACAAGCGGACGTCGGGTGGGGCTCGCGCACCTGAGCCTGCTCGACGTCGCGCCGCCCGACCTCGTCGACGTCGCGGCCGACGCGGGCTTCGACTTCGTGGGCCTGCGGGTGCGGGCGGTGACGGCGGCGGAGTCGCCGCACGACCTGGCGGCCGGCTCGCCCATGCTGCGCGAGACGCTGGCGCGGTGCGCGGACCGCGGCGTCACCGTCGCGGACACCGAGTTCCTGCTCCTCGACGGAGCGCTGGGGCGGGCCGACTGGCAGCCGGCCCTCGAGAGCGCGGCGGCCCTCGGGGCCGCGACGATGACCGTGGCCGTCGACGACGCGGACGAGTCCCGCCTCCGCTCGACCCTCGACCTGCTCGTCGCCGACGGGCGGGCCGTCGGTGTCGAGATCGCCTTGGAGCCCATCACCTACAACGCGCTGCACTCGGTGGCGGTGGCGGCGAGCCTGGCTCGCGAGGCCGGGTGCCGCGTCGTGCTGGACGCTCTGCACCTGACCCGGTTCGGCGCGACCGCGCTGGAGGTGGCGGCCGCCGCCGACGTCCGTCCGCTCCTCCAGCTGTGCGACGCCCCAGCCCTCCGGCTGACCGGCCGGGCCGGTCTCGTCGCCGAGTCGCGCTCGGAGCGCGCGGTCCCCGGAGAGGGGGTCGCCGACCTGGCCGGGCTGCTCGCCGCCCTCCCCCCGGGCCTTCCGGTCAGCGTCGAGTGCCCCTCGGCCTCCGCCAGGCAGACGCTCTCACCGGTGCAGTGGGCCGCGCGGCTCCACGCCGCGACGACGGCTCTGCTGCAGCGCGTCGATCGGCCGGCGGTGCTCCGGTGAGCGCTCCCACCCTGGTGTCCGAGGCCGGCCCCGTCGGCCACGTCGACGAGACCCTCGACGTCGTCGTCGTGGGGTCGGGCGCTGGCGGGCTCTCCGCCGCCGTCACGGCCGCCCACCACGGCCTCTCCGTGCTCGTGGTCGAGAAGGACGAGCGCTGTGGGGGGGCGACCGGTCGGTCCGGTGGATGGATGTGGGCTCCCGGCAACGCCTTCGCCCGCGCCGACGGTGTCGTCGAGGACGTTGCGGATGGCCCCCGGACCTACCTCGGACAGCGGCTCGGCGAGCAGTTCGACGCCCGTCGCATCGACGCCTTCCTCGCGGCCGCGCCCGACATGGTGTCCTTCTTCCACCTGCGCACGGCGCTCCGTCTGGTACCCGGCACGTGGATCCACGACATCCACGGGGCGACACCGGGGGCCGGCACCGGCCACCGCTCGGTCGGCCCCGCGCCGGTGCGGGCCACGACCCTCTCCCCAGCGGTACGACGACTCGTGCCGCGGCAGCTGTGGGAGACATCTTTCTTGGGAATGGGCATCATGTCTGGGCCCGACCTCAAGGGTTTCCTCGCCGCGTCGCAGCGCGACCCACGCGGCCTGCTGCACGCGGCGCGCCGGACGGCGCGCCACCTGCTCGACGTCGCTCTGCACGGCCGGGGGCAGACCCTGGTCAACGGCGCCGCGCTCGTCGCACGGCTGCTGGAGTCGGCGCTGGGCCTGGGCGTCGACGTGCGCACTCGGACCGCGGTGACGTCGCTGCTGCGCGACGCGGACGGCCACATCGCCGGGGTGGTGGTCGCCGGGCCGCAGGGGACACGCGTCGTCGGTGCCGGTCGCGGGGTCGTCCTCGCCTCGGGCGGCTTCCCCGCGGACGTCGTACGACGCGCCACCGCCTTCCCCCGGGGGACCGGCCCCGGTCACCACACCCTCGCCCCCGCGACCGCGACCGGCGACGGCCTACGGATGGGCGAGTGGGCCGGGGGTCATGTCGTGGGGGGCGCCTCGCCCGTCGCCTGGTGCCCTGTCTCGCTGGTGCCCTACCCGATGACCTCTCGCCTGCGCGGCCGTCGGACCGGCGTCTTTCCCCACATCCTCGACCGCGGTAAGCCCGGCGTGATCGGTGTCGTCTCCACCGGGCGCCGCTTCGTCAACGAGGCCGACGGCTACCACGACTACGTCCTGGGGATGCTCCGGGCCGTCCCGGAGGGCGAGGAGGTCCAGTCGTGGCTGGTCGCCGACCACCGCTTCGTGCGTCGCTACCCGCTGGGGATGGCCAAGCCCTTCCCCGTGCCCACGGCGCCGTACGTCCGCAGCGGCTACCTCGTCCGTGCCGACTCCGTCGAGGAGCTCGCCCGACGGTGCGGGATCGACCCCGCCGGGCTCGCGGCGACGGTCCGCGATGTCAACGAGCACGCCCGGCGGGGTGAGGACCCCGACTTCCACCGGGGCGAGTCCGGGTTCAACCTTGCCTCGGGCGACGCGCGGGTCACGCCGAACCCGAGCCTCGCGCCGCTCGACCGGCCGCCGTACTACGCGGTGCGCGTGCTTCCCGGGTCGTTCGGCACCTTCACCGGGCTCGCGAGCGACGACCACGCCCGGGTGCTGGACGCCAACGGCCGGGCTCTGCCCGGCCTGTATGCCGCCGGCACCGACCAGGCGTCGGTCTTCGGTGGCCACTACCCGAGCGGCGGGATCAACATCGGGCCGGCGATGGTCTTCGGCTACCTCGCCGGTCGCGACCTCGCCGGGGTGGATGCTCCCGAGGTGCCGCTCGACGTGGCCGTGTCGGAGGCGAAGGGCCACGGCGACTGACACCCCAGGGCGACCGTTGGTCGACTGCCTCCTCGCTATCCTTGACCAGATGTCACGGCCGACGCAGATCCAGGCTCGCGCCGCCCGACCCCAGGGCCCCCAGGAGGTCTGATGCACAAGGGAATCGCCACCATCTCCCTGAGTGGCTCGCTCGAGGAGAAGATCGTCGCGATCTCTGCGGCAAAGTTCGACGGCATCGAGGTCTTTGACGGCGACCTCGTCGCCTCCCCGCTGCGGCCGAGCGAGGTGGCCCGTCGATGCGCCGACCTGGGCCTCACCGTCGACCTCTTCCAGCCGATCCGCGACGCCGAGGGCGTCCCGCCCGAGGCCTTCTCAGGCGTGCTGCACCGGGTCGAGCGCAAGCTCGACGTCGCCGAGCAGCTCGGGGCGACCATCGTCCTCGTGTGCTCGAACGCCACACCCGATGCCCTCGACGACCCGGACCTGTCGGCTGAGCAGCTGCACCGGGTGGCCGAGCTGGCGGGTGCCCGGGGGGTCACCGTCGCCTACGAGGCGCTGGCGTGGGGCACCCACGTCAGCCGGATCCGCGACGCGTGGAAGGTGGTCGTCGCCGCTGACCACCCCAGCCTCACACTGGCCGTGGACACCTTTCACCTCCTCGCCCGCGGCGACGACGACGCCGCCCTCGACGGGGTTCCGGGAGAGCGCATCGGCTTCCTCCAGGTTGCGGACGCGCCCGTCCTCGGTCTCGACGTTCTCCAGCTGAGCCGCCACCACCGCGTCTTCCCCGGTCAGGGGTCCTTCGACATCGCCTCCGTGGTTGGCGCCGTGGTCGAGGCGGGCTACCGCGGGCCGGTGTCGCTCGAGGTCTTCAGCGACGTCGTGCGCGAGGCCGACCCCCACGTCAACGCGCTCGACGGGATGCGGTCGCTGCTCCACCTCGAGGAAGAGCTCCGCCAGCGCTGGTCGACCCCGACCGAACAGATCGCCCGACCGCGCGTCGAGCTCTTCGACCCGCCGCCGGTGCAGGAGCCGGTGAGCCCCGCCTTCGTCGAGGTGGCGACCCACGGCTCCGACCTGGACTCCCTGCTGCGCGCCATGGGGTTCGGCGTTGCCGGCCGGCACCAGAGCAAGCCGGTCACGTGGTGGCGCAACGGCGATGCCCACGTGCTCACCAACGAGTCGAGCGACTTCGAGGAGCGCTGGGCCCGCGCTGTCCGACGGCCGTCGGTCACCGGCATCGGGGTGGCGGTCGACGACGTGCCGACCCTGGCCGCTCGGCGCTCGGCGCTGCTGTGGCCCAGGCTGCCCCTGCGTCGGGGCAGCGACGAGGCAGCGCTGGAGGGGGTGGACAGCCCGACCGGCGTCCACGTGTTTGTCTCCGGTCGCTCCGGTGCCAGCGACGACTGGCAGGGCGACTTCGTCGCCGAGTCCCGCGGCGGCAGCCCCGACGAGCGGGGCGGGTGGACCGGTATCGACCACGTCGGCTACGCCGTCCCCTTCGGCCTCAGCGAGGCCGAGATCTCTTTCCACCGGACGCTCTTCGGCCTCCTGCCCGGCACCGTGTCGGAGTTCACCGACCCCCGGGGGCGGATGCGCAGCAGGGTGATGCGGGCGCCGGTGGGCGCCACCGGCACGACGTACGGTGACCTGCGGGTCGTCCTCAACGTCACCGAGGGGGCAAGTCGCTCGGCGGGAGACGTCGGGCTCAACCAGGTCGCCTTCGCCTGCGACGACGTCGTCGCGGCAGCACACGCGATGCGGGCCGCCGGAGTCGGGCTCCTCCAGGTGCCCGACAACTACTACGACGACCTCGCGGCCCGGTTCGACCTACCGGCGGCCCGGCTCGCCGAGCTCCGTGAGGCCGGGGTGATGTACGACCGCGACGGTGACGGTGGCGAGCTGCTGCACGTCTACACCCGGCGGATCGCCGGCGCGTTCTACGTCGAGGTGCTCCAGCGGGTCGGGGGTTACGAGGGGTACGGCGCCCCCAACACTGCCGTGCGGCTCGCCGCCCAGGCAGCCCAGTCGACCGATGCTCGTCCCGAGGAGGCCCGTCCCGCCTGAAGTCCCACCTGCGACGACGAGCTCGCCCTGAGCCAGCGGCAGGCGTGTTCTGCGCGCCCTCGTGGTCCTGGTGGTGTCCACACTGTCCGGGAGCCCGTCACCGTTTCGCCGACCTCCGCACTCGGCTGGCGCCCGCAGCCCGGGATCAGTTCGCGGCACCGCTCATGCAGGAGGTCTTCCGGTGACGTCGACGACGTCTCCGGAGGGCCTCAGGCTCGGTTGCGGATCAGGAGAGGAGGTACCAGGTGCCGTTGCTCGGGCGGAAGAACACGCGGTCGGCCTTGCCCGTGCCGAGGAAGTCGCCGGTCTGGGGGATGTCGCCATTGGTGCCGTACTGCGCGCTCGGCGCACCCTGGACCCGTTGCTGGGACGCCACAGCGCAACATCGGAGAGCTTGCCGCCGAGGTAACGCGCAGGGACGGGCTTCTGCCCGTAGGAGAAGGAGACCCCGCGGATCGACCAGGTGCCGGCTGAGGGCCGGAAGAGCGCGCCCGACGCCGGAGCGGGCGTCCCGGCATACCCTGTGGTCGGCTTTGGAGCGGCGTGCTGACGACCCGTCCCCGGCGGTTGTCGAGGTGGGCGGCCTGCGGGTGAGCTGGGAGGCGTTGGCGCGGCGGGTGCGGGAGCTGGCCGTGGGTCTGGCGGCAGCCGGGGTTCGGCCCGGGCACCGGGTGGCGCTGCTCGTCCCGCCCTCGGCCGAGCTCACCGCCGCCGTGTATGCCGTGTGGCGGGCGGGTGGCGTGGTCGTGCTCGCCGACAAGGGGCTGGGCCTGTCGGGCATGGGCCGGGCGCTGCGCAGCGCGAACGTCGACCACGTCATCGGCAGCGGAGCGGGCCTCGCGGCAGCTGTGCTGATGCGCCTTCCCGGCACGCGGTTCGCGGCGGGGCCGGTCAGCGACCTGGTCCTGCGCGCGGTCGGCGCCACCGCTCGCCTCGCCGATCTGGCGCGTCGAGGGCAGAGCAGCTCCGGCCCGGCGCCGCAGCTGCCTCCGGAGCCGGGGCAGGAGGACGACTGCACCGTCATCTTCACCTCGGGGGCTGCCGGCCCGGCGAAGGGCGTGGTCTACCGGCACCGCCAGGTGGAGGCGCAGCTCGAGCTGCTCCGCTCGACCTACCGGCTGACCGAGCGGGACCGCTTCGTCGCCGCGTTCGCGCCGTTCGCCCTCCTCGGCCCCGCGCTGGGCATCAGCACCGGCAGTCCCGGACATCGACGTCACGAAGCCCGGGTCGCTGACCGCCACGGACCTCGCCGACGCCGTTGCCGCCGTCGAAGCGACCGTGGTCTTCGCCTCGCCGGCGGCGCTGCGCACAGTGGCCTCGCCGCGTCGCCGGACGAAGCGGCCAGGGAGATCGAGTCGCCACTAACACCGACAGATGCGGCCCTCCAGGTCGGGGACGGCGAGTTTCACGAGTTCTTTCTGTCCTGCACGCAGAATGGGCTGGCGCCGGGCAGCCAGGGATGGTGGGACGACAACTGCATGCTCGAGCCGTGGGGATTCGACCTCGCCGACATCGCCGTCCCGATCTTGCTCCAGTATGGCGGGCAGGACGTGTTCGTGCCGACCGGCCACGGCGAATGGCCGGCTCAGCACATTCCCGGCGTCGAGGCCCGGCTGCTCGACGATGATGGTCACGCACGCTGGTGAATCACATTTCCGAAAGCCATGCGTGGCTGTCAGAACACCCGTAGCGCCAGCACGCTCATCGGCTATCAGCGGACGTCCCAGGCTCACCGGCTCGCGGCTACTAGAGACTTCTCGCAGGGCCGGTGTCTGGCCAGACTCGGTCCAGGTGTCCGGCGGAGGGCTCTCCACGCGGCTGCCCACCAAGTGTCGGTGTGGCTCTCTTCCGGTCTGCAGTCCGTCGGGCACCGTTGACGAGGCGTGGCTCGAAAGGGGACTGCCCAGCTCGTAGTAGCACTGCCCACCTCGCCGTCCCTACCGGCACCAGGAGAAGCAGGAGAACGCTATGGCGAAGGTGATCTTCGGGGTCGATCCCCACAAGCTCTCGGCCACCATCGAAGTCGTCGACAGCCACGAGAAGCTGCTCGGCTCTGGCCGGTTCAGCACCGACCAGCCCGGCTACACCGCGATGCGGGCCTACGCGAAGACCTGGCCCGAGCGGATCTGGGCGATCGAGGGAAGCAACGGCGCCGGCCGACCACTGGCCCAGCGACTCCTGCAGGCCGGCGAGCACGTGGTGGACGTGCCGGCCAAGCTCGCCGCCCGGGTCCGGCTCTTCGACACCGGCCACAACCGCAAGACCGACGCGCTCGACGCCCACTCCATCGCGATCGTCGCGGTCCGCACCAAGACCCTGCGCGTCCTGCGCCCCGACGGTGAGCTCGAAGCGCTGCGGATGCTGTGCGACCGCCGCGAGGAGCTCACCCGACTCAGGGTCCAGACCGTGAACAGGCTCCACCGGCTGCTGGCCGAACTGGTCCCCGGCAAGGCCAAGAAGGACCTCACCGCCCTGCAGGCCAAGGCAATCCTCGCCACCGTGCGCCCGCGCGACATCGCCGGCAAGACCCGGCGTAAGATCGCTGCAGAGGAGCTCGCCGACCTGCTCACGGTCGAGGCAAAGATGAAGAAGGCCACCGCCGAGCTCAAGGTCCTCGTCAAGACCCGCGGGTCACGGCTGATGGACTTGCACGGTGTCGGACCCGTGGTCGCCGCCCGGACCCTGGCCGACGTCGGCGACATCGCCAGGTTCGCCGACCGCAACCGGTTCGCATCCTGGACCGGCACCGCACCCCTCGATGCCTCATCGGGCGAGCAGAACCGCCACCGCCTCTCCCGAGCCGGGAACCGCAGGATGAACCACATGATCCACATCGCCGCAGTCAGCCAGATCCGCCTCGACACCGACGGCCGGGCCTACTACAGGCGCAAGCAAGCAGCCGGCAAGACCAAGCTCGAAGCGCTGCGCTGCCTCAAGCGCAGGATCTCCGACGCCCTCTACCGCCAACTCCTCGCCGACGCCGAACAAGCGCAACTCCTCTGCGCGGCTGAGCCAGTTGACACGGGCCCGGGAGGGCACTGCGGGGCGTCTCAAGAATCCAGCGCGGTCGACCTACCCCCGCACATCGACACTTCGGATCAGCCACTTCCCGGACCCGCAACTCAGACGCTACAACCGGCCGGGCGCACCGGGAAGACCTCCCAGCCAAGGACGCCCCAAACCACCGGTTGACAACAAAGGGGAGCCGGAAAGACGCGATCGACAGGCGACTGATTTCGATTCATGTTCAGGGGATGAAGAGACGAAGCGGGATGACTCGTCACTTCCGCTGCACAGAGTCCCAGCTCGGAATCTCGAGACAGCGGGAACCTTCGATCGCGAGGCCAGCAGGCGTGTTGAGCGGCGATGAGGCCCCCGGTGCTGGCAGGAGTTGATCAGGCCGCGGGTGCGACCTGGCGGACCGCGCGTTCCTGGTTGCGCAGGAGGTAGTAGACCTCGCGGGCGATGTACCGCTTGAGGCAGCGCAGGATCTCGGGGTTGGAGTGCTGCTCGGTCTTCCTCCTTGCGACGTAGGCCTGGGTGTTGGGATCGATCCTCCAGCGGCTGATGGCGATCATGTGCAGCGCGGAGTTCGCGGCCCGGTCCCCGCCGCGGTTGAGTCGGTGCCGGGTGGTCATCCCGCAGGACGCAGGGAGCGGGGCCGCGCCGCAGAGCATCGCGAAGGAGGCCTCGGAGGCGAGCCGGTCGGGGTTGTCCCCGGCGGTGACCAGCAGCTGGGCCGCTGACTCGTAGCCGATCCCGACGCGGGCCAGCAAGTCCGGGGCAAGCTGGTCGACCAGGGCGTGCATGGGCACTAGTAGGTCGGCGATCTCGTCGTGCAGCTCCAGGTAGCGCCGGGCCAGGGACTTCAGCGAGATCTTGGTGGCGGTGACCGGGTCGCGGTACCCGGCCAGGTCCGGACGCCAGCTGGCGAGGGTGCGAATCAGCTGCATGCGGGTCAGGTTCCGCAGCTGGTCGCGCAGTTCCTCCGGGGCGGAGATGATGGTGGCGTGGATCAACTGGAGCGCGACCCGTCGTGCGCTGATCGCGCTGGAGCGGGCAATCTTCAACGCCCGCAACGACTCCACCATCCCGTCGTGTGCACGCGGGGTAACCGTGCGGACCCGAGCGTACGCGGCGTGGGCGGCCTGCTCGGCGTCGATGGTGTCGTCCTTACCGCGCTTGCGCCGGTCGGCCTTATCGCCAGCGGTGACCTCCAGGACCTCGATTCCGGCGGCGTCCAAGTGGCGCATCAGGCCGGCGCCGTCGGAGCCGGTGCACTCCACCCCGACACGGGCGATGTCACCGAAGGTGCGCATCCACCGCAGCAGCGCCCGGTAGCCAGCCCGGGTGGTGGAGAACGACTCGGTACCGATCACCACGCCGTGGGCATCGACGACCGCCGCGACGTGCAGCTCCTTGTGGGTATCGACCCCGCCGACGACGATCGGAGAGGTGGTCGGGTCTTTCATGGTGGTGCTCCTTCGGTCGTGGCAACAGATGGTTGCCCTCGGCCGAACCAGACACCTGGACAAGACAGTAAGGAGACGAAGACCGTCAGGCCCTTCTCGGGTCACATGGCACCGGCGAGACCGTGGGCCTCGCCGGAGGTGTTCCCGAGCAACCGACAAGTCCGAAGGAATGACACCTTTGGGGTCGATCGGAGTGCGGGTCAGGATGCTGCGAGAACACCTCCGACACCACGGTAGCCCCGAGGTCGATCGGCGTGAGAGTCACGAAGCCCGGGAACACCTGGCACCTCACATACTTAGGATTCGCGACGAAATAACTCCTCATCGTGTCGGCGTGTCGCTGGGGAGCAGGCGGTAGTTCCACTCGCCGTGGAAGTCATGTCGTTGCAGGGGTAGCGCTTTGACCTGCTTGTCGGTGTAACTGA
>JAABUM010001420.1_pt1 | contig 36080 bp, 32 predicted proteins | sample 5559161 | NCBI WGS metagenome assembly JAABUM01 (sample SAMN10711868, study PRJNA513369) | rock metagenome | isolation source: Antarctica rocks | place: Antarctica: Victoria Land, Siegfried Peak nord
CGGTTGGAATCAGTGCTGAACGTTTGTGTTTCGACGCCGGATTTGGGTTTGGCAAATCGGTCGAGGAAAATCTCGAACTGATCCGGCGCGGGCGAGAACTGCGCGATTTCGGATTTCCGGTTTTGAGCGGCACGAGCCGCAAATCAACGATAGGCCGAATTTTAGGTGACGCGCCCGTTGAAGAACGTTTATTCGGCACAACCGCGACGGTTGCTCTGGCGATTCAAAGCGGCGCCGATTTGGTGCGCGTTCACGATGTGCGCGCAATGGCGCAAGCCGCGCGCGTGGCCGATGCGATTTGCCGCGCCTGATAATCGTTAAAAGCTTCCATAAACACAGAGAACACGGAGGAGCATAAGAAACACAGAGAAGTTTAGTAGAGAATGGTTCCCAACCTCTTGAAATTCTCCTGTGTTTCTTATGCTCCTCCGTGTTCTCTGTGTTTATGGAAGCTTTTAACCTAACGGCGAACGGATTGAGAATGTTGTGCCATTCTCGTCGTCTGTGCAACCGCACTCAAAGAGTGGGTTTCACACAAAGGAACAAAGGCCGCACCAAGAACACAAAGAAGTTGTCGAAGTTCTCTTTGTGTTCTTGGTGCGGCCTTTGTTCCTTTGTGTGAAACCCAAAACTACAGCTTCCAGTCAATCTCTCCCCGTCCCATCCGTTCCAGCGCTTCATTGATCTGCGTAAACGGTTGCGAGCCGAAAAAACCGACGTGCGCCGACAATGGCGACGGGTGAGCCGACTTGACAATCGTGTGCTTTGTGGAATCAATCAGCTTTTCCTTTTTCTGCGCATACGCGCCCCACAACACAAAAACCACGCCTTCTTCTTTGTCCGACACGCTTTTAATCACGGCATCGGTGAACTTTTCCCAGCCTTTGGATTTGTGCGAATTCGGCTCGCTTCTTCTGACTGTGAGAACGGCGTTGAGCAGCAACACGCCTTGTTTGACCCACGGCATCAGGTATCCGGTTTTGGGAACGGGCACGGCCAACTCTTCGCTCAGTTCGAGAAAAATGTTTTGCAGTGACGGCGGCGGGGTTATGCCCGGTTGAACAGAAAACGCCATTCCGTGCGCCTGCTTTGGGCCGTGATACGGGTCTTGACCCAGAATCAAAACCTTCACCTCGTCCGGCGCGACCCCTTCGAGCGCGGCGAATTCTTGGCCAGACGGCGGATAAACCGTGTGCGTCTTCCGTTCTTCTTCGACGAATTCAACCAACTTAGGCCAATACGCTTTTTGTGTTTCGGCTTCCAAAAGCGGCTTCCAAGCGGCAGGGATTTCGAGCGGAACGATGGGTTCATTCGATGGGCCGGTTGAGTTCGCCTCGGCGCGGTCGGCAAAAGAAGGGCGCGGCGTTTCGTCGTTGGTCACCCACGCGGGCGGCGAATCTTTGAAAACCGAAGCGTCATCGGAGCGCAAAATTCCCAAAGCCAAGGCGTGTTTGCAAGGCCGTTTGCGCGACGGGCACGAACACTTGAACTCGAAATTGTCAACGCCAACGCGCGTGTGATAGATCGTGCCGTCCGAGCCTTTGATTTCGCCCCACACGACTTCACCTTCGTCGCCATCGAACGCGCCGACGTGTTCCCATTTGTCGCGCTTGGCGAGGGCGAGCGCGTTTTTGGAATTGGGTTCGTCGGGAGAAAATGACAGGACTTTGGCTTGGGTCATGGAAGCACAAATTCGCAAATGAATGGCCGCGCTTCTGTTCTCACAAACCACTGTCAAAACTCGGCTCTCACAACCGAAAAAGGCGATGGCATTTTGACAGTGACGCTGCCGAAGGTTTGGCGGGCGCGCCCGGATGACAAAAGCAGGACGAGCGGCGAATCTCTATATTTTCATTCTCATGCTCATTGGCTACGCATGGGTTTCAACCGACGAACAAAAGATGGACTTGCAGCTTGACGCCCTCCATAAAGCGGGCTGTGCAAAGGTGTTTTCTGACACGCTGTCCGGCGCGCGCGATGACCGGCCCGGTCTGTCCAAGGCGCTTTCGATGCTGGACGAAGGCGACGTGCTGGTGGTTGGTGGTGTGGAAGCTGGATCGCCTGGGGCGCTCGCTTCCGCATCTGGTGTCGGTCGTGGGCGACTTGCAAGCGCGCGGCGTCGAGTTCCGCTCTCTTCAAGAAAGCATCAACACGACCACACCGGGAGGCCGGCTGGTGTTCCACGTCTTCGCGGCTCTGGCGCAGTTCGAGCGCGAACTGGTGCGCGAGCGGACAAAAGCCGGATTAGACGCGGCGCGCTTGCGAGGGCGCCGGGGTGGGCGCAAGCACAAGCTGAACGAGGGGCAAACCAAAACCCTTTTAGCGATGGCGGGGCAGAAAATCCCCGTCGAGCAGATTTGCGCTTCGTTGAGCATCTCGGAGGCGACTTACTTTCGCTGTTTGCGCGCGGCTCGCTCCGTTACGCAGGGAACCATTGCTTCACTTGCGCTGGCGGTTCTCTTGTCGGTTGACTTCGTGTAGCAAGTCACCTTGGCTCTCTCTTGTTGATGAAGAACAGGGTCAAGAAGCCGTCTCTTTGCCCTGGGCACTTTGTGCCCGTATCGCTCGCGCGAGTTCATCATCGTCTTACGCGAACGCTTCCAAGCACGCCGCCTCTTCTTCATGTCCCACTCTTACTGCCCGCATGAACGGAAAAATGTGAGAATGGCGCAAGTTGGATCGGGCGAAGACTTTCTTGATGATGGCCTAAACGAAATCCCCATCGAGCAGATCTACGCGATGGGGATTTCAAGAGCCACCTACTTTCGCTAGCGCAAAGCGGCGGGCGCCTCTATGGCTGGAACTTTGGCAGCAAGTGCGGCGGCGATGGGATGAGAGGCATTAGGCAACACAAACGCTCCTCTTCGATAGGAAGAAGAGCGTCGAAGTGGCTATATGAACCCTTTGGGCCTTGCGCGAAGCAGTCCAACAAATTCAAAAATGGCTTTATCCTGACGAGAAAGAAGAAGGTGAGGGAGATGTCGAGTTGAGGTCTACCTTTGCCTGACGCGCGCGAACTTTAAAACCAGGCGCGCCCGCCCGCCACGAAACGCGTCTGGCTCGGACTGCCGCCTTCCTGCCGGATAAACGATGCGGTGCGACCATAACTTTGGCCGAAAGAGACGCCAAGGTAAGGCGCGAACTCGCGGCGAATTTCGTAGCGCAGGCGAAAGCCCAATTCCAGATTATTGAGGCCCGAACCCATGCCAAAACGATCCACGCCCTGCACGGCGGCGTTGGCTTCCAAGCGCCCCTGCAAAATCAGTCGCTGGGTGAAAAGCACATCTTTAGTGCCGGTGAACTCCACCGACAAAGGGTCAAAATTCCTGCTGTCACGATTTCCGTTGTGTTTTTCATAGAAAAGACCTTTTGGAAACCCCCAAGACGAGCTTGGGGGTTTCCAAAAAGGGGTCGAACGAAGTTCGACTTGGGCGCAAGAGTGCGGTTAACTTTGCGCCCCGGATGCCGATGCAACGACCGCTGCGAGACCATGAAGATGCACCAGACCGCAAGGTATCAGCAACACAAAAAAGGCAAGGAAAAAGAGGTTTAGCACAGCGTCATTGGAATTGGTTATGGCGCTTGTTATTCGTGCGATGGTGTCGCAAATGCACTTGCTTAGCCTCGATCTTTGGCGAATTATGGTGCATGAAACCTGGGTGTCCCTTCCTCAAACTCTCGTGTGCCCGCGTTGTTCCCGCTGTCGGATTTCCCCCTCGTTCGCCCGATCAAGGCTAATCCGGCGAAACCTACCAGCAAACTGGCCCACTGCCCGGAACTCAGCGGCCCGAAGTAGGTATCATCCGCGCGAAAGAAATCGGTGAAGAAGCGCGCGAAGCCGTAGAACGACAAAAACACCAGCGACAACCGTCCGGCTCGCCTATAAGTCCAAGCGCGATGGCGATGCGCCAAAAACAGGAGTAGCGCCCACAGCGCGAAGTGCGACGCGGCCTCGTAAAGCTGCGATGGATGGCGTGGCAGCGCGTCCACCTTCGGGAAAATCACGCCCCACTTGCCGTTCGTCGGGGCGCCGACCAGTTCGCTGTTGACGAAGTTGGCGAGGCGCCCGAAGCCCAAACCCAGCGCCGAAGGAAAAGTGAGCGCGTCCGTCACCTGCCAGAAGCGCAATTTGTAGCGCCACACCGCCCACACGACAGCCAGGATGACGCCGAACAAGCCGCCAAAGAACGCCATGCCGCCGCCCCAGACTTTGAGAGGAAAGAGCGGATCAGCGCGCCATGCCCCGATGTTTTGAATCACAAAGCCCAGGCGCCCGCCGACGATCACGCCCAAAATCAGCGCGCCGACCATGCGCTCAAGCGCGCGTTCGCCCAGATTGTCGATTTCCCCGCGCAACGCCGCGCGCCGAAGCACGACGTAGCCGAACACGAAGCCCAACACATACGCGAGGCCATACCAGCGCAGACCAACCCGGTGGCCGTTCAATACAAAGCTGAGGATGAACGGTGATAGATGGTGTGTCCAAATCGGGTTCACGTCGTCAAACCCTGCGGACGGCGCGCGATTTTGCTCAAGATGTCGCGGCTTTCGCCGAACGTCGCCATCGCTTCGGCGTGCTTTTCGAGGGCGTCGAAGGGCAAGTAAGCAAAGGGAAACGCCTTCAAATCATCCCGAAACGCCGGGCGGTTGAGTTGCGCCATCACCTCGCCTTCGCGTTTGGGCGGCGCGACCAGATAAAAATGGCAGGCGCATCCTGGAACCGAGCGCGCCAAATCTTCCATACGCAAAATGCCCGAATAAATCGAAGTGCTTTTTTCGACTTCAAAAGCGCACACGATCTCGCCCGTTTGCCTATCCAGCCACAGCACATCAATGAGTCGCACCGTATCCAGCACTTCGACGGGCCAGCCCATCGGCGGCAAATCGGGCCGCGTCAACTGAGCGAACGACTGGCCTTCGCACGAGCAGTGCCGGTCATTGCGCGCGACATGAACTTCGTAGCCCAGAGCGCGACCGAGCGCGATGAGGCGCCACTGCATCCGTGTGTGCAGCGATTCTTCCTGCTTTTGCGCGACGACTTCGGCGTGACGCAGACGCGCCGCTTTTTCGGCTTTGTCTTTTTGCTCCTGCCAATCGGCGCTCGCGCTTTGTCCTGGCACTTGCAGTCGCCCCATACCGATCTCGAAAAGCAGTCCGGCGAACGCGCCCAAATCCTTGGATAATTGGCCCCGCACACCCTCATTCGCGGCGACGATAACCTCGCGCATCCCCATGTAGGATTCCCACGAGCCAAGCTTTTTCTTGTCGCCAAACAGCAAGTTAAAGCCGTTGACCATCGCGGTGTTGAACGGCGGCACAATCGTCGGGTGCAAGAAGTAGATGATCGAAGTCATCGCCGGGCCAAGCCCTTTGATCTGCGCGTGTGCGATGCGACTGAGCGCGCCTAAAACCTGCTCTTCTTTGGTGGCGTTCAGGCAAGTTTCAAGCGCGGCGCCAAAGAGTTTCTGGTTCTCGCGGCTTTCGTAGATGTCGGGGATGCGCAGCTTGGGCTTCCAATAAAAAGGGTGCGCCGCGCCCTGGAACACCTGCTTTTGCTCGGTGATGGCAGAAAGCACCACTTCGAGCGGCGAGCCTTTGAAGTCGTTGCCGAAGGTGTTCGCGGTGATGGCATCGGTCGTCGCTTTCACGCCGCGCCGGATGGAGCGGAACGCCTTCATCCGTTCTTCTCCAGCGATGAACCACGTAGCGTAAACGCCTTCGGGATCGGATTTGTAGCATTCGATGAGGGGTAGTAATGTCTCGAAGTTCACAGGAGAGATTTTAACACCTATACCCCTCTCCCCCATTGATAACGCCGGACTCTTCAATCCATTAGTTACCCGCAGAACTACACAACCAAAGCCAATCTGTTTTTCAAGTTTGAGCAGTGACTTCACTTCCAGGGCGAACATGAATAATCGCTTCGCCAAAAGACGGGATGTGCGATTTCAAAGCGTCTTGCACGGCGTCCGTGATGGCGCGGGCATCCTTAACTGACATTTCGGGGTCAACGGCGATTTGCAGGTCAGCGAAGACGCGATGCCCGACCCATCGGGCGCGGGCCTGTTCGACGTGGAGAACGCCCGGAATGTGCATCGGCGCGTGTTCGACTTCTTGGAGAATTTCCGGCTCGATGCGTTCGACCATGCGATTGAACACCGACACCGCCGCATCTTTGACGATGAACAAAATGGCGACCGTGATCAAAACGCCGACGAGCGGGTCAACAAGCGGAAAGCCAAGCCACGCCCCGACGACGCCCACCAGAACCGCCAGACTTGTGTAACCATCCACGCGCGCGTGCATCCCATCGGCCACCAGCGCCGCCGAGCCGATTGCCTTTCCGGTGCTGATACGAAACACCGCGACCGCCTCGTTGCCAGCAAAGCCGACGACCGCAGCCAAAACCACCCACCACAGATGCAACATCGGCTGCGGATGAATGATTTTCATGACGGCTTCATAAGCCGCAACGCACGCCGAAAAGAAGATCACCGCGACGATAGCCACGCCCGCCACATCTTCCACTTTGCCATAACCATAGGTGAAACGACGCGAGGCGCCCCGCTTGGCCAGGGAAAAAGCGAACCGGCTCGTTGTGGCGTCGCCGAAGTTGTGGATCATGTCGGCCAACAGCGCAACCGAGTGCGAAAAATAAACGACAACAAGCTGCAAGCTCGCCGTAATCAACAGACCAACGAGGGAGATTTTGAGCGCCGCAATGCCGCGCTCGTTCGACTCCATCGTCTCGTCCACTTTGTCGGCGGCAGCGTGAGAGTGCGCGAACGTGCCGCGCAACCAGCCAAAGATTCCCTTTCCGTGATCGTGGTCGTGACCGCCCGGCCCATGACTATGCTCGTGCGCGCCTTCGCCATGATCGTGCCCGCCATGCCCCGCGTGACCGTCTCCAGCATGGTCATGTCCGTGCGCGGCTTCGGTGAATTTCGTTCCATACACCTCAGCGTTTTGTTCGGGCGATAAACGCAGCGCAACATCAAATTCGTGAGGCTCCGGTATGTCCTGCACCGACTTCAAAAAGCTGCCTTGAGGAACAAAATCAAAATCCTGCCGCGTTCCATCGGGCCGCAGGGTTTCCAGCGAGACGGTGGTGGCGGGCGGCGCTTTGGGCCGTCTTTGAGCATCGTAAAAATACAGCCTGAACTGTGGCGGAACTCCCGTTTCAAAAACGCTGATTTCAACAAAGCCCGCCTCTGTTTCGATCAAAGTGCCGCCGTGTGGGGCAACAGTGGTTGTGGTTTGCATGGCGTTCATTTCAAGTAGGTTCGCATCACTTCGATGAGTTCTTCCGCCGCCTGATGCTGCTTGGGCGTGGGCGCGTTTTCGTCAATGACGTGTTCGCGGATGTGACCTTCGATGACCTCCGCCATCAGCCCGTTCATCGCGCCGCGAGCCGAAGCGATGGTTTGCAAGATGAGAAAGGCGTCGCTGTCGTCTTCCTTTTGTAACAGGCGCTCGATGCCGTCGAGTTGGCCGCGAATGCGGCTCACGCGGTTAATGAGCTTCTTTCTCTCGTGAATGGTATGCATGGAACTCCTCCAAATAATATACCCCTCTATATTATCAGAGGAAGGACGCGGTAACTGCGGCTTTGTCTTGGCTCCACCGGAAGCTGTGCCTACTTGAGCAGAAACGGCACATCAAGGAGCGACGTGATGCGCTCGATGCCGTTGGGCGCGACCATCATCCCGGTGCGTTCGAGCCACACTCCGCGCCATCCGGCAGCGCGTGCGGCGAGGGCGTCATTTTCGATCTGGTCGCCGATATAAAGGCATTCCACCGCGTGAACGCCCGCTTTTTGCGCCGTCAGTTCAAACGCTTCAAGCGCCGGTTTGCGTGGCCCAGTCTCGTCCAGAATCAACACGACTTCAAAGCGATTCAAGAGGCCGAACCGCTCCAATTTGCGTGTTTGCTGCTTCAGGTCACCATTGGTCAAAATGCCCAATTCCTGGCCGCGCAGCAGTTCCAAACACGGCAACACGTCGGGAAACAGTTGCCAGTTGGCCTCGTAAAGCAGCACATAGCGGGCGAAATACTCATCGGCACTTTGATCGGGAAGGTGCGGATCGCGCAACACATCACGGATACGGCGCCGACTCTGTTCAGCGAACGAAATCTCACCGCGCTCGAAGAGTTTCCAGTATCGAAGCGTCGTCGAGTGCCAGATTTCAGGGAAGTTGGCTTCGCCCTGAGGCACGAATCGCGCGCCAAGGGCTTCTCGCCACGCGAGCGCGGCTTTGTCCTGCGCCCCCCTGTGGTCGAGCAGGGTGTCGTCTAAATCAAAAACGATCATGCAAAAGTGCGGCACCGGAATCTCGAAAGATCCGGTGCCCAATGCGCCTCAAGGGTGGTTATTTCAAAGTTCCGCTCGGATACAAATCGTGGATGGTGTCGAGCGTGTCGCTCAGGCCCGCCTGGTTGTCCTGCGTGGCTTTCAAGTTGTTTGAGTCGCCCGCTTCGTCCAGCTTGCTCGCCAGTTGATCCACGTTTTTGACCTGCGTGGCCAAGGTTTTGGCTTTATCCGGCGCCAAACCGCTCGACTGCCCGGGCAGTAAGCGCACGATGTCGCGCACCTTGAAAGCCGCTTCGTGAACAGTTTTGAGGTTCTTCGAGGCGATCACGGAATCAAGAGCGGCTTTGGCGGCTGTGACTTTCGTCCACGTCGCGGCTGCGCCAGTGAAGGAAGCGGCGCTCGTTACTCCGCTTGTCCCAGTTCCGCTCGTGCCCGTTGCGGGTTGAGCCGAGTTCGTCGCGCCTGAGTTAGAGGACGCCCCATCTGTTGAAGTCGTCGTTGAACCTGTCGAAGTGGTGGGTGCGGTGTCGCCCGCGTCCTTTGAGCCGCAGCCAGCGAGGGCCACGATGAGCAGAGAAGCGCCAATGCCCTTCAGAAGAGCGGAGTGCAAATGTGTGTTGCGAGTCATGTTTGTGTTGTTCCTACTGAACACCAATTTGGTGTTCGATAAACCCGGCGCGGCGTTTTTACGGGCTGCGCGCGAGTGGTTTCTATTTGGGCTCGCCACCCTTTGAAGTGGAACCTGGCGCTTCCTGTGCGCCGTTTCCATCCGTGGCGTGGCCATTAGCACCGTCCCTTGCGCTGCCATTGGCCGGGGCTTTGACCATGCCATTAGTTGCGTGTCCACCAGCGCCGATGGCACCAGCGCCGTTGCCATCGGCGCCGTTCACGAGTTGCTTGTCGAAAGGTGACACGTCGGAATCGTCTCCCTCGCCCTTCTCGCCGTCCAAGTCAACGCCGTCGAGCAGATCATCGAAGAGGTGCAGGTCGGGGTCTTGCGGAACCAAACCGCGAGCGAGCGCCCGTTTGTGAGATTCCCGCTCGGCGATGATTTTGTCGCCGACGGGTTTGCCAAAGCGCCAGAACAATGCGGGCGTCACGACTTGATCCAAGAGCGTCGAAGTGATGAGGCCGCCCAAAACGACAACCGCGAGCGGCTGCAAAATCTCCTTGCCCGGCGCTCCCTTCGCTAAGGCGAGGGGAACCAGAGCCAGTCCCGCCGTGAGAGCCGTCATCAGAACGGGCACCAAGCGTTCGAGCGAGCCGCGCACGATCATGTGTTCCGTCCAGTTCTCACCTTCCTCGCGCATCAGGTGCTGGTAGTGCGAAATCATCATGATGCCGTTGCGACTCGTGATGCCGAACAGCGAAATGAAGCCGACGAGGGAGGCGACCGACAACACGCCGCCCGTTATAAAGACCGCGATGATGCCACCGATGATGGCGAGCGGAATGTTGACCATCACCTGAAGCGCGGCGCGCGCATGGCCGAGCGCCATTTGCAAAACCAGATAAATCGCCACGAGCGAGAACAGCGAAAGCGACAAAATCAGGCGGCTCGCTGACTGCTGCGCCTCGAACTGCCCGCCGTATTCGACGAAGTAGCCGGGAGGCATCTGCACGCTTTGCCCGACTTTCTTTTCCACATCGGTCACAACCGAGCCAAGATCTCGCCCCGCGACGTTGGCGCTGACCGCGATGCGGCGCTGCACGTTCTCGCGCATGATGGCGTTGGGGCCAAAACCTTCTTGGATGTCGGCCACGCTCGATAAGGGAATCTTCGCGCCCGCACCCCCGTTTTCGCCCGGAGTATCAATGAGCAAACTGCGAATGGCGTTTAAGTCGCCGCGCGACTGGTCGTTGAAGCGCACCAAAACATCGTAGGAGCGCTGGCCTTCCAACACGATGCCCGCTTCGCGTCCCAGCATCGCGGTTTCGAGGGCTTCGCTGACGGCACCGCTTTGCAAGCCGTAGCGCGCTAAAGCATCGCGCTTCATGCGGATTTGCACTTGCGGAATCTCGACCAGCTTTTCGGTTTTGAGGTCAACGATGCCGGGAACACCCGACATCGCCTGCCGAATCTCTTCGGCTTTGGCGCGAAGTGTTGGCAAATCCGGCCCGTAAACCTTGACCGCCAACTGCGAGTTGACGCCCGACAGCAAGTGATCCAAACGGTGCGAAATCGGCTGCCCGATGTTGAGCGTCACGCCGGGAATGGTGCCGAGCTTTTGGCGCACGTCGGCCAAAATGACATCTTTGGGGCGACCGGCTTTGAGTTCGACTTCGATCTCGCTCGAATAAACGCCCTCGGCGTGTTCGTCCAGTTCGGCGCGTCCGGTGCGCCGTCCGGTTTCCGTCACTTCGGGAATTTGCTTGAGCAGAAGTTCGGCGGCGGTGCCCAAGCGGTTGCTTTCGTCGAGACTGGTGCCGGGTTGCGCGATCAAGTTGATGGTGAAGGAGCCTTCGTTAAACGACGGCAAAAACTCTTTGCCCATGAACGGCGTGGTCGCCATCGCCGCGACGAAAAGCAAACCCGCACCAATCAAAATCGGCACCGGTCGCCGCAACGTCCAGTGCAGCAAGCGGGTGTCCACCTTTTTCAGCCAACGCACCAGGCCACTCTCTTTCTCGACGTGGAGAATCGCTTTTGATTTGGGCAAAAGATACGACGCCAACACCGGCGTGACGGTGAGCGACACGAGAAGCGACGCCAGAAGCGACACGATGTAGGCGATGCCAAGCGGCGCGAACAACTTGCCTTCCATGCCGGACAGCGCAAACAAGGGAATGAAGACGAGCGCGACGATGAGCGTGGCGAAGACAATCGAGTTGCGAACTTCGCGCGAAGCTTCGTAGATGACTTGAAGCGGCGGTCGCGGATGCGGGAGATGCACGTTTTCGCGCAGGCGCCGAAAAACGTTTTCCACGTCCACGATGGCATCGTCCACCAGTTCGCCAATGGCAACGGCCAAACCGCCAAGCGTCATGGTGTTCACACCCACGCCGAACTGCTTGAAAACAATCGCCGTCACCAAAAACGACAGCGGAATTGCGGTGAGGGTGATTACCGTCGTGCGGAAATTCAAGAGGAACAAGAACAACACGATGGTGACGAGGATGCCCGCATCAAGGAGAGCCTCTTCGACGTTTCCAACCGCCGACTCGATGAAGTTGGCTTGCCGGAAAATCTGCTTGTTGATCGTGACATCAGCGGGTAGGCTGTGCTGGATGTCATCGAGCGCGGCGTCCACCGTTTTGGTGAGTTCCAGCGTGTTCGCGCCCGGCTGCTTTTCGATGTTGAGAATGACGGCAGGCTTCGCATTGGCCGAGCCGTCGCCGCGTTTAAGCTGCGCGCCCGCGATGACGCGGGCGACTTGACCAACGGTGATGGGCACGCCGCCATGACTTTCAATTGCGGTCTTAGCGATGTCGTCGGGCGTTTGCGCGCGGCCCAGATTGCGAACCAGATATTCTTTGCCGCCGCGTTCGATCCAACCGCCCGTCGTGTTGACGTTGCTCTTCTCAACCGCCGAAGTGACGGCTTGCAGCGACACGCCGTATTGCCGTAGCTTTTGCGGGTCAACGAGGACTTGAAGCTGCTTGCGCCCGCCGCCGATGTTAATCACCTGCGCCACACCGGGAACGCTCAAGAGGCGCGGACGCACCACCCAATCGGCGAGAGAGCGCAGTTGAATCGGGTCGGTTTTTCCATTTTTGCTCGACATCGAGACGAGCAGGATGCTGCCCATCACCGACGAAATTGGTGACAGTTGCGGCGTGACGCCCGCAGGCAACTGGCTTTGGGACTGCCCCAACTTTTCGTTGACGATCTGGCGGTCGGTGTAAATATCGGTTCCCCACGCGAAGTCAACGTAAACGATGGAGAGTCCCGGCGCAGACGACGAACGGACACGCTCGACGCCGGACGCGCCGTTCATCGAGGTTTCAATTGGCAGCGTGACGAGCGTTTCGACTTCTTCGGGCGCGAGGCCATTCGCCTCGGTCATGATCGTGACCATCGGGCGGTTGAGGTCGGGTAGCACATCAACGGGCAAATTGGCCGTCGTGATGCCGCCGTAAACCAAAATCATGGCGGCTAAAGCCATCACGATAGGCCGGTGCGCCAGTGACCAGGCGATGATTTTGTTAAGCATGGAATTTCTTTTTTCGCCTCAATAAGTGCGGCGAAAACATTGGGAATGAGATCAGGATGTCGAAGCCTTCGGCACCAGAGGCGCGGGCGTTTTGGCAGGCGGAGTGGCCGGGTTTTGCGGCGCGTCTTCATCCGAAAAGCGCACGCGGTTGAGGAGCAGCGCGTTGAGCGTGACGGTGATTGTCGAGGCGCTCATCGCCAGAGCCGCCCATTCGGGGCGCAGCAAAAAGCCAGTCGAGCGATATAAAACGCCTCCCGCGATGGGAATTGCGATCACGTTGTAAATCGCCGCCCAGAACAGGTTTTGTTTGATTTTCGAGCGGACTTTTTGCGCCAACTCGATGGCGCGTGGCACATCGGCGGGGTTGTTTTTCACCAGAACGACATCCGCCGTTTCGACCGCGACATCGGTTCCGGCGCCGATAGCGATGCCAACTTCCGCCTGCGCCAGTGCGGGCGCGTCGTTGACGCCGTCGCCCACCATCGCCACTTTGCGGCCTTTGGCTTGAAGCTCTTGCACTTTGCGCGCTTTGTCGGCGGGCAAAACGTCGGCGATCACTTCATCAATGCCCAGTTGCTTGGCGACAGCTTCGGCGGTTTTGGCGTTGTCGCCGGTCAGCATCACGGTTTGCACGTTGATCGCGTGCAGCATTTGCACGGCCTGGCGCGCGCTGTCGCGGATGGTGTCGGCGACGGCCACGACTCCTAAAAACTGCGAGCTGCTCGACACGAACATCGCGGTTTTGCCCTGCGCCGCAAGGTCGGCGGCGCTTTGGTCGAGCGCGCCCAGCGTCACGTTTTGCGCTGCCATCAGCTTGCGATTGCCGATCAAAACGGATTTCCCGTCCACCGTCGCCGACACGCCCTGACCAGCAATTGAATCGAATTTTTCCGTATTTGAAAGCGTGATGCCGCGTTCTTTGGCGCCTTTGACGATGGCTTCGGCGAGCGGATGCTGCGAGGGCACATCCGCAGACGCGGCCAAACGCAACAGCTCGTTGCTCTCGACGCCGGGTGCGGGCAACACATCGGTCAGCGCCGGTTTGCCCAGCGTAAGAGTTCCAGTTTTGTCGAAAATGACCGTGTTGATGCCCGCCGTCGCTTCCAGTGCCGTCGCATTTTTGAACAGGACGCCTTCTTTGGCGCCCTTGCCCACGCCGACGGTGATGGCCGTTGGCGTCGCCAAAGCGAGGGCGTCGGGACAGGCAATGACAACAGTCGCTACCGCTACGCTGACGGCGAACAGAGCGCCCATCCCCAGCAAATACCAGATGGTGAACGCGCTCAGTCCCGACGCGAGCGCCACGTAAACGAGGTATTTGCCCGCTGTGTCGGCCATGCGCTGCGCCGGGGCTTTGCTGGCCTGGGCGTTTTGCACCATCTGCACGATGCGCGACAGCGCCGTGTTCGCCCCAACCGCCGTCGCTTTGAAGGAAAAGGCGCCGGATTGGTTGACGGTGCCGCCGACAACTTTGGCGCCGACGACTTTTTCAACCGGCACCGGCTCGCCGGTGATCATGGATTCATCCACGAACGAGGAACCCGACAGCACTTCGCCATCAACGGGCACGCGCGCGCCGGGCCGCACCACGATTTCATCTCCGACCACGACTTGATCGAGTGGAATCTCGCTTTCCTGTCCATCTCGCTTGACGCGCGCGGTTGCCGGAGCGAGTTTGAGCAGGGCTTCGACGGCTTTTCCCGTCGCAAAGCGCGAGCGCATTTCCAGCCAGTGCCCGCCCAGACTGAACGCCGTCAGCATCACCGCCGCTTCGTAAAAGACATCACTGTGGATGAAAAACGTCGCCGCGACCGAGTAGACGTAGGAAACGAGGATGCCCAGCGCGATGAGCGTCATCATGTTGACTTCGCCGTGCCGCAGAGCGCGCGCCGCCGCCGAAATGAAGGGCCAACCGCCCCACAGCACCACTGGAGTCGCCAGGAAAAAACCCCACAATCCCATTGACAAACCGAACGGCGGCATCGCGGGCAAGCCGATGAGCGCGCCCATCGGCGAAAACGCGATGACCGGAATCGCCAGCACGATGGACACGATGAAGCGGCGGAGCAGATCGTCCACCATCGCTTTGCCGTGTCCAGCGTGTTCGTCGCCGCCCATCTTGGCGTGGTCTTCGGCGCTCATCTTGTGGTCGCCGCCACTCATTTTGGCGTGATCCTCAGCACTCATTCCCGCCATTTCTGCGGGCGGTGCGGCTTTCGATGGGCCGCTCATCTTGGCGTGATCGGCGGCGCTCATTCCCGCGTGCAGTGAAGGAGACGTGGATGTTGACGCGGCAGGAATAGCGTGAGCCGCGTGCGGATCGGTTGAAGTTGGCGCGGAGGGCATCGTGTGTTTCTCGTGCGAATCGGAAGCGACAGGCGTTGATGAGGCTTTTGGTTTCTGCTCCGCCGTTGAATCCGAAGCCGCGAAAGGCATGGTGTGCCCGTTGTGTTCGGCGTGCGTGGGTTCATCCGCCAAGCCGAGACTTGGGTGACCGGGTTGAGCGCGTGAATCGGCTTCTTGGGCGCAATCGCACGGATAACCGGCATTTCTCAGGGCGCGTTCCAAAGAAGCGCGGTCGGTGCGCGCCGGGTCAAAGGCGAGGTGAGCCACGCTGCGGGTGCGGTCGAGATGCACATCCGTCACGCCCGCCAGCTTTTTCAGATGCGCTTCAAGCCCGGCGCACTCCGTCCCGTTGTAAAGGTCGCGGAGCGCCACTTCCAAAACGGCGCCATCCAAAGTCGCGCCCGTCTGGTTCGGTGTGTTCATCGGGGACGCTATGTGGCCCGCGTGCGTGTGGTGTTGCATGAATTCTCCTTCTGGTTACAGGTTGTTTCTATCGGGCGTTTCCGTATTGAGCGATGAACTTGCGCGCCTGAGCCGGGCTGCCGCCAAGCGCCAGCCCGGTAAGGATTCTTGAAGTGTTCATGTGTGTTTCTCCTGGTGTTGATTTTGTCCCGCACCGTCGCGCCCAATGCAAAACGTCTCGGCGCGAGACGATGAAACGAATGGCTTTTCAGCCTTTGGCGAGCGAACCGAAGTGGCGGCCGTAGATGGAGTGCATTTCGCCGATTTCTTTGGCCTGCGCGTCAATGATTTTCATCGCCAAACCGCGAATTTCGGGGCGTCCGCTGACTTTGACGGCTTCATCGGCCATGACGATGGCTCCGGCGTGATGTGGAATCATCATCTTGAGGAACATCTTGTCGAACATGGCGCCGCGCGCACTTTTGAGTTGGCCCATGTCCATGACGCCCTTCATCGGCAAACCCATCATGCTGCCGGACATCATCATCTTGTCACCCGACATCATCATGCCGCCTATCGAGTTGCCGCCCATATTCATCCCGCTCATGCCGGACGAGTTGGACTTGCTCATCGCGCTGCCGTAGAACCGCTTGCGAAGTTGTCCCATGTAAGCGATTTCCTTCTTCTGGTCGGTGATGATACCGCGCGCCAGAGCGCGCACTTCGGGATATTTGGCTTTGGTAACAGCCATTTGCGCCATTACCAGAGCGGACTGGTGATGCGGCGTCATCGAGTCAATGAACTGCTCGTCGAAAGGCGCGGCGTGAGCCGCAGTGGAAGCGACGCCAAGCGTCAGAGTGAGCGCGGCGAAAGCGCCAAGGTGTTGGATTTTCATGATGTGTTTGAAGAAAGGCGCGAAGTCGGCCAGAAGTCCGTTGTGTGTTGCAGTGGGAACTGGTTCCGGTTGCGGTTGATTAAGCCGCAACCGGAAGTTCAGATCAGGTGATTGGTTTTCACGGCGGTTAGTGGAAGTCGTTGAATGCGACTCAGAAACAAAAGCGCGGCAATTAAGCCATTTGAGCCATCATGCGGCACGATTGCGCGCACGCGCGGCAGGCCGCGACGCATTCGGGCATATCGCCCAGCGCCTCGCAGGACGCGGCGCATTGTTCGCAGATTTCGGCGCACTCAGCGCAAATGTGCGCGTGATGCTTCGAGCCGCGCAGCATGAAGTCAACGCTGACGGCGCAGATTTGGGCGCAGTCGAGCATCAACTTGAAGTGGTTCGGCTCGACGTGCGCGCCGCCCATTTCGAGGCAGTGCGTTGACAAGTGATTGAGACACGTCGCGTGACAGGTCTGGCAGTTGTCAATGCACCCTTTCATTTCGGTTGAGATGTTGTGGATTTGGATTCACCTCCTGGTGGTTTGAAATCCCTGCCGAAGCCGGAATTTCGCGGTTATAAAAAACGGGTTTAGTGGGAATGAGGCGTAGCCTCGTCCGCCGCGCCCGTTGATTTCTGGGTTTGTCCGGGCGCCACATTCACGACAAAACTCGCCGTGATGATCTTTCTTTTGTGCTGGAACTGGCCCCACACCTTGTAAAGCCCCGCGTGCGGAAAGTTGGTGTGGAACCTCACGTCAGGGCCGCTCTGCGCTTTGACGAGACCACTCTGATTCATCTTCATGTCGCCCATCGAGTGATCCATGCCCTTCATGTCGCCCATCGAGTGGCTCATCGTTCCTTCGCCGCTCATCGGGTGCGAGTGCAAATAGGAATTGGTGTCGCTCGACAAGATGACGCAATGTCCCATCGCGCCCAGATAGGGCTGCAAGTCTTTGACTGGCGTGCCTTTAGCGTCGCGGATTTGGAAGTGCAACATCACGTCTTGACCCGCCAGGATGGGCATGGGCATCGGCATGAGCGCGACTTCGTAAACCGCGCCGCCTTTGGTGTCCGGTTCGCTTTCGGGATGCGCGTTGAACTTGTTGACGAGCCACATTCCCTGCATCTTGTCGGGCACAATCGAGACTTTGGCGGGCGTCACGGTTTGGCCCGCTGTTGCGAACTCGAATTGCGGCACTTCCTGCCCGGCGTTTGCAAGGGTGTAATCCGCGTAGATTTTGTAAGTTCCGGCGCTTGGCAAGGCCGTCGTGACGGTGAATTTGCCTTGGCCCTGGAACTGAGGATGAATGTGGTTGAACCAGCTGAGGTCGTTCTTGACCACGATCAGGTGCATCTTTTTGGTCATCTCGATCTCGAAGTCGTTGACGGCATCGCCCGACTTGGCGTCGGAGATTTGCAAAGTCCACGTCACGGGTTGCCCGACGGGAATGGCGTTTGGATTCGAGCTAAAGGCGAGCTTGGTGGTGTGCGTGCGCGGCTTCATCTTCATGCCGCCCATCTCGCCCGCGTGATCGTCTCCGGCTTGCGCCTGGGCCTTGCTCTGGGCGTCCGTCTTCGCTTCGCTTTGCACGGCGATGCGGTTTGCAGATGGAGCATCGCCCGCGACTTCGGTCGCGGCAGTTCCAGCGGAGTTGCAGCCTGCGACGAGCAGGGCGCCGCCTAACATGGAGATGCCCAACAAGGGCAATTTGAATAAGGTGTTCATGGTGTTGGTTTGTCCTTCTGGCTTTGCGCGCGTTTGCTGGCTTCGCGCATAGCGGCGAGTAAATCGCCCGGTTCAAGCGCGCCGATGGCTCCCACAATGGCCGTCCCATTGGCGTGCAGCCACGCTGTCGTTGGCAGCGAGGAGATGCCGTAGCGCGCCGCGATGTCCTGATGTTCGTCTACATCGACCTTGACCATCACGAAGTTCTTCGACTCCGCGATAACCTTTGCATCCGGGTAGGTTTGCTCTTCCATCATGCGGCAGGCGCCGCACCACTTCGCGCCGAAATCAACCATTACCGGCTTGCCGCTCGCCTTCGATTGCGCGAGCGCCGCTTCGAAAGATGGTTGCCAGATAATTTGTGCGGTGTCCCGCGCGGCGTGTGCGTTTTGGCTTGGCGGTGCGGAGGTCACGCGCTTTGATGCGCTAAGCGCGATGGCTCCTATCATCAAGGCGCCTCCGATTCCCCACAGCGATGTGCCGAGAAGATGTTTGAAATTCGGGGTCGGTGATTCCCGGCCCGATATTGAATTGATTGTTTTCATGGTGCTTTAAGATCCCCGCGCCGCCTGAGCGCGCAAAGCCGAACCGCCTTCGGTGACTATTTGCTCGCCTTGCTTGAGGCCGCTTTTGATTTCGACAAGAGCGCCGCTTTCGTTGCCAAGCGTCACTTCGCGGCGCTCGTAGCGGTCGCCTTTGACGAGGAAAACGATTTTCGCGGCGCCATCATCCAAAACCGCGCTCGTTGGGAGGGTGAGCGACGGCTTGCCCACGCCGGTTTCGATTTGGCCGCGCACGAACACGCCGGGACGAAGCGAACCGGGATTTATAATCGTCGCGCGCGCGGTGATCGCCCGCGTTTGCGGGTCAACGCTCGAACCGATGAACGAGATGCGCCCCTCGAAACGCTGACCCGGTGCCGCATCGCTGGTAATGGTGACTGGCGCGCCGATGCTCACGCGCGCGGCGTCGGCCTCGAAGAGCGCCGCTTCGAGCGACACGCTTCCCAGGTTGACAACCGACAGAAGCGGCGCGTCGGCTTGCACTAACTCGCCAAGTGCCGCGTCGCTGGTCTGCACAACGCCCGCAATCGGCGAACGAACGGGCACATCCACGCTGCCTCCGGGCGAACTTTGCAACAAACGCAAGGCGCCTCGTGCAGCTTCGGCGTCGGCTTGGGCGCTGACGAGGGCAGCCCGCGCGCTTTGAATTTGCGCGGTGTTATTGAGGTTCTGGCGGTAGATATTTTGTTCGCGCGCCAAAGTCGCGTTCGCCACTTCGAGCGCGCGGCGCGTTTTATAAAGCCCCGCCTGCGCGCTTTGAACTCCCGCGCGCGTCGTTCCGAGTTCGCGGCGGTTGGCGATGTTGCCGCCGAAAATTTGGCGTTCGCGGGCCAGAGCTAATCCCGCCAATCGAACGCCCGTGTTTGCGCGCGCGACTTCGGCTTCGCGTGTGCGGGCGTCGGCTTGCGCCCCGGCCAAGGCCGCGCGCGCCGCTCCGACTTCGGCGATGTTGTTGACATCACCGGAAGCGATTTGCTGCTGGCGCCTCAGTTCCTGCGCCGAAGTCGTCTCGTCGCTTTGCGCGGTTTGAAGGCGCGCTGTCGCCGTGTCAAAGGCTTGCTGAGCCGCTTCGACATCGCGGCCCGAAACCAGACCTTCGGAAATCAAAGACTTGGCGCGGGCAAGATTAGCGCGTGTCGTCGCCACTTCGCTTTGAGCCGCCGCCCGCGCCGACTGCGCCGCAACAAGTGCGCGCTGTGCCTCTTGAACCGGGCGCGACACATAAGCGCCCGATGCCGCGAGTTGCTGGCGGCGACGGAGTTCTCCCTGAGCCGAAACCACGCTCGCGCGGGCATTGGAAAGCGCCGCCTGAGCTGTTCGCAGCGCCTCGGTCGCCTGAGCCGACCCGGAGCGCGCCGCTTCGAGCGCGGGATTGGCATAACCTCCGACCTGCGCGGTGCGTGTGGCGGTGTCGAGGGCCACGCGCGCCGAGGAAACGGTGGCTTCTTCCACGCGCACATCGCCTGCGGCTTCGGCCTGAGCGCGGCGCGCTTGTTCAAGCGGCGCCCGCGAAAACACGCCCGCCCGCGCCTGTTGCTCCACAACGTTCAAGTTGGAACGCGCGTTTTGCAAGCGGGCGTTGGCCTGAGTAAACGCCGATTGCGCTTCGCCGATGGCGCGGCTTTGGATGATCGCCACGACTTGCCCCGCGCTCACGCGGTCGCCCTGCTTCACGTTGAGGCGCGTCACGCGGCCCGGCACAAGCGACGCAACGCGAACCACGCTGCCTTGATTCGGGGCAATTTGACCGTTGATGGTGATGCCCGTCGCCAGTTGCGCCACGCCCACCGTCGCGGTTTTGATTTGGAGTAACTGCGCCGTTTGATCGGGCAACTTCACCTCGCCCGGCGCCAGAACATCGGGCGGAGCCAAAGTCGTGCGGGCGATGATCGTAACGCGAACACTCCCCGCCGTCGCCGTTCCGCTGGTCTGCCCGATCTGGATGTTCGGGCCAGAACCGACAGCCGGAGCGGACGCGGCAGGATCGGGCTTCTCATCGTCCACGCCGCCGTGCGCGAAGGCATTGGCCCCGCCCAAAGCGAGACCGGCCAGCGCCAGACACAGCAAAGCGACGGTCACGGTTTGAGAAACGGGCGCCACTTCTTTGGTTTGTCCCGAACCCGATTTAGGCCGGGTTTTGCGCCGCTTCAACAGCAAAGACAAAATCGCCAGCACCAGCACGCCCAGAACCAAAGGCCACAAGCGGCGCCAAAGGGGAACAGGCATTTCGACGGCGGGCAACGCAAATGTGACCGTCGTATCGAAGGCGTCGCCTTTGGCGGGGCGAACATGAAGTTCGAGCAGATAATGTCCCGGCTCCGTGAAGCGATAAGTGGGCGCGTCCTCGCTAAAACGGATGAGGTAGTAACCGGGAGTTTTTTCGGGCACGGCAGAAACGCGCGACAGCAAATCGCCGTCGTCGTGCTTTAAAAAGCCGCGCACCTTGGCCCCGACGAGCGGAACGGAGGTGCCCGCCGCGCTTTGATTGAGGTCTTCGAGATGCACTTCCAACTCGGTCTGAGTTGCGCTCGAAGTGGCTGGAGCGGCAGCAGCAGCGGCGGGATCGGGCTTTTCATCCTCCACACCTCCATGTGCCCAGACGCGCGGTGGCGAGAAAGCCAAAAGCGACGCTCCCACGACGCACAGCGCCGACCATCTTGAAAAACGGATTGTCTTCATTGAAATAACGATGTCCCCTCAGCGACCTTTAGCGCGGAGCGGGCAGAGGAGTGGTGGCGCCCGGAAACGTGTCTTGGCCCAAAGGCGCGTTCGTGCCCGGCAAGTTGCTCGATGGCGGGTTGAGTGGAACGACCGGGTTCGGCGGAATGGTGCCTTCGGGAAGGGTTCCGGGAGCAGCAGTTCCCGGAGGCACAGCGGCGCCCGATGGGTTAACGATGGGGCCAAAGATGCTCGCCGGAGGCGCGGCGCCAAGGGCGCTTTCCAAAGCCGCTTCGCTTGTGCGCGTGCCGACCAGGGCTTGCAAATACTCGGTTTGCACCTGGCGCAAGGTGCGTTGCGCGTCCAACACTTCCAGATAAGTCGAAGCGCCCGCCGCGTAGCCAACCTGTGTTTTACGCAGCAAATCGAGCGTTTGCGGCACGATCACCGTGCGGTAATTCTGGACGGTTTGGCGTTGCTGTCCCAGACGAATCAAGGCTTGTTCGACTTGAGTGGCGGCCTGTTGGCGCAAAAGAGTGATTTGCGCTTGTTGCCCGCGCACTTCGGCTTGCGCCGCTTTTTTCTCGCGGGAAATCGAGCCGAAGTCAAAAATTGGGAGGGTGATGACCGCCCGTAGCGCCGTGGAACGGGAGCCTTGAGCTGAACCGTAGCCTTGACCGAAAAAGCTGCCTCGTCTCAACTGAAGTTCGATGTCGGGATAGCGTTGCCGAGCGATGGCGCGCACCTGAGCCTGACGCGATTCAAGAGTCGCCTGCGCGCCCACGATGTCGGGACGCACCAGGGCGCCTGGCAAAAGAGCGGCGCGCTGCGCCACCAGATCGGAGCCGACCTGCGAAGAAGCGCCCAGAATCGAGTTGTTTCCACCCGATGCGCCGGAAGTGTTGGCTGGGTCGGGAGTCGCCGCGCCGGGATTGGCCGAAGGTGGCACGGCAGGAAGATCTCCCGCCGCGCCCGGCACATTGCCCCCCACAGTGCTACCCGCTTCGGGCGCGCCTCCCAGCGCGCCTGTTCCTGTTGCATTGGTTGCACCGGGAGCGGCACTCGAACCGGGCCGCGAAATGCTTGGCACTTGCAAAACCGCAGCGAAATCCCTCGATAACGGAAGCGCCACGCGAAGCGGCGTTTCGGGCGCCTGCCCCACGAGTTGGTTCAAGGCGGCGCGTCTCGCCAACCGCTCGGCACGGGCGCTCGAAAGTTCGTTTTGCGTGCGGGCCAGTTCCAGGTCGGCGCGTTGCACTTGCACGGCGGGCACATCGCCCACAGCAGCGCGGCGCGCGGCGGCATTGCGAAACAAGACGGCGACTTCAACTTGAGATGTGCCGAGGTTTTCGGCTTCTTGAGCCGCGAACAAATCGGCCACTGCGTTCTTCACTTGAACGACCAGGCTGCGCTCGGCGAGGGTGTTTTGGGCCTGCGCGCTTCGCACCTGAGCGGCCAACACCCCTGCCTGTGAGCGGCGCCTACCAAAGACATCGAGCGGTTGCGAAACGATGATTTCCGAGTTCGCCGCCTCGTTGTTGCCGATAATGCGCGGCACAATCTGAATGGTCGGGTTGAGCAGAACGCGCGCGCCAGCCGCCCTTTGGCGGGCCGCTTCGAGATTCTCTCTGGCGATAGGAAGCTGCGGGTTATTTTGCAGCGCAAGCGCGATGAGTTCTTCGACGGACACTTCCGGCTCGCTTGCAATTGCGGGCGAAACGGCGGAAACGGATGGTGCTGGGGGAACAGGCGCAAGCGGTGCGCGATTGTCCTGCGCGTAGGCCGCGCTCAGCAGCGCCAATGGCGCGACTAAGGACAAAATTCTGGGATGAACGGACACAAAAAACCTCCACGTTTCGAGCTAAAACGGCTTCCAAAGCGCGCGGCAAAAGGCGCGCGAAAAGCAGGGCCAGACTTGGAAATCGGCCTGGTTAAAGCGAAACGGGAGGTGCGCGTCCGGCAAGGGACGCCAAGAAGAGGAGCTTGGGTTTGGTGTTCGGTGCTGGCCCCGCGCGCCCGAACAGCCCGGTCAAGGCGCTGGCGCGAAAAACCGGTAAGGCGCTCACACGAACATAAGTCAGAGGCTGACTGTCGGCGTGAACACCCGAAGGAACGGGCACAGCCACAACGACTTGGCTAAGCGAAGCGCGAGCAAGAACAACACGCCATTTCCGCCCGCGAAACCGTCATGTGGTTTCCGGTGAGAAGTTGACCGTGACCGGTTCGGACTTGCGCCTGAACCGGATGCTGGTGTTCATGCACCTCGCCATTCTCGTGATCATCTCCGTCGTTACAGGACGCCATCTCGTGGTGGTGTTCACCCGGCATCTCACAGGAACAATCGGAGCGCGCAGGAAGCGACGGGATCAAAAGGAGCAGCGTTGCGAGCAAAAGCGGTAGGGCACGGCGGCGGGTGCGGTCGAACCACAAAGCGAGAAACTCGCTCCACAGCACGGCCATGACCTGCTCTCGTTGCCTTTGCATAAAATGGGGATGCCTTTTGAGGCTTTGCTCTCTTCAGAAAACGATCAAGTTATACACCAACCGGGTATGACGCGGGTAAGGGTTTCCTGTTCCGCGCTGCCTTAAGCATCAACCTTTGGAGTTGAAGTTCGCCGTCCAGAGAAAAGTGTTCTTCGATTTTTGTCTATTGAACACAAAACACCGATGTCAACATTTCACTTAACGACCAGCTTGCCGCGCACCATGTTCATGCCACAGTGAAAGGTGAACTCTCCGGTTTTGTCGGGCGTGAACTCGACAGGCACCTCTTGGCCCTGCGGCAACATCGCCGACACGCCGAAATCGCCGAAGATGACCTGTTCGGTGCAAGCCGTGCTTTCTTCGCGGCGAAACAACAGGCGCACTGGTTGACCGCGTTTGACTTCGATGCGGTCAGGCGAGTAGCCGCCCTGCACCACCACTTGAATTTGTTGCACGCCGCCAACGGCGCTCGCTTTTTCACTCGCGCGCGGGCCGAAGAAAAACCACAAAGTGAAAGCGATCAGCAAAATTCCGCCAATCAAAACGCCAATTTGGGATGAGTCCATTATCTGCCTCCTCTATCCAAACGGAATGAACGCAAGCGGAGCGCATTGGAAACAACCGACACGCTCGACAGCGCCATCGCTAAGCTCGCCAGAATTGGGGAGAGTAGCCAACCGGTGAACGGATACAGCAAACCCGCCGCGACCGGGATGCCGATCACGTTGTAGATGAACGCAAAGAACAAGTTCTGCTTGATGTTGGCAACGGTCGCGCGTGACAGCGCCAGACTTCCCGCCACACCGCGCAAATCGCCGCGGATCAGCGTGATGTCGGCGGCTTCCATCGCCACATCGGTTCCGGTTCCCATCGCAATGCCGACATCGGCCTGAGCTAAAGCGGGCGCATCGTTGATGCCGTCGCCCACCATCGCCACCACTTTGCCCTCGGCTTGCAATTCGCGGATTTTATCGGCTTTGCCGCTCGGCAAAACGCCCGCGAACACGCGCTCGATGCCGACTTGCCGCGCGATGGCGCCCGCGGTTTTGGGGTTGTCGCCCGACAGCATCGTGACTTCCAATCCCAACCGGTGCAGTGCTTCAATGGCGCTGCGCGAACCCTCTTTGATCGGATCGGCGACGGCGACAACGCCCGCGAACTTGTCGTCTATTGCCACGAAAATCGGCGTTTTACTGGCTTGTGCGAGCGTGTCCGCACCCACTTCATCAACGGGTATGCCGCGTTCGCGCAGCAACTTCGCATTGCCGATCAAGAGGGCGCGACCTTCGACGCGCGCTTCGATGCCATGACCCAGTGCAGCTTGAAACGACTCGACGGGCGCAAGCGCAAGACCTTTTTCCTTGGCGCTGCGAAGAATGGCTTCCCCAACGGGATGTTCGCTGCCCTGCTCTGCCGAAGCCACCAAACGCAGCAACTCATCACCCGAAAAACCGGGTGCCGGAACAACATCAGTCACGCTTGCGTGGCCCTGCGTGATGGTGCCGGTTTTGTCCAGAACAATCGAAGTCAAACGGTGCGCGGTTTCCAGCGCCTCGCCGCCTTTGATGAGAATGCCATTCTGCGCGCCGCGTCCGGTTCCGACCATGATGGCCGTGGGCGTCGCTAAACCAAGCGCGCACGGACAGGCGATCACCAGAACCGAAACGCTCGTTAAAAGTGCAAGCGTCAGGCGATTGTCCGGCGGTGCGAAAAGAAACCATGCGACAAAAGTCGCAATGGCAATGCAAATCACAATCGGCACGAAGACGCCCGAAACGGTGTCAGCCAACTTCTGAATCGGCGCTTTCGAGCCTTGCGCTTGTTGAACTAAGCGCACGATTCCGCTCAGCACGGTTTCGCTTCCCACTGCGCTCGCTTTGAATCGAAAACTGCCCGTTCCGTTGATGGTCGCGCCGATAACGCTCTCGCCCGTCATTTTTTTGACGGGGAGCGGTTCACCGGTCAACATGGATTCATCCACGCTTGATTCACCAGAAACAACAATTCCGTCAACGGGGATTTTCTCGCCGGGTCGCACCGTCACGATGTCGCCAACGCGCACATCACCCAACGCCACTTCGAGTTCGGCTCCATTACGCTCAACGCGCGCGGTTTTCGCTTGCAATCCCATCAACGCGCGAATTGCTGAACCGGTCTGCGCGCGCGCCCTGGCTTCGAGCAAGCGGCCCATGAGGATGAGCGTAATGACGATGGCCGCGACTTCGTAATAAACCGCTGGCCCGGTCATCACCATGCGCGAACCGGTCATGCCGTTCGTGTTTCCGCGAACCTGAAAAGCGCCGGGCACAAACGTCACGGCGACGCTGTAAAGAAACGCCGCGAGCGTGCCGATGGTGACGAGGGTGTTCATGTCGGCAGCGCGATGTCTGGCCGCTGACCATGCGCCCTGGAAGAACTCGCGGCCAGCCCAAAACAAAACCGGCACCGTTAACAGCAACTCGAGGGTGTTGCGGCCCGGAAAATTGAAAAGCCTCTCCAACGAGGGCAACAAATGCCCGCTCATCGCCATGATCGCAAGAGGAATTGTCAGCACGAGCGCCACGACGAAGCGCATTTTCTGGTCGTGATACTCGCGCTGCCGCGCCGCATTTTCCGCGTCCTGAAGCGTTTGCACGGGTGCAGAAGCGGCTTCGCCTCCTTCAGCTGCGGGCGGCGGCGCGTCCAACACGATGGCATCATATCCGGCTTTTTGCACCGTCTCGCGCAGTTTGTGCAAGTCGGTTTGCGCCGGATCAAATGAAACCGTCGCGCGCGTGGTGGCGAAGTTCACGTTCGCCGATTCCACGCCCGGTGCGCGGTTCAGCGCCTTTTCGATGCGAACCGCGCACGCCGAGCAGTGCATTCCAAGCAGTGGCAAGTCGGCGCTTTCGCTTTGAGCGGGCGTTTGGCCCAGTTCGGGTTCGGCAGTTGCGGTTCCGCTCCCATTGTGGTGAGCGTGTTCTTCGGCAGTTTTCATCGTGACCTCTTCTTCATTTCGATTTTGGGGGTGTGGTTGAAGGTGATTAGTTCAGCCGCAGCAAGAGCAGCCAGTGGCCGTTAAAGGAATTGTGTTCGCGTTCGTCTGCGTTTGGGCCGCACCTTCGAGTTCTTGAGCGCCGTAACCGTCTTCCTCAACCGCAGCGACCAGCGCGGCTTTGTCGAGATTTTCGCCTTCGACGCGCGCCGTTCCGCTCGCCAGATCAACGACCGCGCTTTGCACGCCCGACACGCTTTGCAGGGCTTTCGTCACGTGCGACACGCAGGCTCCGCACGTCATTCCCAATACCTTGAGTTCAATGGTTTGCATGGCTGTCTTCTTCCCCTTCGCTTTTTCATACCGGCAAGGGGTATGTTCAAAGACCAGCAAAAGGGAAGCCGGTTCCGGTCTAGTTGGACTTGGGGACAAGCGGGAGCCGCGCCAGAGCGAGAGCAGCACAGGGCAACACCATCATTTGCCCGACCGGTAAAAGATCGATGCTGCGTCCGGCGAACTGGACTGTGGGCATCGCGGGCGAGTAGCGCCACCAGCCGAATGCCAAAGCCAAAATCTCGATGAGCATTGCGGCGATTGTCCCGCACGCGGCGAGCGTCCAAAGCGTGATCCCATTGGAGCGCCCTCGCGCGAAACGGAGCGCGAAGGCGACCAAAGCCAGAATTACAACGACATCAGCACCGGTTGCCGCGATCATGAAGAAGGAGGCTGAGGTGAAGGGCACCCCGTTCTTGTCGGTGAACAGGAGGCATTGCACTGCTTCCCACACGCCATGAAGCCAGAGCGCGTGGAGCGCGAGACGGCTCCAAAACGGGATTTGCGGTTTCGAGAGAAACATTTGCGGTCGCGCCCGCTACTTTAAAAAGCGGCCCAGCGTCACGCGCACTTCTTCGAGCAACTCTTCTTGCGAGCGCGGTTTGGCGTCTTCGTGTTCGCTTCCGGAGCCGTGACCCATGACGCATCTCTCGATGTGATTGGTCAGCAGTTCCACACCAAGCGCATCGAGGGCGCTGCGCACGGCGGCGATCTGGTCGAGGATGGCGACGCAATAACGGTCTTCGTCGATCATACGGCTGATGCCTCCGACTTGGCCGGAAATGCGATTGATGCGGGATTTGATTTTCTTGGCGTCGACTTCGGTCATGAGGAGAATCTCGTGAGCCCTTGCGGGCTTTGATGCAAAGACGGCACACAGGCCGCCGCGTTCAGTTCAGGCTCCATCAAAAGACCCCAAACACCCGAACGTGCCGTTTCGACTTTGATACAAAGTGGCTGCGAATTCCTTTTTGCTGACGATGCTCGCCACGATGCTGCTGCTTAGCGCACGTTTGGGCGAAATGTTGACGATAAGCGGAGACCGTATTCCTCTTCACAAACCGATGATGATTCGGGATACATATTTTCGCGGCCTCGAATTACCTCTCTTTGTCTTCATCGCTTCATCAATTGATCCACGACCTTCGTTGTTCCCCGCTTCAAGACCTCCCACGCACCCGCCGTTCATTCGTTTTAGGCGCTTCGCCTTGCTCTCGTATTATGGATTTTTGGTTCAGATCATAAAACCAACATCCAATAATCGTCGTTCTGTGCAAAATGCTGACGAGATGCCTTGAGAACCGTTCTAACCACAAACAGCCCGCTTCTTTTGAAGCGGGCTGTTTACGGTTGGTTGAACCTATTCAGCGCGTCCTTATGGTCTTATCATGTCCGCGATTCCACAGACGCGTTCAAAGGCCATCTTCAGGAAACGCTTTGGGTCTTTCTCCTGCGAGTGTTCCGTTGCGATTTCAAACAGCAACGGGACTGCAAAGGAAGCAGCGCGCCAGGCGGCGGTGAGCGCTTGCCAGTCAATGAAGCCTTCACCGGGAAGCACATGATCCACAAATACGCGTTTGCGGTCGGACAGGTGAACCGCGATGAGACGTTCTCCCAGAGATTCCAAGGAATCGAACGCTCTTGGCCCGCCGATTTGATCGTGAGACGAGTCGTAGCAGAACCCGAAGTAGCTTGGATCGAGTTGTTCCAAAGCGCGCGGCACGATGTCCAACGCCACGCGCGCCGTAGATACGGCGGCTTCCTGCACGCGCACATCACCGGCGGCCTCGGCCTGAGAACGGCGCGCCACTTCAAGAGGCGCCCGCGAAAACACGCCCGCGCGCGCTTGGCTTTCCACGACTCGCAGATTGGAACTCGCGTTTTGCAAGCGCGCATTCGCCTGAGTGAACGCCGACTGCGCTTCGCCGATGGCACGGCTTTGAATCACGGCCACGACTTGTCCGGCGCTCACGCGGTCGCCCTGCTTCGCGTTGAGGCGCGTCACGCGCCCCGGCACAAGAGAAGCCACACGCACCACGCCGCTTTGATTCGGGGCGATTTGACCGTTGATCGAGATGCTCGTCGTCAATTGCGCCACGCTCACGGGCGCGGTTTTGATTTTCAGCAACTGCGCGGTTTGGTCAGGCAACTTCACCTCGCCCGGTGCCAGAACATCGGGTGTTGCCATGCTGGTGCGCGCGATGAGCGTAACGTGAACACTTCTTGCCGTCACTGTTGCGCTGCTCTGACCCAGTGCGATGCTCGGAGCCGCCCCCGCAGCCGCAGCAGGATCGGGCTTTCCGCCGTGCGCGAAGGCGCGTCCCGCACCCAACGTTAAGCCGCCAAGAGCCAGACATAAGAGCGCGACGGTCACGGTTTCAGGCGCGGGAGTTGTTTGTTTCGTTTGACCTGAACCGGACTTGGGCCGGACGCCACGCCGCTTGTTCAGCACAAAGGCCAGCGTCGCCAGCACGAAAGCGCCCAAAGCGAACGGCAAAACGCGGCGCCAAAGCAGTGCAGCCTCAGAAGCGGCTTTGGGCAAAATGCGTCGCCTTTGGCGGGGCGAACATGAGATTCGAGTAGATAACCCAAGTTGCTACCTACGCCATGAGCCTGTCGAATGCGTAAGCAATAACAGCGGCTTGGAGTTTGAGGAGGAAGCCTTTTGGTGAGACGGCGTGGATGTGCTTTGGCATCTTTCGGTCAAGAAGGCTAAAAGCGGTTTCCGCTTGTTGTTTGTTGATTTGGTTGAGATAGACCAAGCAAGGAGGCAGAGGCACTTTGGCGTTGTTGCGCGTGAGCGGCAGGAAGCGCACCTGAGCCGCGTGCTGCAACAGCCACTCTTCGTGCTGGTCTTTATAAGCCTTGTCCCCATACAACGTGGCGCCGTTTGGAAGATCGAGCGGCAAGCGTTTCAAGCCTTCGAGATCGTGAAGTGAGCCTTCGCTGAGGAAGAACTCGACCGGGTGCCCTTTCGCTGTGACGAGCAGATGCACTTTGAGGGCAAGCCCTTTGGCAGAAGCCATAAAACCACCTCTTTTTGCTGGCCTGATAGCCGCGCAGTTTCTCGTGTTCGTCAACCGGGAACAAGGCGCAGCGGTTGATGCGGCAATTGGCACACACAAGAACCGGATACGAATCTGCGGCAAAGACATCGTCTGTGTTATGCGCATTGAACACCTCGCTCAAAAGCGCAAACACCGTGTTCCACGCGCTTTGGGGCACGCGGGCTAAGCGGCGGCAAAAGCGCGAAGCGCTCAGTGTGTTTGGCGTGTAGTGATGCTGGTGCAAAAAGCAGCGCGTCAAGGCGTGGTTGCCTCCATGATAAAGAGCCGCTACCAGAGGCACAAGCATCACTTCGGTTGTGCTGTAACGACTTTGACCATCGTCTTGCACGCCCAAAGCCGCCAACACATCCGCGCACACGCAAAAGATCGTAGTGATTGTATCCTGCCTTTTGTTCTTCCGGTCGAAGTTGTCCGCTCCTGACCGGGAGAACGTTTACTCAATCACACTAGGTAGCAACTTGGGTTAAAGACTCAAAACCTTGAAAATCCGATGGCTTTTGGGCCTTAAAATTATGCAAAATCGCGCCTCGTCGGGTGACTTTTAATCGTGCCTTCGGGTATTGAAACTCCGAGAGCGACGAAGATTCAAAACTCGTTCAATCCGTCATTTTGGATGCGGAATCGGGCACCGCACCTTCTGATCGTCGCGTTGGAAAGAGGGCGCTTAGGCCTCTTTCCAGGCGCGCATGAAGCTCCTTGCCTAATTGTTTTGGCACCTTTGATAAAAATGGATTTCATGATTGCGAACTTTACATCACGGAATGGTGTGAGGGAAGATGTTGTGCGGAAGGATCGCGGGGGATGACGCTGAGGTGCCCATCGCCTTCCATACACGCCAGCTTGACACTGGAAAGGTCTTCGATTCCCCGTTGGCGTAGCAAGCTCATCAACTCATCTACCGTCACCAACTCCTGGCGCATATGGCGGCGCAGCAGTTGGCCGTCGCGCACCAGAGGCAAACCTGGGGCACGTAGCAACCGTTGCAAACGCGGGAAGCGAAAGTCCATCCAGCCGAGCGCGAAGTTCCAGAAGAGGATGGTGGCGGCCAACAACCAGCCGTCCAACACGGTCGCCGACGGGGTTGCGCTCTACTTCGTCGGCGAAGGCCGACGCTTTCGCTGGCTGCGAATTCATTCCCTTGGGAGCCAAGCGGTTCCACATCGTCAGCTGGTTGGTCATGGCGACGAAGTTTCTCTGGTTGCAAACCGATTGTCGCTGATGCTTTTGGGAAAGAGAATTGCGCCCCGCTTTATTTGCCCCAGGTGGCGAACATTCCAATAGCAGCGGCCAGCATCACCAACGTTGCGGCCCAGCCGATCACTTTCGAGCGGGACGATAAGGTGAAATCGCCCATCGCGTTGGGATTGTTGCCGAGCAGCATGATCATCACCATGAGGGGCACCGCGACCACGCCGTTGATTACGGCAGTCCAGAACAGGGCTTTGATGGGATTGATGGACGTGAAGTTCAACGCCAAACCGATGAGCGTGGCGGCGGCCAGCACGCCATAAAAACCTTTCGCATTCCAGGGAGTCTTTTCGAGACTGACCGGCCATCTGAAAATCTCGCCGACCGCATAGGCGGCGGAACCGGCCAGCACCGGCACAGCCAGAAGGCCAGTTCCGATGATGCCCATGCCGAAGAGCAGAAACGTGAATTTGCCCGCAATCGGGCGCAGGGCTTCGGCGGCTTGCGCGGCGGTGTCAATGTTCGTGACGTTGTGCGCGTGCAGCGTTACGGCACACGTCAGCATGATGAAAAAGGCCACCAAATTGGAAAAGGCCATGCCAACGGCGGTGTCCATTTTGATGCGCCGCAACTGCGTGGGCGCCTGTTCGGGTGCCCGTTTGAGGGGTTTTTCTCCCGGCATAGCGGTTACGTCTTCGGCTTCTTCAGAGGCTTGCCAAAAGAACAGATAAGGGCTGATCGTCGTGCCGAGCACAGCGATGAAGGCCGTTAAATAATCAGTTTTGAAAGAAATATGCGGAACGAAAGTGTCCCGCAAGGCCGCTCCCCAGGGAACATGAACCGAGAACACCACCGCAACATAAGAAAACAAAGCCACCGTCAGCCACTTAAGAAAACGGACATAGTGCGTGTAGCGCACGAACATTTGCAGTAGCAAAGAGATCAGCGCGAACATCGCGGCATACAACAAGGCGGGGCCACCGATCAACAGCTTGAGAGCTTCGCCCATCGCGCCGATGTCAGCGCCGATGTTGATCGTGTTGGCAATCACCATCAAGCTCACCATGAGACAGGCCAGCCAGTTCGGGTAGTAGCGGCGCAAGTTGCCCGCGATGCCGTGTCCGGTCACGCGCCCGATGCGTCCGCAAATGGCTTGAATGACGGCCATCAACGGGTAAGAAAAAAGCATCGTCCACAACATCCCATAGCCGAACTGCGCGCCGACTTGCGAGTAGGTGGCGATGCCGCTTGGATCATCATCCGAAGCGCCCGTGATGAGGCCGGGGCCAAGCGCATCAAAAACAGTCCGGCGCCGTTTTTTCTCGCTTCCGCTGTGCTGAACGTGTTCCGCTGGATGGTCATGCACCGTCGCATCGGGGCTGCTCGTGTCGAGAGTTGGTTTTGTCTTATCGGTCATGTGTTTCTCCTTCGTCTGGGTTCATCGCCTTTGTTTCTCCTTCGTCTGGGTTCATCGCCTTGAGTGCGAAAAGGCGCAAGCCTTTGGAGAGCAACGCCGCCACCGGAAGCAGCCACTTCCCCAACGAACTTGAAGCGCCGCGCCATCAATGGCTCTGGCGCGGCGCTTCGTGGTCGTGATGATCGGGTTCTTCGTGATCGTGGTCATCGCCAACGCCATGCAGATGAGTTTCCAGCGTGCAATAGAGCGCGGCGGATTCCGATGTCGGGCACAAACCTTCGACTTCGGTTTGAATGGTGGCGTGGCCGATGCCGTGTTCGTCGTGCAGTTTCTGGCTCAAAAGACTCACGAGGCGAGCGCACTGTTCGAGGGTGCAGTTGGCGGGCAGAGAAACGTGGCAAGACAGGAAGTTGAGGCCATCTCCCACAGTCCAGATGTGCAGATCGTGAACGTCGCGCACGGGCGAAACGCTTTTCAGGCCTTCGACGAGGCGCATCACATCCACGTCTTTGGGGGTGTTTTTCATCAAAATCCCCGTCGCGTCGGTCACGATGCCCCACGCGGTGTAAAGGATGAACGCCGCGATGAGGAGGGAAACCAAAGGATCCGCGTAAACCCAGCCGGTGAAATGAATGACCACGCCCGCGACGACAACGGCGGCGCTGGACATCGCATCGCCCGCCATATGGACGTAAGCCGCGCGCGAATTGAGCGAATGTTTGGCGTCGCCCGACAGCGCAAGTGCAATCACCGTGTTCATAGCAACCGCAACTAAGGCCACCCAGATCATCAAGGCGCCGCCGACCGGTTCGGGATGCAGGAAGTGTTGCAACGCCTCAATGCCAATCCACAACGACAACACCACGAGCGAAACCGCGTTGAACAGAGCCGTCAAAATGGCGACGCGGTGATAACCGAAGGTGCGCGCCGAAGTCGCCGGACGTTGGGCGATCCAAATGGCGAACGCCGCCAGCCCCAAAGCCAAAGCATCGCTGAGGTTGTGGCCCGCGTCGGAAAGCAGCGCCAGAGAATGAGAAGCGATGCCCGCTGCGGCCTCGCCGACCACAAACAGCAGCGTGACGACGAGGGACAACCACATCTTGCGGCCACTGGTGGGGCCGTGAACGTGGCCCGCGTGCGAATGAGAATGTTCTGCCATTGAGTTGGGATGTGTCCTTATTTTTGGGTTTCCGTTTCGGCGGAGCAGCACGCGCATCCGCCGGAAAGTGCTGCGCGACCTTCTTTGATGAGGAACGGAATGAGCGCGAGCGCGGCGACGGAATCGAGCCACCACCAACCAAAGAGCCGCGTTGCGGCCAACCCGACCATGAGCACGATGGACAAATAGCCACAGGTGATTGCTTCCATCGCGTCAGCCCGCAACGCGCGTGAATTGAGGCGCACCGCAACCTTGAGCTTGTAACCGGCCAGAATCGGCATCCCGATTTTGGCGACCAGACCGATGGCAATGCCCCACACACTTTCGTGTGTATCGGTCAGGCGGTGCGCGAAGAACAAACCATAAGCCGAGTTGAACACCACATAAGCCGCCAACACGAACAGCGAGTAACCGACCAGACGCGCGGCGCGCGTCTCGACCGATTCGATGCGTTCCTCATCCGCTTTGCCACCCGCTTCAACGCGCAGGCGCCACAGCAAAACTCCGGCGCTAAACAGTTCCACCACGCTGTCAATGCCAAACGCTTCCAATAGCAGACTTTTGGAAGCCCAGCCCAGAATCAGCGATCCGGCACCCTCGATTGTCATCCAACCAAGCGTGATGGTGGTCAGAAGCAGGGCCAGACGCAAATCGGCGGCGCGGTTCGCTTTGGGATTCAAGCCCGCATCGCTTGTATCAATGGAAATCAAGTTGTTCATTGTGCTTCTTCAAAGCGATTCCTGAAATAAATAGGTTCCTTTCGTCTTGAAACGAAGGTGCCCGCTCAAGGGTAAATGGCAAGAAAACAACAAGCCACAGAGGGAACAAAGGTGTGCGCCTTGATAGTAGCCGAAGCCTTGCCGGTTGTCCAACTCGCTAAAGGTGATGTCGCGCCGCCGTTTCGTTTTGAAGACGAAACGGCGGCGCCCATCGGGGTCGTAAGCGCAGAGGCTTTATATATCGGATTCGCCCGCGTGCTTGTCGAGTTCGACAGCCGCTTTCTGGCACGCCGCCGCGCACCGTTTGCAGTGTTCGTGGTCGTGCTTGGCGCATTCTGCCGCGCATTCGCGGCAGATGTGAGCCGCGAGCTTGGCGAAGTCGCCGTGATGCGCCGAGTGGCGCGCCATCGCGTTCAGCGTCGCCGCGCAGATGTCGGCGCAGTCGAGGTTGATGAGCGCACACGCCGACATTTCGCCGCCATGACGGATGTCATGGCTCGCGCAGTCCTGGCAGGTGTGAAGGCACTCTTCGAGCGCCTCGATTGCGGCGTAAGATTCTTGTTCATTCATTTCCATTTGGAATCACCTCCTTTTATGATGTTGCACAGCGAGTTTAAGATGGTTCCTTTGTAGGTAATCGTTTATCATTATGAAGATGACAGTTGATTCTCAGTAGATGAAACATTGACCAACATCATCGAAACCCTTTTAAAAGTTCTATTGTTCATCAAGGCGAGGAGCGCAATCATGGGCACGAACCGCTTGTCGCGGCTGTGCGCCGCATTTTGATGACGCGCCGGATAAAGACCACAAGCAAAATGCCCAGCACCAAATACGCGATGGGGCCGAGAAAGCGGTGGACTTTGCCGTAGTTCTCACCCAACAAAAAGCCTGCACACGCCAGAATCCCCGACCAAAGTCCCGCACCAAGAGCCGAATGGAGCAGAAACGGCCCGATTTTCATATCGCTTAGCCCAGCCGGAACGGAAATGAGGAAGCGCACACCGGGCACCATGCGGCACAGAAAAACCGCCATCCCGCCGCGCTGCGCGAACCAACCCTGCGCCCGGTCAATGTCTTCGAGCGACAAGGTGAGCCATTGACCGTGTTTTTCGATCCACGCCCGCAACCGCTTTTCGCCCACCGCGCGGCTGAGGTAGAAGGGCGGAAGCGCGTTCAGAACGGCCCCAAAAGTTCCGGCTCCGATCACGCCCGGCAACCAAAGCTGGCCACGCGACGCGGTGAACCCGGCCAGAGGCATCACCAGTTCCGAGGGAAACACGTTTTCCAACATCATCAGGAAAACGATGGCCGGATAGCCCAGCACATTGAGCAAATGGGTTATCCAATCGAGCATGAAGCTCCTTGCTTATTGGCTCTTTGGAAGCCGAAGGAGAAAAACGTAATCATGCCGCTTCCGCTTCCGGCGGGGAATGATGGAGCAAACCCACACCGCCAATTCGCGCCAGCGCGAGCCGGTTCCACGCGAATAACACGAGCGCGAGCACCAGATAAAGCCACGACAAAACGGTCAAGACGGTGATGGACTGCGGCTCATTGCCCTGCAAACTCCACGCGACGCCGACCTGAACGACGAACAATCCCAACAAGACGAGGGCGCTCCGCAAACTCAAGCGCATTCGGAGTAGCAACGCGACGGCGAACAGCGACTGGGCCGCCGTGAGGAAGAACT
>JAABUM010001421.1_pt1 | contig 36074 bp, 37 predicted proteins | sample 5559161 | NCBI WGS metagenome assembly JAABUM01 (sample SAMN10711868, study PRJNA513369) | rock metagenome | isolation source: Antarctica rocks | place: Antarctica: Victoria Land, Siegfried Peak nord
CGCGACCGATCCGCGCCATCGTGTTGTCGGCGACTGTCACGGTGCCTCCTCCGCGCCGCTTCGTGCTTGCTCCGGCTCGCCGGTACCGTAGCGGCGGCCACCGACAGGACTGGCTGCTGACCGAACGTGCCACGTGCGGCCCGCCCGTGAAATCCGTCGGACCCGGCCATTACCCTCACGCCATGCTTGATCACCTTGGTATCCAGGTGGCCGACGTCGCCGCCTCGCTCGAGTTCTACCTGTCCACTTTCGAGCCACTCGGACTGCGCGAGGTCCTCCGCTTCCCGGTCGGTGAGTCGTTCGTCGTCGGCCTGGCCGGTGCGCAGGGGGCACCAGACTTCTGGCTCAGCCCGGCAGCGGGCACCGAGACCCGTGAACTGCACGTGGCCTTTCAGGCGGGCGACCGCGCTGCTGTCGACGCCGTGCACAGCGCAGCGCTGGCACGGGGGGCGGAGGTGCTGCACGCGCCGCGCGAGTGGCCGGAGTACCACCCCGGCTACTACGCAGTGTTCCTGCGCGACCTGGACGGTCACAACGTCGAGGCTGTCTGTCACGGCGGCTGACGCTGGGGCGTGGCAGGACCGCGCGACAGGGGTTTAAGCGCCGGGCGCAGGCCGCCGATGCTGGAGAGCACCCGTCCGTCTACGGCGCCGCCTGCGTCCGCCTGTCCGGAGGTCCCGTCATGACACGGCAGCCCGACTCCTCGCGTCCCGACGCGACACCGCCGCAACCGGCCGGGCAGCCCGCCCCGGGTAGCGCTGCCGTGAGGATGGCCCGCGCATGAGGCTCGAAGGCAGTCTCGACGCATTCGGCCTGCCCGACGTGCTGCAGCTGCTCTCCGCAACCAGCAAGACAGGCGTGCTGCGCCTGTCCCGAGACACCTCCCGGCACGCCGGCGTCGGGCTCCGCGCAGGCCGGCTCACGTCCGTCACCAGCGAGCGCGGGGGAGATGCGCTTGCCCGTCGGGTGATCGGCGCGGGGCTCGTCGACGACGACGCGCTGCAGGCCGCCCTCGACTCCTGCCGCGAGGGCTCGGCGTCCAGCGTCGTTCGAGCCCTGCTCGACAGCGAGGCGGTCGAGCTCGACCAGATGCGCTCCCTGGCGACCACCCAGACGACGGACGACCTCGGCGAGCTGCTGCGCTGGACGACGGGCGAGTTCTCCTTCGCCGACGACGAGCCCGACCCCGACGATCTCGGGGTCACCCTCGATGTCTTGGCAGTCGTCGCCGAGGGGCGCCGCCGCCTCGAGGTCTGGGCCGAGCTGAGCACCTGGGTCCCCGGCACCGACGCGGTCCTGTCACTGGCCGTCACTCCGGAGCAGGACCCGTCGTGCACGCGCGCGGAGTGGGCGCTGCTGGCTCTCGTCGACGGGCACCGGACGGCAGCTGACATCGCTGCTGTGCTGGGGCGCGGCGAGTTCGACGTCGTAGCGGCCCTCGCCGCCTTGGTGCAGCGCGGGCTGCTCGTCGCCGCCGGCGTCGACCAGGGCGGGGGAGCGGTGGCTGACCTATTGCGTCGCCAGGCGATGCTGGACGGCACTTCGCATGCGGTCCGGGCTGGGCAGCCGGTCGCGGTCGGGGATGCAGAGCTCGATGAACCTGCGACCGAGGGGCTTGCGGTCAAGGAGCCCGCGGTCGAGGAGCCTGTGGTCGAGGAGCGTGTCGTCGAGGAGCCGACGCCAGATGGGGCAGAGCGCGCCCCTTCGCCACGGGCGTCTACCGAACAGCTTCCCGACGCGCCGGTGACCAAGAGCCTGATCCTGCGGCTGATCACCGGCGTGGGAGCGCTGTGATGACGACGCCGCGCGCGGGAGGACGGCGCCGGACCCGGACAGTCAAGATCGTTGTCACGGGTGCCCCGCGAGCGGGTAAGTCGACGTTCATTCGGACCATCAGCGAGATCACCGTGCTGTCGACCGCGCGCGTGGCTAAGCCCGACGACACCGACCCAGCCGCCGGCACCCCCGTCGCGATGGACCTCGGCCGGATCACGCTGGGTTCTGACCTGGTCCTGACGCTGCTGGGCACCCCGGCGGAGGAGCGCTTCGAGCTCATGTGGGACGTCCTCGGCGACGAGGTGCTCGGCTACGTCCTGCTCGTCGACGGCACTGGCGGCACAGGCGGCACTGGGGGCACTGGCGGCACTAACGGCACTGGGGGCACTGCCGAGGCCGGCCTCGCGGCCGCAGCGAAGATCCGGACCGCATTCGCCGACCGCCTCGAGATCCCGTTCGTCGTCGCGGTGACGACCGTGGCAGGAGCGCCTGCCGAGCCTCCAGCCCCGCCGGTGCTCGACGACCAGACCGAGCAGGACCTGCGCCGCCTGCTCGACCTCGACGACAGCGTGCCTGTGCTGGCGGTGGACGCCACTGATCGAGCGTCGGTCAAGGCCGTGCTCCTCGCCCTGCTGCACCGCGTCCTCGCGCAACTGGACCCCGTGCCCTCAGCAGCCTGACCAGCTGCGCAGCGACGTGCCGCGAGGAGCCCGACCCGGCCGTGACCTGTAGTTCTCGCCCGATACTGCCGAGAGGACCAGGGTGAAGCAGCTCGGCGACATCTTGCTCGAGGGCGGCCTCATCGATGCAGACCAGCTGCATCACGCCGTCGAGGAGCAGCAGCGCCTGGGCCGCAGCCTCGGCCGCGTCATGGTCGATCTGGGGCTGGTCACCGAGGCTCAGCTCGTCGCTGCGCTCGCCCAGCAGATCGGCCTGCCGTTCGTCGACCTGACCGACTACCCGGTCGATGGCAGCGCCGTCGCGTCGATCTCGCCACTGGTGGCCCGCCGGCACGCCGCCCTGCCCATCGGCTACGACGAGGGCCGGCTCGTCGTCGCGATGGCCGACCCGGCCAACGTGTTCGCCATCGACGACATCCGCTCGATCACCGGCCGCGAGATCAAGCCTGTCGTGGCGACGAAGGCAGACCTGCTGGCGGCCGTCGACCGCTACCACCGCAGCGACATGGTGCTCGACGATCTCACCTCGTCGATGAACAAGACCGATGAGGACGCGGCGGACCTCGCCAAGGTTCGCGAGATCGTCGACGAGGCGCCGATCGTCAAGTTCGTGAACCTGCTGATCACGCAGGCGATCGCCGACCGCGCGTCCGACATCCACATCGAACCGGGCGAGCGCGATGTCCGCGTGCGCTTCCGCATCGACGGCGTGCTGCACGAGATGATGAACTCGCCCAAGTCGATCCAGAGCGGTGTCATCTCCCGCCTGAAGATCATGGCCGAGCTCGACATCGCCGAGCGCCGGGTGCCGCAGGACGGGCGGCTGTCGGTCAACGCCAATGGCCGCAAGGTCGACCTGCGCGTCGCGACCTTGCCCACGGTGTGGGGCGAGAAGGTCGTCATGCGCATCCTCGACAACTCCACGGCGCTGCTCACCCTCAGCGACCTCGGGTTCAGCGACGAGAACTTCGGCCGCTGGGAGCAGTCGTTCACCAAGCCCTACGGGATGCTGCTCGTGACCGGGCCGACGGGGTCAGGCAAGTCGACCACGCTGTATGCCACGCTCAACCTGGTCAGCAAGCCCGAGGTGAATGTGATCACCGTCGAGGACCCGGTGGAGTACCGGCTGCCAGGCATCAACCAGGTGCAGGCCAACCCCAAGGCAGGACTCACCTTCGCCCGGGCGCTGCGCTCGATCCTGCGCTCGGACCCCGACATCGTGCTGCTCGGCGAGATCCGCGACCACGAGACCGCCCAGATTGCCATCGAGGCCGCCCTGACCGGTCACCTCGTCCTCTCCACCCTGCACACCAACGACGCGCCGAGCGCGGTCAACCGGCTGATCGAGATGGGCATCGAGCCCTTCCTCGTCGGCAGCGCGCTCGACTGCGTGCTGGCCCAGCGCCTCGCGCGGCGGCTCTGCCCCAAGTGCAAGCAGGGGTACGAGCCGACCCGCGAGCTGCTGGCCGCCTCACGCTTCGCCTGGCCCGAGGACGAGCCACTGCCCACACTGCACCGTCCAGTCGGCTGCTCGAGCTGCTCCAAGACGGGCTACAAGGGCCGCCTTGCTCTGCACGAGGTCATGGCCGTCGACCATGACATCGAGCGGCTGGCGGTGGAGCGCGGGTCGAAGGAGGCCATCGAGACAGTCGCGCGCGCCGCGGGGATGACGACCATGCGCCAGGACGGGCTCACCAAGGTCCTGCAGGGTGTCACCTCGCTCGAGGAGATCCTGCGCGTCGTCGTCTGAAGCCACCGAGCTCCTCGTCCTCTCAGCCACGGTCGTTGCCTACTGCCTGCGGGGTAGGAGGCGGCCATGAGCCGCAACGCACTGGTGATCGACGCCGGTCCCGAGGCCGTCTGGGCTGTGCTGTCCGATGCCTTCCGTTACCAGGACTGGGTGGTCGGGGCTCGCGAGATCCGCGTCGCCGACGGGGACTGGCCCGCGCCCGGTTCGTCCTTCGGGCACCGGATCGGCCTGGTCGGGCCACTGACACTGACAGACGAGACGACGGTGCGCGACGCCCAGCCCGGCCGGCGACTGCTGCTGCGCGCCGAGATCGGCTTCCTCGGCGCCGCTGACATCGAGCTCGTGCTCGAGCCGGCCGGCCCTTCGCGCACGCTCGTCCGGATGCGCGAGAAGCCGGTCAGCGGGCCGGCGCGATGGTTCAACAACCCCATGCAGGAGCAGGCTTTCTGGGTGCGCAACCTGCTGAGCCTCGTGCGGCTGAAGTTCCTGGTCGAGCGGTACGAGGCGAAGGAGCCAACGGTCCTCGGTGCCGCGGCTGGTGCCCGATGAGCACGAGCCCGGCCGTCGCCACCAGCCCCGCCACCGCTGACACCGCAGCCGTTGGCACACCCGATGCGATCGTCATCGGGGCCGGACAGAACGGCCTCGTCGCGGCCAACGTCCTCGCCGACGCCGGCTGGTCGGTCGTCGTCCTCGAGGCCCAGCCCACCCCCGGCGGCGCGGTCAAGACCGAGGAGCTGGTCGAGCCCGGCTTCCAGAACGACCTGTACAGCGCCTTCTACCCCCTCGGCTACGCCTCGCCGGTGCTGCAGGAGCTCGAGCTCGAGCAGTACGGGCTGCGCTGGCTGAACTCACCGCTCGTTGTCGTCAACCCGCTGGTCGATGGGCGAGCCGCCGTGCTGTCCCGCGACATCGACGAGACCGCTGCATCGCTCGACTCGTTCGCGCCTGGTGACGGTGACGCGTGGCGCCGCCTGTACGGGCTCTGGCAGGTGGTGCGCGACGACGTGCTCGAGGCGCTGCTGCGCCCGTTCCCGCCGGTCAAGGCTGGGCTGCGGCTCGCCGCCCGCCTCGGCCCCACCGACCTGCTGCGCTTTGCCCGGTTCGGGGTCGTGCCGGTGCGCCGGCTGGCGCAGGAGGAGTTCAACGGCATGGGTGCCGGCCTCCTGCTGGCAGGCAATGCGCTGCATAGCGACCTGCCGCCGGAGGGTGCGACCAGCGCCTTTCTCGGCTGGCTGCTGTGCATGTCCGGCCAGGAGGTGGGTTTCCCCGCCCCCGAGGGTGGCGCGGCGAGCATCACCGGCGCGCTGGTCCGTCGCCTCGAGCAGCGTGGTGGCCGCGTCGTGTGCAACGCGCGGGTCGCCGACGTGCTCGTGTCCGGGGGCCGGGCGGTCGGGGTCCGGCTCACGGACGGCACCACCGTGGATGCGCGCCGCGCCGTGCTCGCCGACGTGTCGGCGCCGGTGCTCTACCTCGACCTGCTGCCGCGAGCGTCCGTGCCACCGCTCGTGCTCAACGACATCCACCGCTTCCACTGGGACAACGCGACTGTCAAGCTCGATTGGACCCTCGACGGCACCATCCCCTGGACTGCCGAGCCGGCCGGGCGCGCCGGCACCGTGCACCTCGCGCGGGGAATGGACCACCTGACCGACACCGCGGGGCAGCTCGCCAAGGGGCAGGTGCCGGCCAACCCGTACCTGCTGCTCGGCCAGATGACGATGACCGACCCCACCCGTTCACCGGCCGGGACCGAGACGGTCTGGGCCTACACCCACGTGCCCCAGCAGGTGCGCGGAGATGCCGGGCCGGACGCGCTGACCGGCGCCTGGGACGAGCGGGAGACCGAGATCATCGCGGACCGCATCGAGGACCAGGTCGAGCGGCTCGCCCCAGGCTTCCGCGACCGGGTGCGGGGACGGCACGTCATGACCCCGAACTGGCTGCAGTCACATGACGAGAACCTCGTGCACGGCGCCCTCAGCGGCGGCACGGCTCAGCTGCACCAGCAGCTGGTATTCCGCCCGACCCCCGGCCTCGGCGGCGCCCGGACGACAGTGCGCGGCGCGTACCTCGCCTCGGCGTCGGCGCATCCCGGTGGCGGGGTGCACGGTGCATGCGGGGCCAACGCTGCGCACGCCGCGCTGCAGGACGCCGGCCTGATGGGCGGTGTGATGCGTGCGGGCAGCGGGCTGCTGCGGGTCGTCGACGCCGCTGCCCGGCGCAGCGTCCGTCGGTGACCAGCGCTGAGCAAGTGGCCGGCTAGCGGGAGCCCTGGGCCTGTTTGAGCCACTCCCGCTGGGTCTGCAGCGAGGCCTCCGCCTCGGCCGCCTCGGAGTCGCGCCCGGCCGTGCGCGCCCGCTGAGCACGGCGCTCGAGCTTGTCGATCGACTCCACGAGTCGGATGACGAGCGGGGATTCGGCCGGGTCGGGACGGAACCGGTTGTCCGCCGCCTCACGGATGCGCGTCTCGACAGCGGCGAGCCGGCGCTCCTGGGCCCCCCCGACATCACGCGGGACGGTGCCCGCGGCCTCCCAGCGCTGCTGCAGGTCGCGCAGCCCGCGGCGGGCACCGTTGAGGTCGCGCCGAGGGTCGAGCGCCTCGGCCTCGGTCAGCAGCGCCTCGCGGGCATCGATGACTTGCTGCAGGCCGGCGTCGCGCTCCAGCCGGGCCTCGGTGCGCCGGGCGAAGAAGGAGTCCTGGGCAGCGCGGAAACGGTTCCACAGCGCCTCCTCCGCGGCCTTGGGGGCGCCGCCAGCGGCTTTCCACTGGTTCATCATCGTCTTGTAGCGGTTGGTGGCAGGCACCCAGTCGGTCGAGGTCGACAGCGCCTCGGCCTCGGCTACGAGCGAGTCCTTCACCGCCTGAGCACCCTTGCGGCGCTCGTCGAGCTCGGCGAAGTGCGTGTGGCGCCTACGCTGGAAGCTGCTGCGCGCCCCCGACAGCCGGTGCCACAGGGCGTCATCGGTCGGCCGGTCGAGGCGGGGGAGCTCCTTCCAGCGCTCGACCATCACCCGCAGCTGCTCGTCGGCGCCACGCCAGTCGTCCGAGGCGGCGAGCTTCTCGGCCTCCTCGACGAGGGCCTGCTTGGCCTCGGTCGCGCGGGAGCGCTCGACCGCCTTGATGACCGATGCCTCGGCCTGCTTGCCCGCGACGGCCGTAAGCACGGCATCGAGCCGGGCGGCGAGCGAGCCCAGGTCACCCACCACCGGCGCGTCGACGAGCGAGGCCCGCAGCCGACGGGCGCTCTGACCGACCCGCGCCGGGTCGGTGCCGACGCGCTTCTCGAGCAGGCCGACCTCAGCGGCGAGGTCGTCGAACTTGCGCTCGTAGTAGGCGAGGCCCGCCTCCGGCGCCCCGGCCAGCCACGACCCGATGACCCGCTCGTCGCCGCCGGTGCCCGGCACGTCGCCACCGGTGCCCGGCACGTCGCCCCCGGTGCTGCGCACGTAGACGGTGCCGTCGTCGTCGATGCGACCCCAGGTTGACCGAACCTCTGCCATGGGGACTGAGGCTATCCGGCTGATCGGCACGGCACCGGCCTCGCCGGCGGGCGGTGCAACCGGGTCAGGGCTGCTCAGCCAGGTGCCGCCACGACGCCGCGAAGCCCGGATGCAGTGGAAGGGCATCCACGGCGGGCTCGGCGACCCAGCGCAGCTCGACGCTCTCGGCGCTGACCGCCCGAACCGGTGGCTGCCCTGCCGCGGCGGGCTCGACGGTGGCGATGACCGTTGTGTAGGACCAGCCGCCGTGGTCGTCGACCGACGTGTCGTCGACCCTGACCAGCGCGACGTCGAGCCCTGTCTCCTCTACCGCCTCGCGCAGGGCGGCCTGCTCGGCGCTCTCCCCGCTGTCCCGGGCACCGCCGGGCAGCCCCCAGGTGCCACCGTGATGGCTCCACAGGGCGCGGTGCTGCAGCAGGACGGCAACCGGCCCGGTGTAGGGGCGGTGCCGCAGCAGCAGGCCGGCCGCCCCGTAGCGGCCCCAGTGGCGGTGACCCTGCCCGCACCGGACCCAGCCGTCGCCGTCGCCCTGCATGCCGAGCCTCCTACCCCGCCCCCGGCGTCATCCACAGCAGGCCAGCCACGGCTGCCAGGGCCGCCGGTAGGCCGCGGCGGTGGGACCGCAGCACGGCACGCGCCCCCGATGTCGACGGCTCGTCGACTCCTTGACACAGCGCGCACTCAGCAGCGACGGCGGCTTCGGTCAGCGATGAGCGCCGCCGCCGATGTCGATGAGGGTGGGCAGCCGGCCGAGCACGGGCAGTCCCTGCCACGGACACGAGTGCGCGCGGCGCCTGAACCTCGGAGAGCAAGCCGCCCTGCTCGTCAGCCAGGCGGCGCTGTCGGTCGGTCAGCTCCACAGCGTCATGATGCGAGCCGCAACCGCCCGGCGGAGCGCTGCTGGGAAGGCTGTGGACAACTGCTGCACACAGAGCGGGCGCCGGCAGCCGATCTAATGCCCATCTGGCCCGCTCTGTGTGTAAAGCGATGCACCGTGCACACAGAACGGCCCTCAGCGGGCCGAAACGGCCTGAAATGAGGCGCTCTGTGTGCGCGTGCAGCTGGCCGCCGACCTCCTTCATCTCTCAGGTCCGCAGGTAGGACGCGCCGTTGACGTCGACGATGCCGCCGGAGGTGAAGGCGCTGCCGGGCTCGGCGAGGAAGGCGACGACGCGGGCGACCTCGTCGGCCGTCGCCACCCGCCCGAACGGGCTCTGCGCGCGGATGCCGTCGCCCTCGGGGCCGTCCAGCAGCCCTCGCGCCATCGCTGTCTCGACGAAGCCCGGCGCGACTGTGTGCACGCTGATGCCGGACGGCGCGAGCGCCACCGCGAGCGACTGCCCGAGCGCGTTCAGCCCTGCCTTGCTGGCTCCGTAGGCGGGGGCGTTCGGCTCGCCCCGGAAGGCGCCACGCGAGGAGACGTTGACGATGGCGCCGCCTCCAGCTGCCGCGAGGTGCCGTGCTGCCGCCCAGCTCGTCGCGGCCGGAGCGACGAGGTTGACGGCAAGGGTCTGCTCCCAGGCGCGCGCCCAGTCGTCCCAGCCGGCCTCGAGCACCCGGTGCGTGGGGAACAGCGCAGCATTGTTGACCAGTACCGCCAGGCCCCCGAGCGCCTCGGCAGCGGCGTCGACGAGGTCTCGAGCGGCCTCGGCGGATGCCAGGTCCGCCCCGAGCACGACGTGGCCGGCGCCCTCCAGCATCCCGGCTGTCTCCTGCGCCCCGGCACGGTCCGAGCCGTAGTGCACCGCAACGCGGTCGCCCCTCGCCGCAAGGGCCCGGGCGATGGCGCGGCCGATGCCCCGCGAGGCCCCGGTGACGAGGACGGGCCGCCGCTGCGGCGTATCAGTCACTGTCCGACCGTAGCCGGGCCGCATCACGGGTAGGGGAAGCCCGTGCCCGGCTACGACGTCGACAGCGTCCGCTCCCGCTACCCCGCGCTCGCCGAAGGGCTGGTGCACCTCGACGGGCCCGGCGGGACCCAGGTCGCCGCGCCCGTGGCCGACGCGGTGGCGGCGACCCTGCGCTCGGCCGTGTCCAACCGGCACGGGCCGTTCGCCTCGTCCCAGCGCGCCGACGCCATCGTCGACGCCGCCCGGGTGGCCGGGGCCGACCTGGTCGGGGGACGGCCCGAGGGGGTGGTGCTCGGCCCGTCGATGACCGCCCTCACGTTCCGGCTCGCCGACGCCCTGGCCGCCACCTGGTCGCCGGGGGATGAGGTCGTGGTCAGCCGGCTCGACCACGACGCCAACGTCCGGCCGTGGGTGCTGGCCGCCCAGCGGGCCGGCGCCACGCTTCGCTGGGCTGACGTCGACCCCGACACCTGCGAGCTGCCGGTGGGGCAGTACGCGGAGCTGATCGGCGACCGGACCCGGCTCGTCGCGCTGACCGCGGCGTCGAACGCCGTCGGTACCCGGCCCGACGTCGCCGCCGTGGCCGGGCTCGCCCACGCAGCGGGGGCGCTCGTCGCCGTCGACGGCGTGCACGCCACGCCCCACGCCCCGATCGAGGTCGCCGCGCTCGGGGCCGACTTCTACTCCTTCTCCGCCTACAAGTTGGGCGGCCCGCACCTCGGTGTGCTGGTCGCCGACCCCGCCCTGCTGGGGGCGCTGCACCCGGCCAAGCTGGTCCCCTCCTCGGACGACGTGCCCGACCGGTTCGAGACCGGGACGCCGCCGTTCGAGCTGCTAGCCGGGCTCACGGCGATGGTCGACCACCTGGCCGCCCTGGCCAGCCTCGGGGCCGGAGAGGCGCCGAGAGCCAGCAGGCGGGAGCGGCTGCTGGCGTCGATGGCAGCTGTCGAGCGGTACGAGGCAGGGCTGTTCGACCGCCTGCTCAGCGGCCTTGGCGCGTTGCCCGGGCTGACGCTGTACGGCGCGGCCCCCCGCCGGACCCCGACCGCCGCTTTCCGCGTCGCCGGGTGCACCCCGCGGCAGGTCACCGAGCACCTGGGTGCGGCGGGCATCTGCGCCTGGGACGGCGACTACTACGCCTACGAGCTGATGATCCGGCTCGGGCTGCGGGAGACCGGCGGCGCTGTGCGGGTCGGGCTGGTGCATTACTCCACGGCGGACGAGGTCGACCGGCTGCTCGAGAGCCTCGCCGCGCTGGTGTCGGCCGCCTGACCGGTTCGGCTCAGGTCACCCGGCCCGGTGCGGCTTGGTAGCGCTGGTGGTCGCCCGCGGCGACGAGCCGTCGCAGCCGGTTCAGAGCGTCCCACACGTCGACGAAGCGGGTACCTAGCGCTGCCGGGCCGAGGCGCACCAGGTCCGGGCCCCGGAAGTCAGGGACCACGTGCGCCTGGCTGATCAGGGCCTGGCACACCTGCCAGGCCTGTGGATGCGCCAGGCTCACGTGACCGCCCCGCCGCGACGGGTCGCGTGGGGTGACGACGACGAAGCCGAGCGGCTGCAGCCACGCGTCGGCGAGCGCGATCAGCAGGCCGGTGAGCGCGCCCGACTTCGCCGCGACCGCAGCCATGCCGGCGCCGGCGACGAGCCTCGCGCCCTGCTCGACGAGGGCGAGGCCGATCACCGGCGGCGTGCCGGCGCTGAAGCGCAGGATCGAGGGCGCGGGGTCGTACTCCTCGCCCATCGCGAACTGGTCGGCCTGCCCGAACCACCCCTGGATGGGGGAGCGCAGCCGCTCCTGCAGGTCGCGGCGCACGTAGAGGAAGGCGGGCGAGCCGGGGCCGGCGTGCAGGTACTTGTAGGTGCAGCCGACCGCCAGCTCGCACCCGGTGCGCGCCAGCTCGAGCGGTACCGCGCCGCTCGCGTGACTGAGGTCCCAGAGCACGCGCACCCCGTGCCGGGCGGCGAGGGCGTTGACGGCGGCGAGGTCGACGCGGGCACCCGAGCGGTACCCGACCGCGGACAGGCTGAGCAGGGCGACGTCACCCGCAGCGGCCTCGAGCGCCGCCTCGACGTCAGCGGGAGAGGGGCCCTCGACCGGGTCGGCGTTGACCAGCTGCAGGGTGCGCCCCTGGGCCTGCGTCAGCCCGTCGAGCACGTAGCGGTCCGTGGGAAACGCGCCACGCTCGATGAGCACCGTGCCGCGACCGGGGTGCTCGGCCAGCACCGCGGCCGCGAGCTTGTAGAGGTTGACGGTCGTCGAGTCGCAGACGACGACCTCGCCGGGCTGGGCGCCCAGCAGCTCGGTGCCGATGATGTCACCGACGCGGACCGGCGCATCGATCCAGGCCGGCCCGCCGGCCCAGGAGCGGATGAGCCCGCTGCCCCACTCGTCCTCGACGACGTGGCGCACTGCGTCGCCCGCGGTGGCCGGCGCCCGGCCGAGGCTGTTGCCGTCGAGGTAGAGCAGGTCCGGCTCGCCTGCCGCGTGCACGAGGAGGTCCCGGTAGCCGGCGAGCGGGTCGGCGGCGTCGAGGGCCTCGGCGTGCGCCCGTGCGAGGCAGTCCGCCGGCTCAGGCGCCAGGCTCATCGGCGCAGCTGGCGCTGCTCACGCTGCTCATGCCGACCCGCGGTGCGGGCGACGGACAGGGCCCACAGCACGAGCGGCACCTGCAGGGGTAGCCGGGCGTAGGCGATGGCCTGCGCCGGCAGCGACCGGTCCGACCAGTCGATCGCCATCTTGATGTTGGCGGGGAAGACGGCGACGAACAGCAGCGCCGCGGCCTGCGCTCCCCGCCGCCGGGTCGTGGGATGCGCGACGGCGGCGCCGATGGCCAGCTCGAGGACGCCGCTGCCGTAGGTCCAGACCCGCGGCGAGCCGGGCAGGAACGAGGGGATCAGCCCGTCGTAGGGCCCGGGCACGGCGAAGTGGATGACGCCGCCGGCGCCGAGCAGGCCGGTGAGGAGCCAGGCGGGCAGGCGGGCGTCGGTTCGCATGCCCTTCAGGGTGCCCTACCCGCGGGCAGGGAGAATGAGCCGGTGACCAGCGTGCGCGTGGCGGCGCGCGCTGCCCCGCTGCTGCCGCTGCCGCTGCCGCTGCTGCGGCTGCGGGTCCAGGTCCTCGCCTGTGTCGTCCTCGCCGCTGTATCGATGCTGTGGTCGGCCGAGCTGGAGTACGACCCCTGGAGCTGGCTGGTCTGGGGGCGGGAGGCGGCACGACTGAGCCTGGCCACCGCCGGGGGTCCGGCGTGGAAGCCGCTTCCGGTCGCGCTCGATGCGTTGCTCGTCCCCTTCGGTGCGGTGGCGCCACTGCTGTGGTCGGTGCTGGTCCGCATCGCTGGACTGCTGATGCTCGTCGCGGCCGGCCGGCTCGCGGCCCTGCTCGCCCGGCCGCGTCCGCTCGCGGCGGGGCTCGCCGTCCTCGGCACCGCCCTGTCGGCCCAGCTGCTGTTCGGGCTCGTCCCGCTGGGCTACTCCGAGCCCATGCTCGGGGCGCTGCTGCTGCTGGCCGGAGAAGCGCTCGTGCGCCGGCGGCCCGGCGCCCTGTTCGGGCTGCTGCTGGCCGCCTCGCTGCTGCGGCCGGAGGCGTGGCTGCTGCTCGCAGCGGCCGGCGGGTGGCTGGTGCGGTGCCGGCCCCGGGCGCTGCCCCTTGTGCTGGCGTCTCTGGTGGGGTTGGTACTGGCGTGGTTCCTGCCGGACTACCTCAGCAGCGGGGACTGGGCCCGCTCCACGCGCCGAGCGGCCGACCCGACCGAGGGTGGCGTGCTGCTGACCAGCCACCCTGCTGTGGCGGTGCTGGGGGGGGCGCTGCGGACGCCGGCACCGCCGTGGATGGCCGCCTTCCTTGTGACGTGCCTGCTGCTGCTTCGGCGGAACGAGGCTCTTACTCACCGCCGTGCCCTGGCGGTCGTGGCGCTGGCGACGATCGGCTGGGCAGTGGCGGTGGCGTGCATCGTCGGGCTCGGTGGCTCGTCGGGCGAGACGCGCTACCTGATCGGCTGGACCAGCGGCGTCCCGGTCGTCGGGGCGGCCGGCGCCGCGGCTGGGCTCGGCGCCCTGTTCCGCCGGCGCGGCGCCCTCACCCGCCGTCGGCTGCTGGCCTCCGGGGCGCTCGCCTGCCTCGCCACGCTTGCCATCGCCTTGAGTATCCCGCGGCTGGCCGGCCTGCACCGTGACCTCGACAGCACGCGGGAGCACTCGAGCGAGTACCGGGCGCTGTACGCGACAGTCCGGCTGGCCGGGGGAGCCCGGGCCGTGGCAGCGTGCGGCCCGGTCGGCGTCGAGGCGCACCACGTCCCCGTGCTCGCCTGGCTACTGCACCGCCACCTGTACCAGGTGTCCTCCAGCAGCGTGTCGCCGGGGACCGACTTCGTCCTCGACACCGGTGGGCGCCGGGAACCCGTGCCACCGCCTGGCCCGCCGGTGGCCTCAGCGCCCCCCTGGTCGGTCTGGCGCACGTGTCGCTAGAGCCCTGTGATCAGTGGGCGGTCGGGGCGAGGCCAGGGGTGGCGCTGTGTGTCATCGCCCACCGTTGCCGTGTCCCGCCGGTGTTTGCGCTGCGTCACGGCTAGGTTCCCTTCGTGCGCGTAGGGGTGGTCGCCGAGACGGCCGAGGGTGAGCGACGGGTCGCCGCTGTGCCGGAGACCGTCGGCCGGCTGGTCAAAGCGGGCTGGCAGGTCGCCGTCCAGCGCGGGGCGGGCGAGCAGGCCTTCCACCCCGATGCCGCCTACGCCAGCGCGGGCGCCGAAGTCGTCGACGACCCCGTGCCGGGCGCCGACGTGCTGCTGTCGGTGCAGCCGGTCCCCACGCTCGACATCTCGCGCCTGCCCGCCGGAGCCAGCACCATCAGCATGCTGGCGCCGTCCTCGTTCCCCGGCACCGTGCGCGCGGCGCAGCAGGCCGGGATCACCGCGTTCGCCCTCGAGCTCGTGCCCCGCATCACCCGCGCGCAGGCGATGGACGTGCTGTCCTCCCAGGCGCTGGTGGCCGGCTACCGCGTCGCCCTCGCGGCTGCCCAGCGGCTGCCGGCGTTCTTCCCGATGTTCATGACAGCGGCGGGCACCGTCCCCCCGGCTCGAGTTCTGGTGCTCGGCGCTGGCGTCGCGGGCTTGCAGACGATCGCGACCTGCCGCCGGCTCGGCGCCGTGGTGTCGGCCTACGACGTCCGGCCCGCGGCGGGTGAGGAGGTCAAGAGCCTTGGTGCCACGTTCCTCAACCTGGAGCTGGAGAGCCAGGAAGGCGCCGGCGGCTACGCGAGGACCCAGTCCGAGGAGTTCTTGCGCCAGCAGCGCGAGCTGCTCACCACCCACATCACCAAGTCCGACGTCGTCATCACCACCGCCGCGGTGCCGGGGCGCCGCGCACCGCTGCTGGTGACAGCCGAGATGCTCGCCGGGATGCGGCCCGGCTCGGTCGTCGTCGACCTCGCTGCCGAGACGGGCGGTAACTGCGAGCTCACCGAGCCAGGCGAGACCGTGTGGCACAACGGCGTCCAGATCTACGGGCCGCGCAATATCCCCAGCGAGCTGCCGAGGCACGCGAGCGAGCTGTTCGCCCGCAACGTGTCGACGCTCCTGCTGCTCATGACGTCCGATGGCGCGTTCGCCCCGGACTTCAACGACGAGATCGTGAAGGGCTGCTGCGTGACACGAGGCGGGGAGCTGGTGCACCCGGTGGCGCGCGAGGCGCTCGGAGTTGAGGAGCCGGGGCTCGACGAGCGGGGCGTCGAGGAGCCGGGTGTGGAGGAGCCGCGAGTGCAGGAGCCACCAGTTGGAGGGCACAAGCCGGTCGCCGAACCCGGGTCGGCCGCTGGTGCGGTGAGGCGGCAGTGAGCGGCGGGGGCAGCCTGCTGCTGCTGACCGTGTTCATCCTCTCGCTCGTCGTCGGCTTCGAGGTCATCTCGAAGGTGTCGAGCGTGCTGCATACGCCGCTGATGAGCGGTGCCAACGCCATCCACGGCGTGATTCTCGTCGGCGCCATCATCATCCTCGGGACCTCGCACTCCATCGGCCAGACGGTCCTGGGCTTCCTCGGCGTCATCCTCGCGACAATCAACGCCGTCGGTGGCTTCGTCGTCACCGACCGGATGCTCGAGATGTTCAAGAGCAAGCGGCCGGGGAGCCGGGCATGAGCCGCGGGCAGCTCATCGACCTCGGCTACCTCGTCGCCGCTGTCTGCTTCATCGCCGCGCTCAAGGGGCTGTCGTCGCCGAAGACGGCGCGGCTGGGCAACCTGGTTGCCGCGGGCGGGATGGTGCTGGCTGTCCTCGTGACCTTCGCGCTGCCGGGGATGCGGGCTGTCAACCTGCCCTACATCGTGGTGGCCATCGTCATCGGAACCGCTGTCGGCGTCCCGGTCTCGCGCCGCGTGGCGATGACGCAGATGCCCCAGCTCGTCGCGGCCTTCAACGGCGTGGGCGGCGGCGCCGCTGCGCTGGTGTCGATCGCGGAGTTCTCCCGCGGGCACGGCGATGCCAGCGTCGGAGTGACGTTGGCCGTGCTGTTCAGCACGGCGATCGGGTGCATCTCGTTCACCGGCAGCGCCCTGACATTCGCCAAGCTGCAGGAGATGATGACCACCCGGCCGGTGCTGCTCAAGGGCGGCGTCGGCCTCATCTACGCGGTCGTCGTAGCTGTGGTGGCGCTGATCGTGCTCGTGCTCGTCCTCGGCAGTGTGCTGTCCCTGGCACTGCTGGCAGTCGCCGCCCTGGCGCTGGGCGTGCTGATCGTCCTGCCCGTCGGCGGGGCCGACGTGCCGATCGTCATCTCGCTGCTCAACGCGTTCACCGGTTTGGCAGTCGCCGCGAGCGGTGCGGTGCTGGGCAACACCCTGCTGATCGTCGCGGGCACGCTCGTCGGCGCATCCGGTGCGCTGTTGACGTACATGATGAGCCAGGCGATGGGGCGCTCGATCGCCAAGACGATGTTCGGGGCGTTCACGGCGACCCCGCTGGCGGCGCTCGAGTCCGGCGGCGAGCAGCGCTCCTACCGCACCGGGTCCGTCGACGATGTCGCCGTCATGCTGGCCTACAGCCGCAAGGTGTCCATCGTCCCCGGCTACGGCCTGGCTGTCGCCCAGGCGCAGCACACCGTGCGTGAGCTGGCCGACCTGCTGGAGGAGCGGGGGGTCGACGTCAGCTACGCAATCCACCCGGTAGCGGGCCGGATGCCGGGCCACATGAACGTGCTGCTCGCCGAGGCCAACGTGCCCTACGAGCAGCTCAAGGAGATGGAGCAGGCCAACCCCGAGTTCCCGCGGACCGACGTCGTCATCGTCGTCGGCGCCAACGACGTCGTGAACCCGGCGGCGCGCGACTCGCCCGGCTCACCTATCTACGGCATGCCGATCCTCGACGTCGACACCGCCGAGCAGGTGGTGTTCCTCAAGCGCAGCATGCGTCCCGGGTTCGCCGGCATCGACAACTCCCTGCTGTACGACACGCGGACCACGATGCTGTTCGGCGACGCCAAGGACACGCTCTCGGGCCTGGTGTCCGCCGTGAAGGTGGCCTGAGCCACAGCCCGGGTAGGCCGCCGGGATGGACAGCGCGCCCGCCGGCCCCACCGTAAGATCCGCCATCGAGGTCGCCGCCGCCCACGCTGGTAGCAACCAGAAGCGCTACGCCGAGCTCGATGCTGCGGCGGGTGACGGCGACTTCGGCCCGGTGCTGGCCCGGGCGCTGCGCTCGGCCCGCGCTGCCGTTCGAGCAGAGGCTGCAGCGGGCGGCGCCGCGGTCCTGACAGCAGCCGCGGATGCGGTGGCAGGCGTGGGCGGCACGACCGGTCCGATCTGGGGTGAGGGCCTGCTGCAGGCCGCCGGCGTGCTGCGCGACGGGACGGACGACCCCGGCGGAGACGCGACGAGCGCGACGAGCCTGGCCGCGCGGGCGGCGCGGGCAGCCGCGGACGGGATCTCGGCGCTCGGCGGCGCGATCGTGGGCGACAAGACGCTGCTCGACGCGCTTGTTCCAGCAGCCGACGCCCTGGGGCGGGCCGCGGCTGACGGCACGTCGCTTGCCGACGCTGTGCGTGCCGCGGCGGACGCCGCCCAGCAGGGAGCTGCGAGCACCAAGGACCTCGCCGCCAAGCGAGGCCGGGCCAGCTACCAGGGCGAGGCTGCGGCAGGGGCGCTGGATGCCGGTGCGGTCGCCATCGCCGAGATTCTCGACGCGCTGGCCCGGCACCTGGCTGGTGCGCAAGCGGGCGCCGAGGCACCAGGGGTCGAAGCTCTGGCAGCCGACGAGGGCGATGAGCCGGGGGCCGCTGGCGAGCAGACCTGGGAGGCCGTGCCCGGGCACCTCGTTGACGACCCGCATGCCCTGGTTGACGACGCCATGGCCGGCCTCGTCGCCGCAAGCGCTGGCCGGCTGCGGTGGCAGCCCGACCCCCGGTTCCTGGCCCGAGCCGACGCGCCCGTGCACGGCGAGGTTGCGCTGGTCAGCGGCGGCGGGAGTGGGCACGAGCCGCTGCACGGTGGGTTCGTCGGGCCCGGGATGCTGGCGGCGGCCTGCCCAGGAGAAGTGTTCGCCAGCCCCAGCGCGGCGCAGGTCGTGGCGGCGATGCGCGGCGTCGACGCAGGGGCCGGCGTACTGCTCGTGGTGAAGAACTACACGGGCGACGTGCTCAACTTCCGCCTCGCGGCCGAGCTGGCCGCGGCGCACGGCGTGCGCAGCGAGACGGTGCTCGTAGCCGACGACGTGGCGGTCGACGGGTCGACTGCCACGATCGGGCGGCGAGGTGTCGCCGGCACGGTCGTCGTCGAGAAGCTCGCCGGTGCGGCGGCGGCTCGCGGCGACGACCTCGCTGCCGTCACCGCCGTCGCCCGCCGGGTGGCCGACGAGGTGCGCAGCATGGGTGCCGCCGTCTCGGGCGTGACGCTGCCGACCGGCGGGGATTCCGGCGATCAAGCTGGGCGAGGGTGAGGTCGAGCTGGGGGTCGGCATCCACGGCGAGCCCGGGCGTGAGCGCATCTCGGCCGAACCCGCCGCCCGGCTCGTCGACCGGCTCCTCGACGCCGTGCTCGCTGACCTGCCCGGCAGCGGTTCGGACCTGCTCCTGGTGACAAACGGCCTCGGCGGTCTGCCGCTGCTTGAGCTCTACGCCGCGCACGCACACGCCGTGCGCCGCCTGGAAGACGAGGGGCTGGTGATCCAGCGTGCGCTCGTCGGGCCGTTCGTCACCTCGCTGGGGATGGCCGGCCTGTCCTTGACGCTGCTGCGCCTCGATGCTGAGCTGCGGCAGCTGTGGGACGCGCCAGTCGACACGACCGCCTGGCGCAGCTGACCAGGCTCGCCCCCTGCGGGCCGCGTCCCACGCGCCCGGGCGGGTAGGTCAGCAGGCAGGCGACGGGCGTGCCGTCGCGGTGGGGAGCAGGCGGGATGCAGGTGCTCGTCGCCGGCGCCACGGGCTTCGTCGGAAGCCGGCTCGTCCCCGTGCTGCTCGGCGCCGGTCACGACGTCCGGGCGCTCACCCGGCATCCCCAGGACTACCAGGGGCCGGCGCGACCGGTGGGAGGCGACGTCCGCGACGCAGCCGCCCTCGACGCCGCGATGCACGGCTGCGACGCCGCGTACTACCTCGTCCACTCGCTCGACGCCGCCGACTTCGCCGAGCGCGACGCGCAGGGCGCCCGGGCCTTCGGCGCCGCTGCGGCAAGCGCCGGCATCGGGCAGATCGTCTACCTCGGCGGGCTCGGCGTTGACGGCGACGCGCTCTCGGCACACCTGCGCAGCCGCCGCGACGTCGAGCAGATGCTGGGGGAGTCCGGAGTGCCCGTCACCGTGCTACGCGCGGGCATTGTGGTCGGCAACGGCGGGCTGTCGTGGGAGCTCACCCGCCAGCTGGTCAGCCACCTGCCGCTGATGGTCACCCCGCGGTGGGTCAGCACACGCTCGCAGCCCATCGCAATCGACGACGTGGTCTGCTACCTCGCCGGGGTTCTCGGGGTGCCGGCAGCCCTCGGCGCGGTGTACGAGGTCGGCGGCCCTGAGGTGCTGACCTACGCCGAGATGCTGCGCGGCGTCGCGCACGTGCTGCACCGCCCGCTCGTCGTGCTGCCCGTCCCGCTGCTGACCCCCCGGCTGTCCTCGGCGTGGCTGTCGCTGGTCACGAGCGTCGACAAGCAGACCGCGACGGCGCTCGTCGACTCGATGACCAACGAGGTGATCGTGTCCGACACCTCCATCCAGCAGCTGATCCCGCGGCAGCTGATGTCCTTCGAGACGGCGGCGCGCCAGGCGCTCGACGAGCGGCGGGCAAGTAGCCGTGAACAGGCGAGCGAGCAGGCGAGCGAGCAGGGCCGGCGTGCCCCTGCTTGACCTGCTGCAGCCAAGCAGCACCCCCTACCACCGCGAGACAACTCAGGTGCAGCAGCGCCGCCGGCGCGTCGTCGTGGCGGCCTCCCTGGCTGGAGCCCTGCTTCTCGCGCTGGCTCTGTCGCAGCCCTACGGCTCGGCGGCGTTCACGGTGACGGCGCTCGCCCTGGCGGTGGTCTGGCTCGTAGGCGCCGTGCTGTCCGGCCCGCTGCACCTCGGCGGCCTGCGTGGGCACCGCAAACTCGCCGGTCCGGCCGTGCTGGGCGCGCTAGCCTTCATCGCCTTCGCCGCGGGGATGCTCGTCATCCGCCAGATCCCGCCCTTGCACCACGCGGTCTCGGACGTGTTGGGTCGCGCCGATGTCGGGCCGCGCCTGCTCGTCTCCATCGTCGCGGGCGTCAACGGCATCGCGGAGGAGGTCTTCTTCCGCGGGGCGCTGTACTCGGCGTTCGGGAATCGGCGCCCGGTCCTGTTCTCGACGCTGGTCTACGTGGTCGTCACCGCGGCTGCCGGCAACGTGATGCTGGCGGCCGCAGCGGCCGTGATGGGCACGGTGTTCGCGCTCGAGCGTCGCGCGACCCGAGGGGTCCTCGCGCCGATAACCACCCATGTGGTCTGGTCGATGCTGATGATTGTCCTGCTGCCGCGCTGACGACGCGGTACGCGTACTGCACGCACTGTCAGGCGATCGTGAAGCCGCCGTCGACAGCGAGCGTCTGCCCGGTCACGTAGCCGCCGGCGTCGCTGGCAAGGAAGACCAGGGCGGCCGCCAACTCCTCGGGGTCGCCGACCCGGCCGACCGCGACCCTGCCCATCTGCTGCTCGAGGTACTCGGTCGGGTACTGGTCGGTCATCTCCGAGCGGAAGAAGCCGGGTGCGAGCGCGTTGACGCGGATGCCCTTGCGGCCGGTCCACTGCTGCGCGAGGTCGCGGGTGAGCCCGATCAGCCCGGCCTTGCTGGCGGCGTACGCGGCTTGGGGCAGCCCGGCCGTGGTGATCCCGAGGACGCTGCTGATGTTGATGATGCTGCTACCGGGCTGCATCGCCCGCCCACAGGCCTGCGCCATCCAGTAGCAGCCGTTGAGGTTGACGTCGATGACGCTGCGGAACTGCTCCGGAGTCTCCCTGGTGGCAGGCATCGCCGTGCCGATGCCGGCGTTGTTGACGAGCACGTCGACCCGGCCGAGCTGGGCGACTGTGGCCTCGACCAGCGCGGTGCAGTCCTCGGGCTTCGCGACGTCGGTGCCCACCGTGATGCACCGGCGGCCCGCGGCCTCCACCAGGGTCTTGGTCTCCTCCAGCCGCTCGACCCGCCGCGCGCCGAGCGCCACATCGGCTCCTGCCTCGGCCAGCGCCTTCGCGAACGCGACCCCCAGCCCGGACGATGCACCGGTGACGATGGCGACCTTGCCGTCGAGCCGGAAACTGTCGAGAACTGTCATGTAGGCCTCCATGCCTGGGGTGGCTGCCCGACGACGCTAACCTGCCTCTCCATGGGACCAACGGCCACCCCCCCGGCTCCGATACCGGCCGAGGAGCTCGAAGCGCTGCGCGCTCGCGTGGCGGCAGGGGATGCACCGCCCGCCTACCTGCTCGTCGACACCGCCGTGGCCGCCGCCGGTGCGCGGGTCGCGATCCTGCGGGTGGAGGACCCGGCAGCCGGCGAGGACTGCGTCGTCGTGCGGCTCGGTGACGACGAGCTGCCGTTCGCCCCCCGGGAGCTGTCGCTGCGCCCGCTGCGTCGCGCCAGAAGGACAGACGTAGCCCCCGCTGTAGCGCGTCCGCGACCGCAGGTTCCGGCGGCAGCCCCGCCTCCCGTCGCGCCACTGCGCCCCGCCGCCGCTGCTCCCCAGCCCGCCTCTCTCAACGCCATCGCCAGCCCTGACCCGGCACCGCAGGAGCCGGCAGCTCCCGTCCGGCGGCAACGTCCCCAGCGCGCCACGCGACCCCAGCCGTTGACGGTGACCCTGCGCTTCACGGGGGCGGCCTGGACGCTCGAGCACTCCTCCGGCGGCCGCAAGGGTGCGCCCCAGCCGCTCAGTCCCGCTGCCGTGCGTGCCCTTGCCGACCGGGTGGACGACATGCAGGTCCGCACCACTCTGCTCGCCGCGGTGGAGCAGAGCCGGCGTAACGCGGCCGAGCAGGCAGCGGCACTGCGGGCCCAGCTGGCCGTCGTCGAGACAGTCCTCGCCGAGCTCGACGACTAGCCGCGACCGAACCAGCACCGGGAACGAGCCGCACACCGATGCACCCAGCACTCTCCGCTGCCGTCTTCGGCATCGTGTTCGTCGGCGAGCTGCCCGACAAGACCGCGGTCGCGGCTCTCGTCCTCGGCTCCCGCTACCGCGCGCTGCCCGTCCTGCTCGGCGTCGCTGCCGCGTTCCTGGTGCACGTCGTGGTGGCTGTCGCGGCCGGCGGACTCGTCGCGCAGCTGCCGCGCCGGCCGGTCGAGGCGGTGACGGGGCTGCTGTTCCTCGGTGGCGCCGTCCTCCTGCTGCGGTCGGACCCGGACGAGGCGCTCGACGAGGGCGAGCAGAACGCGCGGGATGCCCGCCCCGCCCGGACTCCCGCGCAGGTCGTGGTGGCCTGTTTCCTCGTCGTGCTCGTCGCCGAGTTCGGGGACCTCACGCAGATCCTCACCGCGACGCTGGCCGCGCGCTACCGGGACCCGGTGTCGGTCGGGGTGGGGGCGCTGCTCGCCCTGTGGTCTGTCGCAGCTCTGGCTGTCACGTTCGGACGGGTGCTGCTGCGGGTGGTGCCGCTGCGCCGGGTGCAGCAGGTGGCCGCCGTCGTGCTGCTGGCCCTTGCGGTGGTGACCCTGGTCGGAGCCGTTGGGGGGTAAGGGTGGATGTCAGGGTGTGGGTGACAGGATGGAGGGGTGCCGATCCCGACCAGCGCCTACGCCCACGTCCGCCTCACGGTGACCGACATCGTGCGCTCGCGAGCCTTCTACGACGACGTGTTCGGGCTGCCCGTCGCCTTCGAGGTCCCAGCCGACGCGGACGAGGCCACGCGTGAGCAGCTCGGATTCCTGTTCGGCGGGGTGATCTACCAGCTGGGGGATTCACTGTTCGGGCTGCGCCCCGTCGCCGACGACACCTTCAACGAGGACCGCGTCGGGCTCGACCATGTGAGCTTCGCCGTGGCAGGCCGCGCCGACCTCGATGCGGCCGCCGCCGTGCTGGACGAGCGCGGGGTCAGCCATGGCGGCGTCAAGGACATCGGCGCTGGCTACATCCTCGAGTTCCGCGACCCCGACAACATCGCGCTCGAGTTGTTCGCCCGCAAGAGCTAGGGCAAGCCATGGTCGCCAGGGCCGGGCGCCGCACCCGCTAGGCGACTACCCGGCCGCGCAGCACGACCCGCGAGGGCGCGCGCAGGACCGTGACGTCGGACCGGGGGTCGGTCGGGTAGACCACGAGGTCCGCCGGGTCGCCCTCGTCCAGCGTCGAGGGCTGGCGCAGCCACTCGCGCGCCCCCCACGACGCCGCCGCAAGGGCCGCCTCGGCACTCAGCCCGGCGCCGGTGAGCGCTTCCACCTCGTCGGCGACCCGACCGTGCGCCAGGCTGCCCCCGGCATCGGTGCCGGCGTACACCTGCACCCCCGCCTCGACGGCGCTGCGGACCACCTGCCGCGAGCCGGCGTGCAGCCGCCGCATGTGGTCCGCGTAGGCCGGGAAGCGCTCGGCGCGGTCGGCGATGGAGGGAAAACTGTCGACGTTGATCAGCGTCGGCACCAGGGCGACGCCGCCGGCTGCCATGGCCTCGATCGTCGGAGCGTCGAGCCCGGTCCCGTGCTCGACGCAGTCGACGCCCGCTGCCACCGCCTCCCGCACCGCCCGCTCGTCGAAGGTGTGCACGGTGATGCGGGCTCCCGCGGCATGGACGGCCGCCACCGTGGCGGCCAGCACCTCCTCGGGCCACAGGGGCGCGAGGTCGCCGGTGTCGCGCTCGATCCAGTCCGCCACGACCTTGACCCAGCCGTCGCCGCGGCGCGCCTGCTCGGTCGCTGCGGCGGCCAGCTCACCGGGCTCGATCTCCACCCCGAAGTTCCTGATGTAGCGCCGTGGGCGGGCCAGATGCCGGCCGGCCCGGATGACGCGAGGCAGGTCGAGGCGGTCATCGATCCAGTGCGTGTCGGTGGGGACGCCGCAGTCGCGGGCGAGCAGGGTGCCGGCATCGCGGTCGGCAATCGCCTGCCGCTCGGTCTCCTCCCGGTCGACCGCGCCCTCCGGGCCGAGCCCGATGTGGCAGTGCGCGTCGACCAGGCCGGGCACGATCCATCCCTCGCCGACGAGCGTTGCGTCCGGCACCGGCGTCAGCGAGATGCGCCCGTCCACGACATAGAGGTCCTGGTGCTCACCGGCCGGCAGCACGACGCCCCGTACATGTAGCGGCGGCGCCGGTGCCGCTGAGGGTGTTCCTGCCGGTGCCCGCTCGTAGTCGCCCATCCACCGCTCCTTGTTCCGCCGTCAGGACTGAGCCTGCCCTTCCGGGGGCACGGTCAGCAGGGTGGACATCACAGAGCTCATCCTTGACGACCACCACCGCCAGCGGCAGGCCTTCGCGCGGCTCGACGACATCGACACCGGCGACACCGAGCGGCTCGCGCTGGTCTGGGAGCAGCTCGCCAGCTTCCTTGAGGTGCACGCCGCGGCCGAGGAGGCCGTGTTCTACCCCGAGCTGCTGAAGCGGGCGGACCCCGACGGCGAGGAGACCAAGGACGCCATCGGCGACCACAACGACATCCGCGACGCCATCGCCGAGGCGGCTGGCGAGCAGGTCGGCAGCAGTGCCTGGTGGGATGCAGTCGGCAAGGCACGCAGCGCCAACACCGACCACATGGGTGAGGAGGAGGACGAGGGGCTGCCCGACTTCCGGCGGCATGCCTCCCTCGAGCTGCGCGACGAGCTGGGCCTGCGCTTCGAGGCAGCGAAGAACCCCAAGGTGGCCGAGACCCTCGACCAGGACGACAAGGATCCCGACACCTACGTGGAGGAGAACAGCTGACGGCCACGTGTCGGAGGCCACGGCAGGCCCAGACCGACCCCTGGGCCTGGCGCGGCTGTGGTGGGATCAGTCGGTGAAGGCTGCCGACCACCTGCTTCCGCTCGTCTCGGCGCTGCTCGGCGGTCCGCCGCCGTTCGCCATTCGTTGCTGGGACGGCAGCACTTCCGGCCCGGCAGGCGCCCGCGCGACGCTCGTGTTCCGCAACCGCCGGGCGCTGCGCCGCATCGCCTGGCGTCCGGACGAGATGGGCATCGCCCGCGCCTACGTGGCCGGCGACCTCGACATCGAGGGCGACCTCTACGCCGTGCTCGACATGGAGGACGTCGTCGAGCGCCTGGCCACCAACGACGGGCTGACCCTGACGACACGCCAGAAGCTCGACGCGGCTCGCACCGCCGTGCGGCTCGGCGCCGTGGGGCTGCCGCCGGCCCTGCCGCCGGAGGAGGTGCGCCGGCGCCGCGGGTCCAAGCACAGCCGGCAGCGCGACGCCGACGCGATCAGCCACCACTACGACGTCGGCAACGACTTCTACCGCCTTGTTCTCGGCCCGACGCTGGTCTACTCCTGCGCCTACTTCCGAGAGCAGCCGAGCCCCACCTACGGGCTCGACGACGCGCAGCGCGACAAGCTCGACCTCGTGTGCACCAAGTTGGGGCTGCAGCCGGGACAGCGGCTGCTCGACGTCGGGTGCGGCTGGGGCGCCCTGGTGCTGCACGCCGCGCAGGAGTACGGCGTCCGCGCTGTCGGGGTCACGGTCAGCGAGGAGCAGGCCGTGCTCGCCCGCAAGCGGGTCGCCGAGGCCGGTCTGACCGACCGGGTCGAGATCCGCGTGCAGGACTACCGGGAGGTCATCGACGGTCCGTACGACGCCATCGCCAGCGTGGGTATGAGCGAGCATGTCGGCGCCGAGCACATGGTCGAGTACTGTCGCGGGCTGTACGCGCTGCTCCCGCCGGGCGGCCGGCTGCTCAACCACGCCATCGCCTCCATCCGCCCGCTCGTTGCCGAGGAGGAGGCGCGCTCGTCGTTCATCGACAGGTACGTCTTCCCCGACGGCGAGCTGCTGCCGCTGTCGACCACGCTCAGCGCCTGTGAGCACGCCGGGTTCGAGGTGCGCGACGTCGAGAACCTGCGCGAGCACTACGGCCTGACGCTGCGCGGATGGGTCGAGAACCTGCAGCGAGCGTGGCCGGATGCCCTGGCCCTGGTGTCGCTGGCCCGTGCCCGCATCTGGCTGCTCTACATGGCCGGCTCGGTCCTGGCCTTCGAGCTGGGAGAGATCAGTATCAACCAGGTGCTTGCGGTCAAGCAGGGCCCTCGCGGCTCGTCCGGGCTGCCACTCACGCGTGCGGGCTGGCTGACCCCCGCACGCTGAGCTGCCACGGGGCGAGCTCCGGCCGCTTGGCCGTGATGGCGTCGCCGGACGACTGCCCGCGCAGCCGCCGCAGCAGCCAGGGCCGTAGGTAGGTCCAGGTCCAGCGCGCGTCCGATGCGCGGCGGGTCCGCCAAGGGCGCGGGGGAGCGGCAGGCAGGGAGGCGGCCCAGCCGCTGCCCGCTTCGATTCCCAATGCCTCGAGCACGGCTCCGGCGACCCGGGCGTGCCCCTCGGAACTGAGGTGGATGCGGTCGACCGACCACATCCGCGGGTCGTTCAGCACCGGCAGCCGCCACAGGTCGACGAGGGTGCCGCCGACTTCCGCAGCGGCGTTCCGGCAGGCGTCGTTGAGGGTCGCCGCCCGGGCCGGCAGGCTGCGCAGGGGCACCAGGGGGCTCGGGTCGAAGCCGGCGAACACCAGCACGTGGGCGCCCGTTGCCGCGAGGGCGTGGATGGCAGCGCGCATCCGGGCGGCCAGCTGGCCGGCATCGCAGCTGCGGCGGAGGACGTCGTTGCCGCCGCCGCCGATGCTGACCAGCTCCGGTCGCATAGCGGCGGCCACGGGCAGTTGCTCGTCGACGATCCCGGCCAGCATCCGGCCGCGCACCGCCAGGTTGGCGTAGCGGAAGCGCGGGTTCCCGGCGGCGAGCCGTTCGGCGACGCGGTCGGCCCAGCCGCGGTAGCTGCCGTCAGCGGCCGGATCGTCGAGGCCTTCGGTGAAGCTGTCGCCGATGGCGACGAAGCTGCCGTACACGTGGCTCCTCTGCGATCGCCTCGGCTGTCCAGCAGACGCTACTGGCTGCCTCCTTTCGACAGCTGGGAGGCACATCCGGCGGCCGTTGGAAGGTGGCGGCTCACCGCGGCGTTGCCGCTGACGTGAGCCTGGCCGTCCCGCTGTCCGTCCTCGACCTCGCGCCGGTCGCTTCCGGCTCCACCGCTGCCGACGCCCTGCGCAGCACTGTCTCGTTGGCGCAGCGGGCAGAGCAGCTTGGCTATAGCCGCTACTGGGTCGCCGAGCACCACAACATGCCTGGGATCGCGAGCTCGGCCCCGGCCGTGCTGATCGGCCAGGTCGCCGCCGCTACCCGGCACATCCGGGTGGGGTCTGGCGGCGTGATGCTCCCCAACCACCCGCCGCTGGTTGTCGCCGAGCAGTTCGGGATGCTGGAGGCGCTGCATCCCGGGCGCATCGACCTCGGCCTCGGGAGGGCACCGGGGACCGACCCCGCGACCGCCCGGGCACTGCGCCGCGATGCCGCGGGGCTGTCGGCCGAGGACTTTCCCCAGCAGCTTGCCGAGCTGCGCGCCTTCTTCTCCGGCGGCTTCCCCGACTCGCACCCCTACCGCTCGATCACCGCCGTTCCCGGCGAGGGGTACGAGCCGCAGATCTGGCTGCTGGGCTCGAGCGGCTACAGCGCGCAGGTGGCCGGGCTGCTCGGCCTGCCGTTCGCCTTCGCTCACCACTTCAGCGCCCGCAACACGCTGCCGGCACTCGAGCTCTACCGATCGCGCTTCACGCCGACCGGGCTGCCGGGAGCGCTCGAGCGTCCGCACGCGCTGGTCGCCGCCGCCGTGCTCGTCGCGGACACCGACGATCGCGCACGCTATCTTTCCGGGCCGGCCGGCTTGTCGTGGCTGCGCCTGCGTGCCGGGCGCCCGGGCCGCACGCCGACCCCGGAGGAGGCAGCGCAGTACGCCTACGCGCCCGCGGAGCAGGCAATCGTCGACGAGCGGCTGGGCTCGATGGTGATTGGCAGCCCTGAGACTGTCGAGCACGGGCTGGGGGAGCTGCTCGCCGCGACAGCGGCAGACGAGCTGATGGTGACGACATCGGTGCACGACCCGGCCGATCGCACCCGCTCCTTCGAGCTGCTGGCCGAACTGGCTGGCCTGCCGACGGCTGCCGCAGCGTTCGCTACCTGAGGATGTTGACCGCCCGCGCGATGACGAGCGCCGTCGTCGACAGCGAGACCAGGCTCTGCACCGCCATCAGCAGCTTGGCCCAGCGCGACAACGGCAGCGTGTCGGTGGGCGAGAACGCGACGACGTTCGTGAAGCTGACGTAGAGGTAGTCGACGAAGCGGGGCTCCCAGTCCGGGGGCGTCAAGTCAGGGCTCGTCATTTGCGGAAACAGGAAGTCCGGGTGCGGCCGGGTGCCGGGCGCACGGGCCAAGGGCCCGCCCCGGTCGAGCTCCCAGTACCAGATGCCGAACGCGATGATGTTGGTGAGGTAGATCGCGGCACCCCGGCTGAGCAGTTCCGTGGGGTTGTTGCTCGCCTTCCCGGTCAGGATCGCGTGGTCGAGCAGGACCGCGCTGATGCTGTTGTCGAGCGTGACCACGGCGACGAGCAGCCGGCTGGCCACCGCGCCGAAACGGGTGGCTCGGTCGAGCCGTACGGGGTTGATCCCGACCAGCACTGCGAGCAGTGCCAGCTCGAGCGTGGGCAACAGCCACCGCGGATGCAGGCCATAGCGCGGAGGGAGCGAGAGCTGCAGGCCGACGGCGGCGAGGATGGCGAGCGCCGCGGGCACGCGGTTCTCGCCCTGGGTCTTTCGAGCCCACGCGGGCACCTCATGCTCGGCGCGCTCCAGGTCGGTGCGCAGCCGAGTCGCTGCGCCAGCCGCCGGCGCCCGCCCGGGCCGGAGCGAACCGCCCGCTTCCTCGCTCAGAGCCGACGGCCCCGAGCGTCGCCCGAGACGACCGCGCCAGTGGTGCCACTGGTACCACCGGCACCAGGAGTACCACCCGCGCCGACCAGTCCGTCAGCGCGCTCGTGCTGCCCCTGGCTCCCGGCGGATGAGGGGGCGCCTGTGGTCTCACCGCCCTGCGCGTTCTCGGCGCCCACGCCCCGCCCCGACGGCGCGCCCCGCAGGTAGAGGAACCAGTAGGCGGTCGCGACGAAGACGACCGCGCCGACGATGTTGCCGATGAGCGCGAAGAACAGGTTGTTGGCCGCGTGCGCCCAGGTGATGCCGGGCACGTGCGCGAAGATTGCCGCCGGCAGGAAGAACATGTTGGCGACGACGTGGTCGAAGCCGAGCGCGACGAATGCCGTGATCGGGAAGAAGATCCCGAGGATCTTGCCGCCGATGTCCTCAGCTGAGATCGCGAGCCACACGCCCAGGCAGACCAGCCAGTTGCAGCCGACGGCCCGCAGGAAAATCTGCGTGTTGCTCTCGGTGAGCGCCTTTGACAGCCGCTGGAAGGTCAGCAGCGCCGCCTCCTTGGAGCCGCCGGTGCCGATGACGCCAGTCTTGATGGCGAGGAAGTAGGCGACGAACAGCGAACCGAGGAAGTTGCCGACGAAGACGATCGCCCAGTTGAGAGGGATCTTCGAGCCGGGGATGCGCTTGGCGAGCGCAGCGAGCGGCAGCAGGGCCATGTTGCCGGTCAGCAGCTCAGCGCCGGCGAGCACGACCAGGATCAGGCCGAGGCTGAACACCGCACCGAAGACGAGGGTGGGCAGGGTGCCCCACAGCTTCGGGTCCAGGCCCGAGGTGGTGGCAATCGCCAGCAGGCTGCCGAAGGCGATGTAGGCGCCGGCTAGAAAGCCGCCGACCAGCGCTTTGACGGGCGCGAGCCCGGCCTTGGCAACCCCGGACTCCACGGCTGCCTGCGCGGTCTGCGCCGGCGTCTTGTACCCCATTCGAGGCTCCTCTCGACTGCCCCGCGAGCGGGGTCCTACTCACTCGGCTTGGCTGTGCTGTTCGTCGGGCCCGCGCGCCGCGAAGACGGCACACACACTCGCGCAGCGAAGGATGCCCCACCTGGCTACGGTGCGAACGTGACGAATGATCGCGTTGTGAACCCGGTTGCTGAGGATGCCGCGCCGCCGGCCCTCGACGACCGCACGTTGATGGCAGACGCGACTGTGCTCGTGCTCACCCGCCTCGACGCAAGGCTGGCCGGCGACGATGCCGCGACCCGTGCTCTCGACGAGGCTGCAGCGTGGGATCCCCGCGGACTCACGGCCCTGTGGTCGGCGGCCTTCGGAGTGGCGCTGGAGTCCCTGCGCGCACTCGATCGGGACCAGCGTGCTGCCCTGCTCGCCCGGCTCCACCGCGAGGTCGACGCGTGGCGTGCCGGCGACGCGGCGGGAAAGCCGCGGGAGATGCCAGGCTGATGCCCGGCCCGCAGCACGAGGGGGCAAAGCAGCCCGAGCACCCCGATCGCTCGGCGCAGCCGGACCGGACCGCGCTTCCAGAGCGACCCAATGCGCGCGAGCTCGTCCGCCGGCGCAGCGGTAGCTACCGCGCCCCCGAGACCGGCCGCCACCACCACATCGGTCCAGCCCCGCAGCGCCAGCCCGTCCTTGGTGAGACACCGGGCGACGCCGCGTACGTCGAGGCCGCTCCGGTTCAACTCGCCGGACGCACCGACGCGCAGCTGCGCCAGCAGCGCGGGCGGCACGAGCGCCTGATGGCCAGGGCGGCGGCCGACCTCGACTTCGAGGAGGCCGCACGCCAGCGCGACTCCGTTGCCGCCGTCGACGCCGAGTTGGCACGGCGATCCAGCCGAGTGCCGCCCGATGGGGCTCGGCCAGCTGACGGCGGCACAGGCCCTAGGGAGTGATGCATGGAGTAGTGCAGCGGACACGTGTGTGACCCGGGACACGCGGGGATGCTGGTCTGCGATGTCGCAGCCACGACCCTGTGGCGCCACCCCGACGACAGCTTCGAATCGAGAGAGGTCTGCATGGCCGCGAACCTGGCGAGCATCCTCACCGACACCGCCTCGCGCGTCTCCGACGCCCCGGCAGTGCGTCTGGACGACACCACCCTGACCTACGCCCAGCTCGACGACGCCAGTGCTCGCGTCGCCGGCATGCTGCGGGCCAAGGGCGTCGGCAAGGGCGATCGGGTCGGGCTGATGCTGCCCAACGTCCCGTACTTCCCGATCGTCTACTACGGGATCCTGCGGGCCGGTGGAGTTGTCATCCCGATGAACGTGCTGCTCAAGGGGCGTGAGACTACGTTCTACCTGCAGGACCCCGAGGCCAAGGTGCTGTTTGCCTGGGGCGAGTTCGTCGACTCCGCCAAGATCGGCGCCGACGCGGCAGGGGCTGACCTCGTCCCGGTCGTTGCCGGGGAGTTCGAGCAGCTGCTGGCAGAGGCCGATCCCTACACCGAGGTCGCCGACGTCGCCCCCGACGACACCGCCGTCATCCTCTACACCTCGGGCACGACAGGTACGCCCAAGGGCGCGGAGCTCACCCACTCCAACCTGCTGACCAACGCAATCACCACCTCGGAGACGCTGGGACAGATGACGCCGGACGACGTCATCCTCGGTGCGCTGCCGCTGTTCCACTCCTTCGGCCAGACCTGCTCGATGAACGCTGCCGTTTACGCGGGCTCGCTGCTGTCGCAGATCGCACGCTTCGACCCGGCCAAGGCCCTGCACATCATTGAGCGCGACAAGGTGACCATCTTCGAGGGCGTGCCGACGATGTTCGGCGCGATGCTGCACGACCCCTCGGCGAAGGACACCGACACCAGCAGCCTGCGGCTGTGCATGTCCGGCGGGGCGGCGCTCCCGGTCGAGGTGCTCAAGGGCTTCGACGAGGCCTTTAACTGCAAGGTGCTCGAGGGCTACGGGCTGTCGGAGACTTCGCCTGTCGCCTCGTTCAACCACCCCGACATGGAGCGCAAGCCAGGGTCGATCGGTACCCCGATCCGCGGCGTCGAGATGAAGGTGGGCGACGACGAGGGCAACGCCGTCGACGACGGTGAGGTCGGGCAGATCTGGATCAGCGGCGAGAACGTCATGAAGGGGTACTGGAAGAAGCCCGATGCGACCGAGGAGGTCATGCGGGATGGCTGGTTCGCCACTGGCGACATGGCCAAGCGCGACTCCGACGGCTACTTCTTCATCGTCGACCGCAAGAAGGACATGATCATCCGGGGCGGTTACAACGTCTACCCGCGGGAGATCGAGGAGGTGCTCTACGAGCACCCCAAGGTCCGGGAGGTTGCCGTCGTCGGCGTGGCGCACGACTCGCTGGGCGAGGAGGTTGCTGCCGTCGTCGTCGCCAAGGAGGGGCAGACGATCGACCCGGAGGAGATCAAGTCGTTCGCCAAGGAGCAGGTGGCCAGTTACAAGTACCCGCGGGTCGTCTGGGTCGTCGACGAGTTGCCCAAGGGTCCGACAGGCAAGATCTTGAAGCGTGAGATCAAGCCTCCGGACGAGTCCTCCAGCTCGTAGCCTCAAGCCGGCCGCCCGGCGCGCCACGTGGGCAGGAGCCCTCGCTGGCGCGCTGGCGGCCGGTGGCACTGCCGCCGTCGGGGTCGCGATCAGGCGGGGGCGAGCCGACCGACACAGGCCGGACGCGTCTGACGCGGCAAGCGCGGCAGACAACGTCGCGTGGCCGCTGGCCGCCCCCCTGCGGAGGCCGACCCCGACGCAGGTGCGGTCGGTCACCACGGTGGACGGCGTCGCCCTGTACATCGAGGAGTACGGACCCGACGCCGGGCTGACGATCGTGCTTGTGCACGGGTACGCACTCGACCACAGTTTCTGGCGGTACCAGGTGCACGACCTGGCCGACCTCGGCCGTGTCGTCTGCTTCGACCAGCGGGCCCACGGCCGGTCCGGCCGCAGCGCCGTCGTGCGCTGCACCATCGACCAGTTGGGCGAGGACCTCGCGCTGGTGCTGGATGAGGTCGCGCCCACCGGCCCGGTGGTGCTCATCGGCCACTCGATGGGCGGCATGACGATCATGGCGCTGGCCGGGCGGCACCCGGAGTGGTTTGGTAGTCGAATTGTCGGGGTCGGGCTGCTGCAGACGAGCGCCGGCAAGATGGCAGAAGTCACCTTCGGGGTGCCCCGCCTGGCCGGTCCGCTGCTGACCCGACTGCGACCGGAGCTGCTCGTAGGGCTCTCGCGGGCCGTACCTGGCCGGGTCTGGCCCGGGACGGGCCGGAACGGGAGCGAGCCCGCTCGCATCGGGGGCAGGCTGGGCCATGAGCTCGCCCAGGCTCTGGTCCAGCGATTCTCGTTCGGATCCAGTGCCGGGCTCGAGCTCGTCGCCGCGGCCGAGGAGATGCTCGCTGGCACCTCCCTCGAGACCTTGGCTGCGTTCGCCCCGACGTTTCTTCGCCATGACAAACTGCGCGCCCTGGGCGTGCTGCACGACATCCCAGTCCTCGTCGTGGCGGCCGATGCCGACCTCATGACGCCCACGGCCCACTCCGAGGCCATTGCCGACGCACTCCCGCACGCAACGCTGCTGCTGGTCCACGACGCAGGCCACCTTGCTCCAATGGAGCGTCCGGAAGTCGTGACCCCAGCGCTGTGCGAGCTGGTCCGGCGCGCGCTCTCGGCGCGGGCTACCTGATCGCGCCTCGGCGCAGCCGGGCCGCTGCCGCCGAGAGATAGACGGTCAGCCCGAAGATGAGCATGCCCAGCGGGACGTGAATCAGTGTCAGCCGGCGCGCGTCGTTGATCGCGTGCCCCAGGGCTGTTTGCACGACGAGCAGGACCAGCAATGCGACGGCGCCCAAGGTCAGGCTGCGCTGCGTGGCCCTCAGGCGAAACACGGCAAAGGCAGCGGTCACCAGGGCGACCAGCACGGTGACATCGGCGGCGATGCCATGGGCAGTCACCCACCCGTCGCGACCACTCTGGTTGACGAAGCCGCCGGCCAATACCGCCAGCACCAGCACCCCGAGCGAGGTCACACCGACGAGAGCGGTGAAGGCGCGGATGGAGCCCTCGTCCGGGGAGGTGGGGCGAGGCCCGGCAGGACTGGTCGCGGCTGTGCTCATGGCGTCCATCGTGCCGCAACCGAGGCGCATGGGCTCTTAGGCTGAGACGGTGAGCCCTCGCATTGCACGCGCCGACCGGGTCGACCGCGGGGCGCTGATCGAGTTCGTGCGCCCCCGGCATCGCGCACTGCTCTCGACCTTTCGCCGCGACGGCCGCGCGCAGCTGTCCCCTGTGACGATGGGGGTCGACGACCGGGGCCGCATGGTGATCGCCACCTATCCCAGCCGGGCCAAGGTCGCCAACGCGAGGCGGCGACCGGAGGTCTCGCTCTGCGTGCTGTCCGACGACTGGGATGGCCCGTGGGTGCAGGTCGACGGCGTGGCAGAGGTCCTTGACCTGCCGGAGGCGGTCGAGCCTCTCGTCGACTACTACCGCAGCATCTCGGGTGAGCACCCGAACTGGGACGAGTACCGCGAGGCCATGCAGCGGCAAGGCAAGTCCCTGCTGCGCGTGACAGCGCAGCAGTGGGGCCCGGTCGCGACGGGCGGCTTTCCGCCACACCTGTCCAGCTAGCCACCACCTGCGAGCGCGCCTCACCGGTGACTCTGTTCGTAGCTCTCGCCCAGGTCGTCGAATATGTCCTCCGGGGTGATCGGCTCGACGTCGGTTCCGGCGGGGTCGGTCTCGGGCGGCGGGTGTCCGACGGGCATGACGAGGTCGCCGAGCGCGAGAGGTGGCTGCCGCCGTCGGGTTCCTCGCCTGACCGCCGCCTCGTAACGTCACGGGTGCCCAGCGTCCTCGACGGCGGCAAGCTGCAGCTGAGCCCGATGGCCGGGAGCCACTGACCTGCGACGACTGGCGTCGACCCTGAAAGCGGCTAACCGGGTTCGATCACTGTGATTCCCGGCGTGCTGCCCGTTCCCATGGCCACGAGCGCCGCAGGAGCGTCCTCGAGGGCGATCCGTTGGCGCACGAGCCGGGCAGGGTCCAGCCCTCCGGAGCGCACCGCAGACAGCATCGCAGGGTAGTTGCGTGCGGCCATCCCGTGGCTGCCGAGGATGCGCAGCTCCCGAGCGACCACAACGTCCATTGGCACCGCTGGGTGGCCGGTGCGGGCCGGTAGCAAGCCGACCTGCACGTGCGTCCCGCGGCGCCGCAGCGAGCGAACCCCAGCCGTGAGCGTGGCCGCTGTCCCGGCGGCGTCGATGCTGACGTGCGCGCCGCCGCGGGTCAGCTCGGTCACGGCCGCTGGCACGTCAGCCACCTCACTGGCATCGATGCCGGCGCTCGCCCCCAGCTCGACCGCGAGTGCCAGCGCCGCGGCCGACAGGTCGACTGCCACCACGTCCCCACCGGCAGCGACCGCGACCATGACAGCGGCCAGCCCCGCCCCGCCGCAGCCGAGCACAACAACCCGCTGGCCGGCGCGCACCCGAGCGACATCGACCAGCGCGCGCCACGCCGTGGCGATACGGCAGCCAAGTGCTGCTGCAGCAAACGCCGGCAGCTCGTCGGGCAGCTCCACGAGGTTGGTGTCGGCGTAGCGCAGCGCCACCTTGTCGGCGTAGGAGCCGGCGTGCGTGAAGCCCGGCTGCTCCTGCCGCTCGCAGACCTGCTGCTGGCCCGCCCGGCACGTCTCGCAGGTGCCACAGGCGCAAACGAACGGCACCGTCACCCGCTGCCCGGGATGCCAGCGCCGGACCTCGGCACCGACGTCGAGGATCGTCCCGGCGAGCTCGTGCCCAGGGATGAGAGGCAACCGGGCGTCGCCGTCATGACCGGCAAAGGCGTGCCAGTCGCTGCGGCACAGGCCGGTGGCCTCGACCCGGACGACGACACCGTCGGGCGCCGGGTTCGGGTCGGGCACCTCGAACACCGAGGGCCGTACTCCGAAATGCTGGATGACGACGGCGCGCACGGGGTCATCTTCACCCGGGCGCTCGACAGCTGCAGAACCGCGGCATTGGTGCGGCGTCAGAGGAGCCACGCTCCGGCGGCCCGCCGTTCCCGATGGGTGTCCGAGGGGGGAGTTGAACCCCCACGTCCTTTCGGACACAGCGACCTCAACGCTGCGCGTCTGCCATTCCGCCACTCGGACCCGCGGGTGAGGG
>JAABUM010001423.1_pt1 | contig 36063 bp, 28 predicted proteins | sample 5559161 | NCBI WGS metagenome assembly JAABUM01 (sample SAMN10711868, study PRJNA513369) | rock metagenome | isolation source: Antarctica rocks | place: Antarctica: Victoria Land, Siegfried Peak nord
TTGCCGCCGCATCTTCTTAGTAAAAGCAGTGCTGACACCCAATCGCGCGGCAATCCCGGTAATCCAGCCGTGTCCGTGCTCATCAGCATGGACGACTCGCCGGCGTAAAGCTAAAGAATAGGCTTGCTTGACTGCCGCTTACTCGCCGGATGCACGCAATTGCAATCCGCTATAGGTAACGCACGTGAGTTGCCGAACCCGCGTGCGTTATTGTTTGGGTAGATTCTCATCTATTGTGGGGAGACGAGGAATACATCCCACGCCCAACGTCCGACTTTCATGTGCTTCGTATCATCCACTTTCGCTCTGTAGCGAAATTGATTGCCATTTCCGTCAAGCCGCTTCAACAACTTGTAGCCCAGCGAGATAGTTTCCAAATGCCCTTTTAAGCAGCGAGTTGCTTGCGAAGCGTCATCGCAATAAACTTATAGAATGTCGGTCAGTTGGATGAAGTTAACAGGAGTCGGATTCTTTGAGGAATGAGGCTCTTGCTAACAGAGAGAATGGGGACAAGCGCACTTATATGCCTGCGTTATTAAGCTGTCAAGATTTATTTTTGAAGCGTCGGGTTGGCGCGAATTACCTGTCGCTTCCGGCAGCAAGCAAGTCTTTCGCTTCAATTTCTGCAAGTAAGGTTTCCAGAAGCGGCATGATGCGCGACGGTTCGACGTAATCTTCGCCGAGAATGTTTGTGATGCGGCGATCAGTTGTTTCATCGCCCACTTCTTTGAGGAAGGCGCGGCAGAAGGCGGCGACGATTTCGGCATCGAACTGCTTGCCCGTGTTGCGGCGCAAATCTTCGAGCACGTCTTCGAGCGGGCGGCGTTGTCTGTATGGGCGATCCGTCGTCATTGCGTCAAAGGAATCGGCGAGCGTGACGATTTTAGCGCCGATGGGAATCTCGTCGCCCTTTAATCCGTCCGGGTAGCCGCGCCCGTCCACGCGTTCGTGGTGATGGCGCGTAGTCAAAGGGATGTCCGCGTAAGGATGATGAATCGGGGCGAGGATTTCGTAGCCGATCACCGGATGGCGATTTAGTTCCTTCCACTGCCGCGCGTCAATAGCGCCGGGCGCATTGATAATCTCGCGATCAATGATGAGCTTGCCGACATCATGCAGATAGCCCGCGACGCTGATGCCTTCGATGTGCTCTTCGCTCCAGTCGAGTTCGCGCGCGATGATTTCGCTGTACTTGCCGACGCGTTCGGAATGTCCCTGCGTGTACTTGTCCTTGCAGTCAATCGCGGCGGCGAAAGCGCGCACGGTGTCTTTGTAAGTTTCCCGCATCCCGTCGTAGAGTTTCAAATTTTCGAGCGCGCGGCGTTCGACTTCTTTGATTAAGCGATGCGTGTGCAGGCCGACGCCGATGTGACGCGCCATCGAACAAACGATTTCCTCATCTTCAATTGTGAACGGCTGATCGCTCGCTTTACCGCCGAGCAGTATCAATCCGAGCAGATTACCGCGCACGACAAGCGGCAAAATCAAATCAATGCCGAGCGCTTCCAATACCATTCGATGGCTCGAAATAAATTGAGGCAGACGCTCAGGCGAATTCGTTGTCGTAACTCTGCAAATTTTGTGAAGCCGCAGTTCTTCGACTTCCGAATCGGTGAGCGATAAAGACGGCAGAGTAAGATTGCCTGTGCCGCGCGCCGAAGCAAATTCCATCAAGCGCTCTTCTTCGCGGTATTCGGCGAGCGCGCCGCGCCGGATGGCAAGCGCTCCCAGAAGCAAATGCAACGAAGAGCGCACCATATCCTGAAAATTATTTGTTTCAGCGACCTCTTGCCCCAAATCGGCAAGGGCTGCAAAATTGTGCAGCAGTTTGCGCCTGTCTTCTATTGCATCCATGCGCGGCTCCTACACTTCAATGGTTGATAACCCCGGTTTGATCCATCGCTGAAAACGAATCGATGGCCGCCAGCGCTTCCATTTCATCCTTTGCTACGGCGACATGGCGCGTCAGTCCCAGCATTTCAAAGAGCTGCACTGTGTGGTCGTTGACATCCGAAAAAACGAGTTGTGCCTGCGTGCTTTTGGCGGCATCGATCACGCCCAAAAGAATCGAGATGCCGATGCTGTTGACGAGTTCCGTATCTCGGAAATTAATAACGAGCACGCGAATGCCTGCGTCTAATTGCCGCAGACATTCGCGTTCAATTCGTTCGCCGCTTAATTTGTTTAGATAGTCGCTGGCGTAGACTACCGCCGTATCGCCGATGCTTCGCGAGCGCACCGGAACGGCGTTTGCCGATTCTGCCATTAAAGTAAGCCCCTCTCTTACCTCAACAGATATTTTGTCATGCGTAAACGCGAGCCGTCGTCCACACGCTCAAACTCGACCTCGTCCATCAGAGTTCGTATTAGTTTGAGTCCCCAGCCGCGTCGCTCGCCGGATTGCTCCCCCCCGTGTCCGTTGTTGTCTGTGTGTTGCTGCGAAGCAGGTGGCTCGATTGCGCTCTGGGGCGCGACAACCCCTCTGCTTGAAACCGTGACGGTTAATCTATCACTTTCGACGAGAAATTGCTGATAAATTTTTCGGTCTGGACTATGGCTGTGCTCCGCCGCGTTGATGCAGGCTTCGACAAGCGCTGTTTTGATTTGATTAATTGCTTCGGGTGGAAAGTTAATGCGGCGTGCGATGTGCTCCAAAGTGTTAGCGGCGATCAGCTCTGTGTCCTCGCCCATCGGAATCACCATCTCGAATTCATCCGGCACTGTTTCCTTACCGTCAACCGTCGCGTCGCCGCTGCCTTTGAGCACTGCCTGTAAAAGCTCGACCTGTCGCAGGCTCGAGCCATAAGCCTCGCGCTCGTCAAGCAGTTCGCAAGCTTCTGCCGTGAAGCCTTCGGGCGCGATTAACCACAAACGCACGCGCCCCAGTCCACACGCCTGCGCAAAACTCGTCAAGCGATCACACATTAGCTGCGTCAGCCCGCGTCCCGCTTCAGTTTTGGATTCGAGTTGCGCCGCCAACCACACGACTTCGCTTGCGTCTGTGTACGCCCCCGCGTCGAAGCAGTGCGCGACGGCACAACGCGCATCGTCCAGCCGCGCGCCCGCCGGAACATCAAACGCCGCACAACCCGCCACGTGAATTGTCTGCGGCAAGCGCAATAAATCCGTTTCGTTGCCGAGAGCGTTATCAATCTCTGCGGCTTCGGCTCCGCGATAAAGACGCGCGAACTTTTCGTAGCGCAGCAGGCTTGCGGGCACGCGCTGGCAATCGAAACGCGCCAGCAGATACTTCAAATCAATCGCCGACTCTTTACGGTAGTGCTGCGCCATTGTTTCCGGCGCGCGCTTCAAACAACGGCGCAATGTTTCGGCGACGACGAGCACGCGCGCATCGGTAGCAACGTCAAGACGATAACGAGCCTGTAAATAGTCCATCCATGGAAGAGAGTCCTTCGCCACTTCGACGAAGTCCGCTTCCGCATTAATCAACTCGCGCGCGTGTAATTTATCGAGCACCGATTGCAAAGCATCGGCTTCGAGGCCAATCCTTTTTCGCCACACTTCAACTGCCGATTTACTGCTGCCGATACCTCCGCCGTTGCCCGTCGCCGATTCATAAAGCGTGCGAATAAGCGCGCGTCTCGTCATCGCTTGCGGCGCGACTGATTCAAGCACGCTCGCGAAATAGCGATGCAGGCGCCCGCCCATCAACTCATCGACGTAAAGTTGCTGGCAATTGAGAAAGCTCGTTAAAGAAACGTTTTGCTCGTGCGCTGCCTGTATCAATGTGCGAATGTAGAAAGGATTACAGGCCAACTGCTGCGCTATCAAATCGCGTGTTTGATCGTTGATCGCGACTTCATTGCGGCGCGCGAGTTGGTCGATCAAACGATGCGCGTTTCGTTCATCCAATCGCTGCAAATGCAATGTTGCGGTTTGATCCGTAGAGATATGCGAAGCGTCAATGAAATGAAACATTTTGCGGCGCAGGCCGGAAAGCACAAACGGCAGGCCGGAGCGAGCAAGCGTTTCCGCAAAGGCTCTGCCGAAGGCTGCACCGCCGTTTAGGTTTTCGATTAAATGCGCATCGTCGATCAGCACGAGAACGGGTGCCGCGTGTGTCGCCGCACGCTCCAGCGCGCCGACGCAGGACTGAACAAAATGCTCCGCGTTGCTGCCCGACTGTTCGCAGGTTTCGGCGAGCCGCTCGATCCATACGGCATCGGCGGGCGGAGCCATCTCGACCCACTCCGCGACCGTCAGCGACGCATTGGCGAGCGACGGGTCAAAGCGGCGAAAGGCGATCCATTGCGCAAGAAAGGCTTGCAGAAAGCGCGCGGCGGCGGCGGCGGCTGAAATATCCTGCGCCGAGAATGCAAAGTAGAACGGCGCGACATTCGTGCGTTGATGAAATAGTTGATCGTAGCTTTGACGTAATAGTTCGGAGGCACCGACGGTGGGAGCGGACAGCAGAAATAATCCGCGCGCGCGCGAATCGGGTTCGGCGAGGCTGGCGATTTGCTGTAATTGCGTGGCGCGTCCGATGAACTCGTCCGGCGCAACGCGATTCATGATGCGCCGCACGCGCGTCGATTTATGTGGCGGCATCAGTATTTTCCCGTGCGTCTTTGTCTTTCGCTCCACTGCTCGCGCGCGAATTGACGGCTTGCGGCGGGTGTGACACGACACGGTTTTTGCCATGGCTTTTGGCGAGATAAAGCGCGCGGTCAGCGGCACCGATAATGCTCGCGGCTGTGTCGAGCGATGGATCGAAGGCGCACAGACCGATGCTGACCGTGACCGCGCCGTGCGGCTGCGCGTTGCTGTGCGGAAAGCGCGTGCGTTCGACGCGCCGACGGATACGCTCGGCGATAACCTTTGCTTCCGCAAGATTCGTCTGCGGCAGCAAAATCGAAAACTCTTCGCCGCCATAACGCGACGCAATGTCAGCCGCGCGAAGGGCAGACTTCAAACACTGCGCCGTCATCTCCAGCGCAAGGTCGCCCGCTTGGTGTCCGTTGCGGTCGTTGTAGGGCTTAAAGTCGTCGATGTCTATCATCATGAAACTCATCGCGTAGCCCTGCCGCTTCGAGCGCTTCAATTCTTCGGTCAGGCGTTCTTCGAGATAGCGGCGATTGAGCAAACCCGTCAAAGGGTCTGTGATCGCCATCAATTGAAACTCGGCGGCCTTTTCACGCCACCCTGCGCGATCGAGCGCGAGCGCCATCTGCGGCGCAATCGTTTCGAGCAGGCTCAGATCGACATCATCGTAGGAGCCGCCACCGGCTTTGTCCGTGACGTTCAGCACGCCGACCTTGCGCCCGGCGATAGAGATCGGATAGCTGATAAAAGATTTCGTTTTGTACTGTCGCTCGGCGGGAGCAGGATTGTAACCCGCTGTATGCAGATCATTGACGACGAGCGGAAGCCCTGTCTGAAGCACCGCACCGGCGACGCTATCGCCAAGCCGGACGCGCGATTCCATCGCCGCTTCTGTGTGAAAACCGACGGCTGCTTTGAACGCTAATTCGTTGGAGGCTTCATCGAACATCAACAGCGAGCCACGCTCTGCGCGCAGCAGTTCGGCGGAATGTTGGAGAATCGACAGATAGCTTTCGGCGGGCACGTCCGCGTTCACGCGCTCCGTGAAATGGCGCAAATTGTCGGCGGCGCGCGTGCGTTTCTCTAGCTCACCACGCAAGCGCATGATTTCAAGCGGCAGTGCAAGCGATTGACAGAATTCCAGCAGCGCGCGTCGTTTCGCGTTCGTTAGCTTCGCGTCGGCGATGAGCAGCGCGTCCTTCGCTTGATGCCCGACGATCAAAGGAAAAAGTTCGAGCGTTGTCTTCGCTTCGTCCGGCGCTTCCAGGGCATCTGCGTGGCGCAGCGAAAGTCGCCCGCGCGTGTTTTCGTAAACAACGAGCGAGCGCTCTTTTTTCGCCGCTTCCGCAAACAAGGCGTCCTCGCTGACGAACTCTAAATGATAGGCTTGCTTCTGAAATCTACCGGCTACCAGCGCCGTAGAAAACCCGCTTTTGTCGCTGACAAGCAAGGCGAAAGACTTCAGGTCATACTTTTCGCCGAGAACTTTCGCGGCGTCGCGGCAGACACCCGCAAGCGAAAGATCGGACGCGGAATTTTCATCTATAAAAGCTTCGGGCGCATCGACTTCGCGCGCATCTGTGTCGGGCGCGCGGGCGATGTTACTCTCGTCGGAAACAATCGCCTGATCGATTGTTTCCGCGACAGGCACGGGCATTGTTTCAACTGAAGCAGCGCGGTTATAATCGGCGGCAAGTTTCAAGATGCGCGAGTCGAGTGCCTGCAAATCTTCGGGAGCGGCAAAGATGACGTTTTTGAATAAATCGTTCGCGAGCAAGTCCTGCAAATCACCGGCGCGTATGCGTTCGCCGAGAGCGCGATAGTCTGCGCTTTTCAGAAAGGCGCGCCCACCGATAATCGCCAGCTTCCGCCCCTCAATTTCAATCGGAACGGCAACGCAGTGTAATCCCGCATGGCAACAATAATGAGTGCCTGTGGCGGATTCGTGCGCCTGTTCATAAGCGATGCCGCAAAACGGTTCGCATAGATGCGCGTGCTCCGGCGAGGATTGGAAGGCATGGCAAATAGAATTATTGTTTGAAACGGCGAGAGCGGGAGGTTGCTGGCCTTCGACAAGCAAAAGCGCGAGGCCGGTCGCGGCGGCAAGCGCGTTTTGCCCGTCGGCAAAGCCGGGCGGCGCTGCGGCGTGCGCCTGCGCTTCGACGGCGCGCTTCGAGGTGGCGGCAGTATCCTTCATCTGCAAGGTCACGTGTAACGTGTCCGAAATGCGGTTAGAGGAACGAATCAATGTTATGCCTTGAAAAGTGCGACCGCACGCGCACTTGAATGTTCGGAGCCGGGCGCAAGAAAGCTCTCAGCTCTTACCTCGCAGTATAAGTATTAGCGTGCTTTCAGACAAGATTTCCGCCTTCACGCGAAACACTTGCTTGCCTGTCCGCCCGCCGCTCATTTTAACCAACACTTACTGTATACGATTAATAACCGGAATGTTTCAAGATGCGATCACGCGCTGTTCGTCACGGAGTCCCGGCGCATCGTTCGGCGCAACCCTTTCGATGTCAGGCTCGGCGGGGCTGATGCGTATGCAGGCCGCGAAATGATTCGGCTTGATCTCCGCCAGCGGCGGCACAACTTCTTTACAGGGCGCAATTGCATACGGGCATCGCGTGTGGAAACGACAGCCCGGCGGCGGATTAATCGGCGACGGCACATCGCCTTCGAGCACAATGCGCTTGCGCGTCGCTTCAATACGCGGGTCAGGCACAGGCACGGCGGAAATAAGCGCCTTTGTGTAAGGCATCAAAGGCTCATCGTAAATCGTTTTCGCGTCGGCGATTTCCACTAATTTGCCCAGATACATCACAGCCACGCGGTCGGAGACGTGGCGCACCGCGCGCAAATCGTGCGTAATGAAAAGATACGTGAGCTTTTTTTCCTGTTGCAGGCGTTCCATCAAGTTCATAATCTGCGCTTGAATGGAAACATCTAAGGCCGAGATCGGTTCGTCTGCCACGATGAAATCAGGATCGACTGCGAGCGCGCGTGCGATGCCGATGCGCTGGCGCTGCCCGCCGGAAAATTCATGCGGATAACGCTTGATGAAACGCTTGTTGAGGCCGACGGTTTCCATTAATTCCTGCACGCGCACATCCACGTCACGCCCGCGCGCCAGATTAAATGTTCCGATTGGCTCGCTGATGATTTGCCCGACGGTCATGCGCGGATTCAAAGACGCATACGGGTCTTGAAAGATCATCTGCAAATGCTTGCGCTCGTCGCGCATTGCGCGTTTCGACAAATGCGCCAGATCGCGCCCGCGAAACAACACTTGCCCGCTCGTCGGTTCAGTCAAACGCAGGAGGGCGCGTCCGAGAGTAGATTTACCGCAGCCCGATTCGCCGACAAGCCCGAGCGTCTCGCCCGCATAAATATCAATCGTCACGCCGTCAACCGCCTTGACGACGCGCGGCACTTTGCTTCCGCCTGAAAGCTTGTCCCACACGGTTCCGCCGCCCAGATTGAAATGAACTTTCAGATCGCGAATCGCAATCAGCGGTTCGCTACCGTGCCCGCTTTCAAGCGGCGGCGGCATCACTTCGGCGGTGCTATTAAGGGGTTCGGTGCTCATCAAATTATTCAAGTCTGGATATGTTAGCGTCAAATGTTTTATGTTTGCACTTACGGTAGATCGAGCAATTGTTCTTCGCCGCTGCCGTGCGCGTGTACGCCCTTTTCGCGGCATGACGTGCCGTAAACTTCTTCCGCAAAGTGACAGAGAGAATGGTGATCCGGCGTGAGTTCGACAAACGGCGGAAACTCTTTGCGGCAAATGTCTTCGGCGCGCTCGCAGCGCGGCGCAAACGGACAGCCCTGCGGAAGATGCGCAACGTCCGGCGGCAAGCCCGGTATCTGGTAAAGCGCGCCCTGCTCAGACGTTGGATCGGGCACGGAACGCAGCAAACCTTTCGTGTACGGATTGCCCGGACAATCGAACAATTCGCTTGTGCGCGCCTGCTCGAAAACCTTTCCGGCGTACATCACGATGATGTGATCGGTCATGCCTGCGACGACGCCCAGATCGTGCGTGATGAGAATAACGCTGGTGCCTGTTTTCTGTTTCAGCGTCTTGATGAGTTCGAGAATCTGCGCTTGAATCGTTACGTCGAGCGCTGTTGTCGGTTCATCTGCAATAAGCAATTCCGGTTCGCACGAAAGCGCCATCGCGATCATCACGCGTTGCCGCATTCCACCGGAAAATTCATGCGGGTAAGAATCAACGCGCGAACGCGCATCGGGAATGCCGACGGTTTCAAGCATCTTGACGGCGTGTTCGTAAGCTTCGCTTTTCGTGTGGCCTAGATGCAGTTGGGTGAGTTCCATCAACTGCCTTGAGATACGCATAAACGGATTAAGCGAAGTCATCGGGTCTTGAAAGATCATGGCAATTCGTTTACCGCGAATCTTGCGCACTTCATCCGGCGGCAACGCCAACATATCCTGCCCGTCGAAGATGACTTCGCCCGCGACGATGCGTCCCGGAGGGCTTGGTATCAAACGTATGATCGAAAGATTCGTGACGGATTTTCCCGAACCGCTTTCGCCGACGATGCCAAGTGTTTCGCCGCGCAGCAAATCAAAACTGATGCCGTCAACGGCCTTCACCGTGCCGTCTTCAGTCAAGAAATACGTGCATAAATTTTCGACGGAAAGAATTGGTTCGCGCTTGCTCGTCATAAGATATTTTTTGATTGCCGATTTTAGATTTGCGATTTGAAAAGCAGCCGCCATTCCTCGCTGAAATTTTAATGCTTATGAAATCGCCAATTGGCAATCGCAAATCGCAAATGTTCATACCTTTCGCATCTGCGGATCAAGCGCATCGCGCAGGCCGTCGCCGAGAAAGTTCAGCGAGAAAAGCGTCAGCGCCATCGTCACGCCGGGGAAAATCAGTTGCCAAGGAAAGATCGCAATGTTGTTGACGCCTTCGGACGAGAGGCTGCCCCACGACGCGAGGGGCGCTTGCACGCCGAGTCCCAGAAACGAAAGAAAAGCTTCCTGCAACATCACGGAAGGAATTGTCAGGGTCGCATACACGATCACAGGGCCGAGCGTGTTTGGAACCAAATGCCGGAAAATAATTTTCGAGTTGGAAACGCCCGTCGCGCGCGCCGCCATCACGAATTCCTGATTCTTGAGCGAGATAACCTGCCCGCGCACAATGCGCGCCATCGTCAGCCATGACACAGCGCCGAGCGCCACAAAAAGCAGCATTAATTGTCCGAGCGGCGATTTGTTGCCGAACATCGCCAGCAGCACAATCACGATCATCATATACGGCAGCGCGTAGAGCACGTCAACGACGCGCATCATCACGTTATCGACGCGCCCGCCGAGAAAGCCGGATGTCGCGCCGAAACTGATGCCGATGATAAGCGAGACGATAGTCGCAATGATTCCGACCATCAAAGAAATGCGCCCGCCCAGAAGCACGCGCGCCAGAATATCGCGCCCGGCATCGTCCGTGCCCATCGGATGCGTCCATGAGAAGGAGCCGTCCGGCGCGGTGAACGGCGGAAAAGCTTTAATGAGATTCGAGTCTTTTGGAATGTAATCGTAGGTGTAGCCGGTCGTGGCTTTGATGATCGGCGGCCCGGCGAGCGACGCAACGATAATCAGCGCCACCACGATCATGCCGAAGACAGCCAATTTATTTTTGAGCAAGCGCCGCCATGCGTCTTTCCACAAAGATGTTCCGGCGACAAATTCATGCGCACCGTATTCGTCGGCGCGTATGTCCGCTTCGCCCACGGCAAGCTCCGGCGAAGTATGTATGATGTCGCCTGCGCGCGAATGAACGGCGGGCTGCGGCGTGGTGCCGAGATTTGTGAGCGCCGGTTCGGTTCCCTGCTGGATTCCTCGCTCAGCGTCGGTTGTGGCTCGTTCGTCTTTCATAAAAGTCAGTAACGAATGCGCGGGTCTATGTAAGCGTAGGCGATGTCAACCAGCAAATTGAAAAGCAGGATCGTGATTGAAACAAAGGCGACGATGCCGATGATGAGCGGCTCATCACGATTCAAATTCGCGTTGATAAAATAGTTTCCCAAACCCGGCAGCGCGAAGATGCGTTCGACGACGACTGTGCCGGTAATCAGAAAGGCCAGTGCCGGGCCTGTGAATGAAACGACGGGCATCAATCCGCCGCGCAAAGTGTGGCGCAAAATCACATCGCGCTCGCTCAAGCCTTTGGCTCTCGCCGTTCGCACGTAATCGGCGCGCAACACTTCGAGCATTCCCGAACGCGTCAGTCGCGCGATGTAAGACATGTAAATTGCCGACAGCGTGATGACCGGCAAAACCAGATTCCAGCTTGGAAAGCCGTTCCAGCGCGCGGGCGGCAGCCAGTAAAACGTCAAGGAAAAGACGAGCACGAGAATCGGGCCGAGCACAAAGTTCGGCAACGAAATGCCGAGCATCGCCAGCGCCATCGACCCGTAATCGAGCCGCGAGTTTTGCTTTAACGCCGCGAGCGTGCCTGTCGTGATGCCGACGACGAGCGCAAGCAGATAAGCGAGCAGTCCGAGCGTTGCGGAGACGGGCAGCGTGCGCCACAGAATAGCGTTAACGGATTGCCCCTGATATTTGAGCGACGTGCCGAAATCGCCGCGCAAAGTATTGCCGATAACTTTTCCGTACTGCACATACCAGGGCTTATTCAATCCGTATTTTTCACGCAGATTTTTTTCGACTGCCGGAGGAATCTTTTTTTCGCCGGTGTAGAAATTTCCGGGCGCGAGACGGATTAATCCCCACGTCAGTGTGACGACGATGAGCACCATCGGCACTGTGATGATTAATCTGCGAACGATAAACGAAAGCATTCAGGCTGTTCCCTTCTGCTGCTTTTTTTACTCGGCCATGCTCGGCACGCCCTGATCCCACTTCGATTGATCCGGTTCGATGTACACGAATTTCCAAGCGTGAAGCGTTTGCGGATTCGGGTACATGCCTTTGACGTATGGCTTCTTCATCCAGCTAGTCGCGTTCGTCATCAGCGGAATCACGGGTTGCGCGTCGAGCATGTAAGCTTCGGCCTTTGCCATCAACTCGTAACGCTTTTGCGGATCGGGCGAGCTGTTGGCATCGTCCAGCATCTGCACATATTTCGGGTCATACCAACCCGTGCCGTTATCGCCCGCCGCCGTGTAAAAGAGATTCAAATAAGTGTACGGGTCCATGTAGTCTGCGACCCAGCCCGTGCGCGCAAAGCCTTTGTATTCGAGCTTGGCGCGCGAATCGAGAAATGTTTTCCACTCGACGCTCTTGAGTGAAACCGTCAATCCGAGGTTCTGTTTCCACTGCGCCTGCACAAATTCTGCAACGGGCTTATTCGCACCGGCAGGGTTATAACTCAATTCGATTTGGCTGATGGGAAATTTTTTCGGATCGAAGTTCCCTGCGGCGTCTTTGTAGCCTGCTTCGGCTAGTAATTTCTTGGCGCGTGCGGGATCGAAGTCATCACCTTTCGGACGCGGGTAGCCGGGGAAAATGCCTTCGGGCGTAAAGGCCGTGAGCGGCTTGGACGTGCGACGCCATGCGGCGAGCGCAACCTTGTCAATCGCCATGTTAAATGCTTTGCGCACGCGCTTGTCATTCATCGGCGGCTTCGTCGTATTGATCTGGTAATACTCTGTCGCCGCTTCCGGCGCGTCCATGTAATCTCTCAAGGGTCGGATTACATCGAGCCACGAAGCGGGCACGGAATGATTCTGCATCCCGTCGATCTGTCCTGCCTTGTAGAGGTTCATCATCGTCGTGCTGTCTTCGACGGCATAGAAAACTATTTCATCGAGTTTGACACGGGCGGCGTCCCAGTAAAGCGGGTTGCGCACGCCGACGACTTCGCTATAAGGCTTCCAAGATTCGAGTTTGAAAGCGCCGCTGGTCACTATGTTCGCGGGCTGCGTCCACGCTTCGGCGTATTTTTCGATGGCCTTGCGCGGCACGGGACGGAAAAACTGATGCGGCATCATGCTGATAAAAAACGGTGCGGGTTGAACGAGCGTGATACGCAGCGTGTAATCGTCGATGGCTTCAACGCCGATGTCTTCGGCCTTGATCGGCACAAATTCTTTGGCTTCGAGCGCGGTTTTCAGTTTCGGATTCCCGGCGACAGACTTGGCGCGTCCTTTTTCGTCGCCGGGCAAGACGAGGCGCGTCGGCTGATGTATGAATTGATGAAAGGCTGTGTCGGCGGCAGGGTTTTGCACGCTCGCGGAAAACTCCGAATTGTTTGCGACGGGTTGCGCGGTCAGTGGAATCGGCGGCGTTATTGTCGCGCCGGTTGCGTTTGCCGGAGCATCTGCTTGAAAATCCTTGTCGAGCAGAAACTCATTGGTGCGCGGATCACGCACGAAAACGCCGCCTTCGTTATAGCCTTCGGAATACTTGATGTAGTAGGCCATGTAAGCGGCGCGCGAAGCGAGTTCGGGCGAAAGGCCGCGCCGTAGCGAGTACACAAAATCCTGCGCGGTTATCAAATCATTGTTTGACCAGCGCGCGTCGTGGCGCAAATGAAAAACAAATTCCGACGAATCTTTATTGACATCCCAAGTCTCTGCGAGCGCTGGAATCGGTGCCATAGTCTTCGGGTCATACTCTGTCAGGCCGTCGAAGAAAGCCATGATGAGACGCGTTTCGGGTTGCCCTGTGGCAATTTGCGGATCGAGCGATTCAGGCTCTGAACCTGAAACGTAACGCATCACTTGCTTGCCGGGAACAAGTGTCTTGCCGAAATATTTGCTGTTTTTTGCCGACGCCGTACACGCCGCGATTGAAAGCGCGACGGCAATAAGCGTGAGACCGAGCCGTAATTGTTGCCAAAGATGTTTCGACATAAATTTCACCTTATCCCTTACGCGCGACACGCCCGCTGAATTGCGTGCCGCTTCTCTTCGCTTATTCGACGCCCGTTTGAATTGAAGTAAACCGGTCAGGATTGAAGATTGTTCGCTGCTGCAAATCAATTGCCGCCCGCTATCAGGGGAGAACACCGGCGTTAAACTTCAACCGGAGTGCTGCTCAAGTTATCACGCGCGCGCTTCTTTGAGCAAGATACTTTTTTTTCGGATGCACGCCTTTGCAAAAGGTTTCCCGTAGACATCCGTGCGGGCGTTTTAATTATCCCTTGTGACAAGGCTCACGTCGGATTTTTGCGGCATTCGCCAATCGGCATCGATCCGCACGCGTTTCAACGAAGGCGCGTCCAACAGATTCGCGTCAAAGCCGTTCACGTAAGGCTTGATTAGCGCGTAAGACGAAGCGAAGTATAAAGGAATGGCGGGCATCTGCCGCAACGCCTCCCTCTCTGTAGTGACATCTTGGGCGGAGGCGGGCGCAAGTATGTCCTTATCCTTTTTTAGCGAGGCGTTTGAATTATTTTTCTGTGAGGCGTTTGCCGTTGCCGTTTCCGGCTCGAACATCGAGCGCAGATTATCCGCTTCGTCCGGTGTTTGCATGACGATGCCGCGCCGCGCTACGTCGTAATCACCGGCGAGCAGCGCCGCTTCGTAGGCATCCCAGTCCTTGACGATTATCTCCGTTGGGATGCCGAGCGCGCGTTGCCACATCCCTGCGACTGCCTGCGCGACAAGGCGCTGTTGGTCGTTGCGATTAATCAGTAAGCGCAGCGTGGGAAATCCTTTGCCCTGCGGAAAGCCTGCATCGGCGAAAAGTCGGCGGGCGCGCGGCGTGTCGTATTCGAGCAGCGCGGGCGAATCCGCGTTTGTTTTTGTCTCGCTGGAAAGCTGCGCTGGAAGAAATTTATTGGCTGGCTCGGTAGCGCCATTCATTTCATCTTCGCACAAACGCTCGCGGTCGATTGCCAGCGCCAGCGCCTGCCGCACGCGCACGTCACCAAAGGGCGGCTTTGCTGTGTTGATTTTATAAAAGGTGAGCGCCCCGTAAGTGGCACGGCGAAAATCCTTGTAGGGCGCAAGCAGCTTGAGCGCAAGCGGCTCTAAGCCAGCGTTCGTCACAGCGTCCACTTCGCCCGCGCGATAAGCGGAGAGCGCAGACTCCGCATTTGTGTTTGCCACAAAACGCACGCGCTGTAATTTAACTTCCGCCGCATCCCAATAATTTGGCGCGCGTTCCAGAACAACGTTGTCCGTCGAAAGAGAGGCAAGGTGAAACGCGCCGTTTGTGACAAGCGTGGGCGGTGAAATTCTCTTCCCGGCTGTTTGTGATTCTATTGTTTGTGATTCTGCGGCGACATTGGTTTCGTCATGCACAGGGTAAAAAACAGGATGCGCGACAAGCGCCGGAAAGTTTGCATCAGGGCGCAGCAGCCGCACGCGCAGCACGTTCCGGTTGACGGCTTCCACGCCGGAACTCAATTCGACAGAGCGCTGTTTTGAATTTAGTTTGCGCGTCTCCACTGCTCCGGCAACCGGCGTTTGCTCATTCGCGGCGTTTGACGTGTCGCCCTGTTTCCCATCAACAGCGGATCGGCGCGCGGAGACCGAAGCAATATGTGTGGAATGAAGGCCTACGATATTTTCGAGAAGAGTGCGGTGCGGCGCTTGATCGCCGAAGGCTGCGGCGCGTCGCCACGAACGCACGAAATCCTGCGCCGTCACCGGATCATCGTTCGACCAGCGCCCGTTCGCGCGAAGATAAAACGTCCACACGCGATAATCATCCGACGATTCCCAACGCTGCGCCGCGCCGGGCAGCACCGCCAGACTCCGCGAATCGTAATTCGTTAAGCCTTCGCACAAAGCACGCACAGCGTCAGTATCCGGCGCGGCGGCAACAAGTGCCGGGTCAAACTGCTGCGGCAGCCCGCCGTTGCTCCAGCGAAAATCCTTCGCATCGTGTACTTTCACCCGCCCGTAATAAGTTTCGACATCGTTGCCGACAAGCACGCAGCCGCCGCCGACTACTATCAGGCAGCACAAAACAAATGCGACAAAAACACCTGAACGATTTCCGCGCGCTCTTTGATAAAGTGTAGCTTTGATTCTGAATCTCATCTGCACACAGCAAGGGGAAATCTCAACGCGAAAGCTTTGTCTCATCAATCGAGCTTTGCTTCATCACTGATTAAAAGCCGCAGTCGGCGATAAACTTCTTCTGCTTGACGGCGCGCGCTCGCAAATCCTTCGGAAGTATCGATCCGGTAATCGGCGAATCGCAGTTTTTCTTTTTGCGGCATTTGCGCACTGATCCGGCGCTTCGCTTCTTCCATCGTAAAACTGTTGCGCGCCATTAGTCTTTCGAGTTGAAGTTCCGGGCGGCAATGTACCACGATCAGTTTATCGAAGCGCCTGTAGCCGCCGGATTCGATCATCAACGCTGCGTCAACCACCGCGACCCCACAGGGATACTTCTCTTCCCAACCAAGCAGTTGCTCATCCTGCGCTGCGATGATGAACGGATGCAGCGTCGAATTCAACAACGCGCGCTTGCCTTCATCCGCAAAGACGATTGCGCCGAGCCGCGCGCGATCAAGCTCTCCGTCTTCACGCAATACTTCTTCGCCGAAAGCCTCGACTACTGCGCCGAGTCCCGCTGTTTTCTTGCGAACGACTTCGCGCGCCAGATGATCCGCGTCCAAGGCATGACAACCCGACTCTGCGAGCACCTTTGCCACAAAAGACTTGCCGACGCCGATTGATCCCGTCAATCCCACACGAAGCATATGTATGGAGGTTAAAAATTCTAAAACTGATTCGGTTTCAATTGCCTGTAGAGTTCATTTTATGTTTGTTATCGATTCTTGTCATTCTAGTTCGCCATCCTTCCGGTTTTATAGGCGCTCTAAATGAAAAAGCGAATGATGTTGATGCTCAACACCATCCGCTTTTATTGGCTATGCCGAAGGTCGGACTCGAACCGACATGAGTTGCCTCACACGCCCCTCAAACGTGCGCGTCTACCAATTTCGCCACTTCGGCTCAAATATCTAAAACTGTGTAAAAGGCCATCGCCGCTGAACCCGATTTACTTGTTCTGCACCGGAGATTGCTGGCTTTGCGGAGCAGCACCATTCGTGTTTGCGGACGGCGAAGTTGCTGTCGGCGCAGAAGCGTTCGCGTCGGTTCCTGCGGGCGCAGTAGTAGCATTAGCGTTGGCTGTCGCGGGCGAAGCGTTGGCGGTTGCCGGTGAAGCTTGCGGTGTCGGCGATGGCGCGGCATCGGCGGCCTGCGTTTCGAGCACGGAGCGCGTGCCGACAAGCGCCGGTAACGAAAGCGTTAAAGCGATCAACATAAAAGCTATCGCCGCGCCGATGGTAATCTTGGCGAGCAGTGTCGCCGTGCCGCGCGGCCCGAACGCAGTGCTTGAAACGCTGCTGGCAAAGAGCGCGCCCGCGTCTGACTTGCCCGGCTGCAACAACACCGTGACGACGAGCACGACGCACGATAAAATAAAAAGCCCGTATAAAACGTAAGATAGCAACAATGAACTGTCCTCTGCCCTCAGCGATTAAAATTTACGATCTGAGCGAAGCTTTTCGCCTGAAGACTCGCTCCGCCGACAAGCGCGCCGTCTATATCTTCTTCGTTCATTAATCCGGCGATATTGTCCGGCTTGACCGAACCGCCGTAGAGAATTCGCAACGATTGGGCGGCCCCCGTGCTATGCCTCTGCGCGAAAACGCGCCGGATAAAAGCGTGCATCGCTTGCGCTTGTTCCGGCGTCGCAGTGCGGCCAGTGCCGATTGCCCAGACAGGCTCGTAAGCGATTATGATACGGGCGAGGTCTGTGGCTGTCAACCCGCCGAGTCCGCCCGTCAACTGCCCGCTGATGACCGGTTCGGCAGTGCCCGCCTCGCGTTGCTCTAAGGTTTCTCCGACGCACATGATGACCGTCAAACCTGCCAGAAGCGCCGCCTGCGTTTTGCGATTGACGAACGAATCCGACTCGCAATAAAACTGCCTGCGCTCGGAATGACCGACGATCACAAAGTTTGCTCCGATATCGCGCAGCATCATTGCGGAGACTTCACCCGTGTGCGCGCCTTCTTCCAATTGCGTCGAACAATCCTGCGCGGCGATGCCGATGTTCGAGCCTTCTAAACGATCCGCGACAGTTTTCAGCGCAGTGAACACGGGAGCAATGACTACTTCGCAATGATTACTGTTTGCCACCAGCGGCTTCAAGGCAAGCGCCGTCTCGACGGACTCCGCAACCGTCTTGTACATCTTCCAATTTCCGGCGATAACAGGTTTTCTCATAATTGCAGGAGTCAGAAGTCAGGAGTCAGTAGACAGAATAAAAGCGATTGCCATGGTTTATTCTGTCTACTGACTTCTGGCTCCTGAATACTTATTTATCATTGAGTGCTGCGACGCCGGGCAGTTCGTCGCCCGCTAGGAATTCAAGTGTCGCGCCGCCGCCGGTGGAGATATGCGTGATTTTATCTGCGACGCCCGCTTGTGTAATTGCAGCGACGGAATCGCCGCCGCCGACGATGACAATTGCGCCGTGCTCTGCGGCATCGGCGACGGCGTGTGCGATGCCGATGGTGCCTTGATCGAAAGGCTTTTCTTCAAAGACTCCCATTGGCCCGTTCCATATAATCGTTTTCGCGCCCTGCAAAGCGTTCGTGAACAGCGCGATGGTTTCCGCGCCGATGTCCATTCCGGCGTGGCCGATGTTGGTGAATTCTATCGGAATCGTTTTGGTGTAGATTTGCCCGTTTTTAACCGGCTCGTAACTATCGACGATTTGATGATCCGTCGGCAATAGCAGTTCGGTTCCCTGCGTGGCTGCACGCTGCCTGATCTCGCGTGCGATGTCGAGCTTATCGTTTTCGACAAGAGACTTTCCGATTGTAAAACCTTCCGCCTTCAGAAACGTGTAAGCCATCGCGCCGCCGATCAGGATTTTGTCTACATGCCTTTCAACCAGAGCATCAATGACGCCGATCTTGTCGGAGACTTTCGCGCCGCCCAAGATTGCGACGAACGGATGCTCCGGGTTGTGAACGACGCGTCCCAGATAATCGAGTTCTCTTTCCATCAACAAGCCCGCCGCCGCTCGCTTCACATACTTTGTGATGCCGACAGTCGAAGCGTGCGCGCGATGCGCCGTGCCGAAGGCGTCATTAACATAAACGTCGCACAGGCTCGCCAACTCACGCGCGAAGTGGTCGTCGTTTTGTTCTTCCTCTTTGTGAAAGCGCAAATTTTCAAGCAGCAGCACATCGCCGTTCTTGAGCGCCGCGACTTTCGTTTTCGCTTCATCACCAACGCAATCATCCGTGAGCGTGACAGGCTTACCAAGCAATTGCGAAAGATGTTCGGCGACGGGACGCAGGCTGTATTTCTCCACACGCTCGCCCTTCGGTCTTCCTAGATGCGAAGCGAGAATGATTCGCGCGCCATGCTCTATCGCATATCGAATCGTCGGCAACGCACCCTGTATGCGCGAGTCATCTTCGATGACGCCGTTCTTCAAAGGCACGTTGAAATCAACGCGAATAAAAACGCGCTGTCCCTTCAAATCAACGTCTCTGATTGAAAGCTTGTTCATAAACGGTAGGCAGTAAACAGTGATCGGTAGTCAGAGTTCAATCATCAGCATTCTTGTTTGCTGACCACTGAATACCGACCACTGATAACTGTCACAGTCCTTTTTGCGCGATGTACTTGACGAGATCGCGCACGCGGCACGAATAGCCCCACTCGTTGTCATACCATGAAAGCACTTTGACGAGATTTTTGCCTGTGACTTTCGTGTATTCGGCATCGACGATAGACGAATTTGAATTACCGCGAAAATCAATCGAGACGAGCGGCTCTTCCGAATACGCGAGAATGCCGCGCAACTCTTCGTTGGCAGCATCCTTCAAAACTTTGTTAACTTCTTCCGTCGTCGTTTCTTTTTCGACTTCCATGACAATATCGACGAGCGAAACATTCGGCGTCGGCACACGCACGCTGATGCCGTCGAACTTGCCTTTTAGTTCCGGCAAAACGAGCGCGACGGCCTTCGCTGCGCCCGTCGAAGTCGGGATCATCGAAAGGGCTGCGGCGCGCGCGCGGCGTAAATCTTTGTGCGGCAGATCGAGTAGTTGTTGATCGTTCGTGTACGAGTGAATCGTTGTCATCTGCGCCGAGCGTATGCCGAACTTTTCGTGCATCACTTTGGCGAGCGGAGCAAGGCAGTTCGTCGTGCAGGAAGCGTTCGAGACGACATGATGCGCCGCCGCGTCGTATTTCTCTTCGTTGACACCGAGCACAATCGTGATGTCTTCGTTTTTGGCGGGCGCGCTGATAATCACTTTTTTGACGGAGCCGCGCAGATGTTTTTTCGCGTCCTCGGCATTCGTAAAATGCCCTGTGGATTCGATGACGATTTCCGCGCCGACTGCATTCCAATCAATCGCCGCCGGGTCTCTTTCAGAAAAGACGCGCAACTCCTTGCCAGCGACTTTGATGCCGTTCTCCGTCGCCGTAATCTCTTCGTCGAGATTGCCGAGCACGGAATCGTATTTGAGCAGATGCGCGAGCGTTTTCGTGTCTGTCAGATCGTTGACGGCGACGAACTCTATTTCATTGTCGCCGAGCGCCGTGCGAAAAACGTTGCGCCCGATGCGCCCGAACCCATTGATGCCGACTTTGACTGCCATGAGTTTTCGATTCCTCCAACGTTGCATTTGTGGAAATGCCGCTTCCCATTTTCGGACATCGTCCGCTCGATTCCTTCCGGCGCACACGTTTACGGGCGCATTCCGCACAGAACCATAAGGGAATAAGCATTGCTATTAAAAGAAGAGGTCAAGATAATGCGCGCCCGCCGCGACTGTCAAGCAGTATCAAGAACTACTTGGAACTGCCCAGAACTATTATGGGCTATCCGGCGACGCTCATGTTTATTGAAACCGCACGCGTGCCTCTTTCGTAGTACGATGAAGAACATAGGCGCGACTTCGTTGATTTTGATTCGCGCGCCCTTAATTTTCTCATTAAAGAATTCATTTCCGCTAAGGAGCTTTTGGTTCGATGAAGATTCGCTTTATCCGTCGCAGTTTGCGTAACACGACGCTCTGCTTTGTGCTTTTCGGTTTGTATGCGCCTACGGCAATTCTTGCGCAAACGCCGACCACGCAAACGCCCACGCCGACCACGCAAGTGCCGTCCACGCGAACGACGCCCAGCAATCCCGCGCAGCAGGATGCGACGCGCCCGCCCGTCAATCAACAGCGCCAGCCCGTGCCGGAACCCGCGCGCCCGATCACGCAAGACCCGACCGCCCCACCCGGCACGCAGCGTTCTTCGCCGCAAGCCGCGCCCGGCACAAACGTCTCGCCGCAAACCACTCCGCAAACGCCCATCCCCGGCATCAGCGGGCAAACAAATGATCCGTCAATCAACACGACGACGCCACTCTCGCCGACCACCTCATCCGGCGACGTATTAACTAATGGAGGCCAGACGAATCCAACAGACCAAGCCTTGCGCGATCCTGCGTTTCCCAATCAGCAAGCGCGTCCCGTGCCGCCTTTGCCGAATCTTACACGGCTCGGCATCAGCAGCGACCAATCCATCGCTTTAACGCTGAACGAAGCGATTCGCCGCGCCCTCGAAAACAACAACGACATCGAAGTGGCGCGCACCAATGTGCGTTTCGCGGAAACATCTTTGCGCGCTCTGCAAGGCGTTTACGATCCTGTTTTCAGCATCTCGCCGCAAATAGATAATCGCGTGCAGCCGCAGGCCAATCGCTTCGCCGGAGCAGGTCAGTCCGGCACTGTCTCGTTCACCAATTTAACGCTCAGCCCGACCGCCACTAAATTCTTTCAGACAGGCGGCGGGCGCTACGATGCTTTCTTTAACAACACACGGCAAACGACCAACTCGACAGCCAACATTTTCAATCCCGTTTACTCCGCCAATCTCGGCGTGACTTTCACGCAGCCGCTTTTGCGCGACCGCTCCATTGATAATAATCGCCGCGAGATACGCATCCAGCGCAAACGGCTCGCGCAATCCGATGCGGACTTTCGACGCCAGACCATCGAAGTCATCGCGCAAGTGCAGCGCTCATACTGGGACTTGGTTTTTGCGCTGCGCAATCAACAGAATCTACTCAACAATCTGGGCTTGACGCGCGAGCAATTTCGCCAAACCGAAGCGCGTATTTCTGCCGGAGCATTGCCGCCTTTGGAGCGCGCCGAAGTGCAAACCGAACTCGCCAACCGCGAATCGGATTTGCTGCTCGCCTCGCAAAACGTTTCCATCGCCGAGAACAATATAAAACAATTAATCCTGCGCGACCCGACATCCAATGAATGGACTGCGTCGCTTCTCCCGACCGATGCACCCGTGTTCGATTCCACGCCCGTTAATCTCAACGATGCGCTCACCGAAGCGCGCGGCAATCGCCCGGAACTCTCGCGCCTGAAATTGCAGCGCGACATCAACGACGTCGATTTGCAGTTCTTCAAAAACCAGACGCGCCCGCGCATCGACATACAGTCAACCTTGTCAACAACAGGTCAGGCCGGTACGCCCGTGCTCTCGAATTTTACAAACACTACGACGGGATTCGGCACGACAACCAACGGTCAACTGCCGCTTATTACAGGCGACGCGACGACAAACGCCAGCGCGTTTCTGTTGGATCAAATCAATCAGCTTCGACGTGCGACGCCCGGCATCGGCACTAACGCCGTCGTGCCGAACGTTACACCTGTTCAGCAAACGAGTTCGATTCCATCGAATTTAGTCGGCGGCTACGGGCAAACGCTCTCGAATCTAGTTGGCTTCAAAACGCGCAATATTGTTGTCGGCGTAACCATTCAGATGCCGTTCCGCAACAAGACCGCGCTGGCGAATCTTGCGGGCGCACAGATTCAACGCTCGCAATTGGACGCGTCCATGCGCCAGCAAGAACAAATCATCGAAGTCGATGTACGCAATGCTGCGCAGAACGTCGAAACCGCGAGGCGACGCGTGCTTGCCGCACGTGCCGCGCGTGAAAGCGCCGAAACACAATTATCCGGCGAGCGTCGTCTTAATCAAGTCGGGCGCTCCACGACATTCTTCCTTTTCCAGCGCGAGAACCAATTAGCCAACGCGCGCTTTCTCGAAATTCGCGCCCAGACCGATTACAGCAAAGCCCTCGCAGATTTACAGCGCGCGACATCGACGACACTTCGCGCCAACAACGTGATTGTCGAAACGCCAACCGTGCCGTAAACACTCGGCGGCTTTCGACGAAGCTTTCGCGTGCGGCGAACCTCATACAGTTGACGGTCCGCCGCACGCGCTTTTATGCTCATGCACACCGCATATTTGTTGTTATGCCGCTGGTTTGAATATTGTCTAATTATGGTAGGAACAAATGAAGCCGGGCATCTATTTTAAGAAAATCTGGTTTGATGATGATGTCGTTGAGCTAAAAATTGATTCGTTCGACGGCAACTCGTTCTTTTCCAACAAAGTGTATGTTGGGCATCAAGGCATGAAGGATTTGATTGTCGAACTTAGCATCTTCAAAGATCACATATACGGCGGCATCTACGATATTCAAATGGGAGAGTTCGGGCCTGAATACGCTAGCGGCGCATTTCATGCCCGCCTACATTTTCATCAGCACAGCAAACTTCATATTACGATTGAAGCTCAATCAGAATTTGAAGAATTCGGTACGAAGAATGTCGCCAGCGAAGCTACGCTCTATCTTATTTCAGAGCCTATTCTGCTTGATAATTTTATTGCTGATCTAAAGGCGCTAGGCGCAGGATTGCGAGATGAGGCGAAACTTGAGGCGGTATAACAACTCATTCAACCGGAGCGCGAATTGCACGGCCTTCATCGAGAATTTGGATGGTTTCGAGGTTGTGCCCGCGCCCGTTTGATTCGAGCGTGGTCATACATTCGCCATTTTGAAAATCACAGCCACCATTATCACCTTTAATGAAGCCGCACATATTCGACAAGCGTGCAAAGCGGTGGCGTGGGCGGATGAAATTCTGGTAGTGGATTCCGAATCGACGGATGAAACGCGCGAGATTGCGCGCGAGTGCGGCGCGCGTGTGATCGAAAGAGCGTGGCCGGGATTCGCCGCGCAAAAACAGTTTGCGGCAAACGAAGCAAGGCATGAATGGATTTTCAGTTTGGATGCGGACGAGCGTGTTTCAGAAAGCTTGCGCGCTTCAATCGAGGCCTTGCGTAAAAAGGACGGAGAGCAACTTGCGGACGGCTATCGCATCGCGCGCAAATCCTTTTACATGAACCGCTGGATCGAGGGCGGCGATTGGTATCCCGATTATCAACTGCGTTTATATAAAAAAGCTCGCGGGCGATGGGCGGGCGATTTCATTCACGAATCGGTGAAGATGGATGAGGCGGCGCGCGTCGAAACACTCGCGGGCGATTTGCTGCATTACAGCATCAAGAGCGTGGCAGAGCATCATCGCATGATCGGCGAACGATACGCACCGCTCGCCGCGCGGCAAATGTTCGAGAGCGGGCGTCGCGCTTCGTATCTAAAAATAGCAACCGCCGCGCCAGCCGCTTTCTTGCGCAGCTTCATTCTCAAAGGCGGCTTCCGCGATGGTCTCGCCGGATACACCATCGCACGCTTCGCCGCGCATCATGTCTTTCTCAAATACTCTCTGCTTTGGGAATTGCAAAATCAGCGGCGCGACAAGGAAGAATAAGTTCCCGCAAAGTAACGTGCGCGATTTTTAAGCAACGCTCACAATCAATTACTCGCCGTTGTTTGCACCTTCCAAACGCAATTCGGATGGCGGTAAAAACTTGCGCGGCGTCGGACTTGCGACCACGCGCGGCATGGCCTGCGAGGTAACGACTTCGGTCAGCAGTTGGTCTTCCATTTGCCGGTGATCGGCAATCTTATTGCCCTGATCGAGAATCGCGAAGACGATTGTTCCCGCGTCCTGCGTGTAAACGATTCCGGCGAGGCTCGCCATGCCGCCGTCCACTTCCTGTGTCAGCGTGCCCGTCTTGCCGACCACCGCGCCTTCCAGACTCGTGCCAGATAATCTGCGCCGGAGCGTTCCCTTATCATCGCTCGCGACAGCTAAAATATCTTCCGGCTGCAATCCCTGCCGCTTCGTTTCATCTACGAGCGCGCGCACGACCGTTAAAAGTCCGTGCGGCGTCATGCGATTATGCTCGCGCCCGCTTGTTCGCTCAATCGTCACATCGCCCGCCGGAAGTTTCAATTCATCTACAAGAAACTGCTGCACGCCGCTTGCTCCGCCGACGAGCGCGCCGATGTGCTCCGCGATGAAATTGCTTGAACGCGCGTTCATGTAAAGCAAAACGTCGCGCAATGGATATGATTCCACAGTGAGCAGCGATTCATTGCCTGTGGGGAGCGCGCCTTCTACCTCGACAGGCGCGTTACCCAAGTGCAATGCTTTGCCAAGACGCGCGCCGGAATCCTGCGGCGACTCGCTGAAATTAAAACAGAAATCCGGCGAGACGCTAATGCCGTCACTAACGCGTTTGACGCCGCGCTCGCGCAGAGCTTTTGCAATCATCGCCGCACCCGCGTCGCCAAACGTCGGATCACTTCCCTTGACGTAGAGCCGCCCGCGCAAAACGCCCGTCCTATCAACTTCGCCTGTGGCAAACACGCGCGTCTTAAAGCGATACTCTGCGCCGAGTTTTTTGAGCGCGACGAGCGAAGTCGAAAGTTTAATGAGTGACGCAGGATTAAAGGCCATCTCCGCGTTGTGCGAAGCGAAAACTTTGTTGCCGTCGAAACTCTCGATCAGCAAGCCATGTGTCTCAGGTTGTTCGCCACGCGCGACGTACCACGCGGCGGCATCGAAAAGCGGCGCACCGCTGGAACGTCTTGCGGCAGCATCCGTAACGGCCTCCGAAGAAATCACCGATCCGGCGATGACTGTCGGCGATTCGGAATGCAGCCGTCCGACAAACGTGTGCGGCACAAAGCTCAGAGCCGCGATCACTGCGATGCCGAGCGCGAGCAGCGCGAAGATTGGTTTACGAGGATTCAAACGTTGTCTCCAGACTATATAAAGTGTTTCGCAAATTGCGACAAACGCCGTATGATGCGTAAATAGCATGGCGCGCGTCAAGCAGCACGCGCGCCGTAGCAGCGACATTCGACATCAAAACTCAACTTATGATTCAAACTTTTGCGTCCGATCCGACGCTCGGACTTCCGCCTGTCGCGACATCCATTTTCATCTTTGCCTTAGGCGCGATCATCGGTAGTTTTCTCAACGTCGTCATTCATCGCCTGCCGCGTGAGGAATCAATTGTCTTTCCGAATTCGCGTTGTCCATCGTGCGGCGCGAACATCAGTTTCTACGACAATATCCCCATACTTAGTTACTTAATCTTGCGCGGGCGTTGCCGCAACTGCCGCGCGCCGATTTCCGCGCGTTATCCTGCCGTCGAAGCGCTCACAGGGTTGCTTTACGTCGCGGTCTTTCTGCATGACGGCCTGACGCTGGCGCTTTCCTTCGATTTAATTTTCGTGACGGCGCTCGTCGCGCTCATTTTTATTGATGCAGAGTTTATGATTTTGCCGGACGCGATCACTTATCCGGGAATGCTCTTTGCCGTTCTCGCCCGCCCTGTTGTTCCGTATCTCACGAATCATCCCGTCTTCGATGATCTCGATTCGCTATTGCATGGCGCGCTCGTAGGTTGGCCTGTGTGGGCGGCATCAGTCGCAGGCGCAGTGCTCGGAGCTTTGGCGGGCGGCGGGTCATTGTGGTTGATCGGCTGGCTATGGCAGCGCTTGCGCGGAGTCGAAGCGATGGGACTCGGCGACGTGAAAATGATGCTGATGGTCGGCGCTTACCTAGGCTGGCGTTTGACTGTGCTGACAATTTTTCTAGGCGTGTTGACCGGCTCAATCGCGGGCATATCGCTGATGCTTCGACGCGGCAATCGAGACATGCAGATGCTTTTGCCGTTCGGCATTTTTCTCGGACTCGGCGCGATCATCTCCTTACTCTTCGGCGCTCGTATTATCAATTGGTACGTCGCGCAGTTTTGAATTTGATGTCAGATGTCAGATGTTAGATGTTGGTCGAACATCTGACATCTGACATCTAGTATCTAACATCTGAGCTTATGGCATCAGGTCAGAGAAACCGTTTACAGTTGTGGCTGTGGCTGGCGGGCGCGTTGTTTCTGTGCGCCAACTTGCTTGCGCTCGCTACAAACATCAACGCGCCCGTCTCTGCGGCGGCACGCGCACCGCTTCTGCTTGCTGTCTTCATCGTCACCATTCTGTTCAGTTTGCTTGGAATCTTTTTGTTACTCCGGCGGCTCTTCCATCCATATCGTAAACTCATCAGCGTCGCAGAGCAGGCGTCCATCGCTACAGGCTCCAGCAGAGCGCCCGATGAAGCGCAATTTGTTTTAGAAACTTTTCAAACCGTCGTCGCGCAGCTTCAAACGCAGCAGCAGGAACTTCAAAGATTGAACGCGCAGGCGAGCGCACGCGCCGCGTCAGCCGAAAAATTCAGCGAACGAATCGTCGCCAGCGTGCCTTCCGGCCTCGTCGCCTTCGACGCGCGCGGCCAAACAACCGTCGTCAACGCTCCGGCGCGCCTCATACTCGAAACAAACGACGAGACGCTCGGCCAACACGTTTCGGATTTTTTGCGCAACGCTCCCGAACTTGCGGAAATGGTGCGACGCTGCCTCGCGACGGGCGAAGTTTACCGCCGCGAAGAAGTCGGCGCGACGGGAAAGGCCGGACGCGAGCGGCGACTCGGAGCAACCGTCGCGCCAATCGAGTTAACGCCCGAACGCGGCGCGCTTTGTTTGCTCACCGACATTACGGAAGTCACGCAACTTCGCGAGCAAATTGCGCTCAGGAAAAATCTCGCCAGCCTCGGCGAAATGTCCGCCGGACTCGCACACGAATTCAAAAACGCGCTCGCCACACTTCACGGCTACGCGCAGCTTCTGCAGCGCACACACGCAAACGAGGGCGGCAAAGCGGCGGCCACCGCGATGCTTCAGGAAGTACGCAACCTAGCCGAAATGGTCACGGCCTTTCTCAATTTCGCCCGCCCGCAAACGCTCGAACTTTCCCTCGTTTCCACACGAGAAATCATCGAAGATTGCGCCGCAGAATTGCAAACGCTCTTTGATGAGCGCCGCGTTACACTCTCAATCGAAGGCGAGTTTCCAGAAGCACGCGCCGACGCCACGCTGCTGCGTCAGGCGATTCTTAATCTTCTGCGCAACGCTGCCGAAGCCATCACGGAAGAAGAAACAAATCGCCGCGTCATCGTTCGCGGATCACAGGACACGGACGAGCACAACGTCAAGTACATCACAATCGAAATCGAAGACACGGGCGGCGGCATTGATCCTTTGAATATCGAGCGCATCTTTATTCCCTTCTTCACCACCAAAACGCACGGCCATGGCATCGGCCTCGCCCTCGCCCACCGCGTCATCACAGATCACGGCGGCACGCTCATCGCCGCCAACTCCGCCGCACACAGTGGCGCAATCTTCACCATCCGTTCGCCGCTTTGAACAAGTCGTTAAAGTGTTTATTGAACGTCGCGCGGAAAATATTCGCGCCAGCGTTTGTCAACGAGCGCGGCGATGTCAGGGCGCACAATTAATTCCGCAGGATAACCGGGCTTCATACGCGCGTCGATGACGATGGGCGATTCGTAAACGAGGTGATGGCGATGGACTGTAATGCTTGCCGCGTGAATGTCTGATGCAGGCTCAAAGCGTGTCCACGTCGCCCACAAAAAATCCGCAGTCTTGCGCGCCACGCTCGCGTCGTCGTGCAGCACGATGAGCGGCCAATCTTTGAAAGCCTCATCCTGCGCCAGACGCGCCGCCTGTTCCGCATCGTCTGCGTAAGCAGAGCCTTCCAACACTAGGCAACCGGCGCAGAAAACTTCGGTCTGTTTAATTCCTCGCGGCAGCGTCCCGCGAAACTCGCGCGGTAGTTCGCGCACGGCCTCGCCCAAGCCCATCAAAATCGCTTTGCTGCCTTCGTTGATTTTGCCGCTCGTGTAATCGAGCGTGTCCATCGACACATTCGAGAGGATGAACAAATCCGTTTCCCAACGCACGCGCGCCAAAACGTGTTCGAGCAGCGAACGAAAGTCGCTCAAGTCCTGCGGCGTGTCCGTGAGAATCAGAAATTTGGTCAAAGAAAGCTGGCCTTCGCCGAGGATGCGAAAGGCGGAAACGAGCGCCTCCCTCGCGTAGCGTTCGCGCACGACTGCCGCGCATAAAGAGTGAAAGCCCGTTTCGCCATACGTCCATAGATCGCGCACGCTCGGCATCACAAGTGGAAACACAGGCGATAAAAGTTTCTGCAAATAATCGCCGATGTAAAAATCTTCCTGACGCGGCTTGCCGACCACCGTCGCCGGATAAATCGCGTCGCGCCTGTGAAAAACAGCATCGGCATGAAAGACAGGGTAATCGTGCTGCAGAGAGTAGTAACCATAGTGATCGCCGAACGGCCCTTCGGCTCTGCGTTCATGCGGCGCAACCCGTCCGGCAATCGCAAACTCCGCTTCACTGACGAGCCTATGCCCGCCGTCAAGCGGACTCTTCGTCATTCTTATCTTCTCGCCCGCCAGCAGTGATGCGAGGACGAGTTCCGGCACGTCTTCCGGCAGCGGCGCAATCGCCGAAAGAATCAACGCGGGCGGGCCGCCCAAGAAAACCGTGACCGGCAAAGCCCGATTCATCTGCTCTGCTTCTTTGTGGTGAAAGCCGCCGCCCTTGTGTATCTGCCAGTGCATTCCCGTCGTCGCCTCGTCAAAACGCTGCACGCGATACATGCCCAAATTATGTTTCCCTGTCGTGGGATGCTCCGTGTAAACAAGCGGCAAAGTGACGAACGCGCCGCCGTCTTCCTGCCACGTTGTGAGGATCGGCAATTCATTCAAGCGCGCCGGTTGATCTGTAACTTCGAGCACGGGCGCGCGTCGCGTGTGGCGCGTGCCGAGTTTCAAAGCTTCGAGGGCAAGCGAGCGGTGTTGCCAGAGCGCTGACGGACGCGGCGGCAAAATGGCTTCCGCCAAATGCACGACTTCGCGCACAAGCTTTTCCGGCTTTGCGCCAAAGGCGAGTTCGATGCGTCTAGCTGTGCCGAAAAGATTTGTGACGACAGGGTAAGGACTATTCCTAACGCGCTTGAAAAGCAGCGCCGGGCCGCCTTGAGCGATAACGCGGCGATGAATTTCCGCAAGTTCTAGATACGGATCAACCTCGACATCAATTTCGATGAGATCGTTTGCGCGCCGGAGTAGTTGGAGAAATGAACGAAGGTTGCGGTGCATGATTAAAAGTGCTGCGACAGTATAACGCGAGACACCTTAAAAATTCAGCTTTCGATTCTGCATGAATTGTATTTGTACGGCGCGTATGAAGTAGGAGAATGGCGGCACGCGGCGTCTCATCGTTCAAGCTGCCGGTGTGCGCGAGCGGTCTTCTAAGCGTGAAACGCGCGAACGCATTTGCAGCATGTCAACGGAGAGTTCCCTCATCTGCCCGCTGATGTCTTCGAGTGAAGATTGAACAGCCTGCCAGATCGGGCGCGTTTCCATCAAACGACGATCAACCTTTTCATCAAGCGCCGCGAAACTTTCTTCAAGCGTTGTTATGCGCGCATTAACAGCACGCAGTTCCGTGTTGATATTGCGCAGTTCCTCGAACACACGTTCTTCAAACGGGCGCTCGTCAAATTTGCGTGTCGTGTCTTCGCTCATCTTTTCTCCTTTATCGGCTCGGCGGTAGAGCAGCGTTTGATGTCTGGCGCGGGCGCGTGGCTTTGTTGGCGGGCGGCTGCGATAAGCGGCGTTCGATTTCGCGCGTGGCAAATTGTGTTGCGTCTGCAATGCGCGGGTCAGCGGCAGTCTTATATAGTTTGATTTGTTCGAGCGTTCGAGCGTCGCCGTTGCGCGCGAAGGATTCGAGCAACTTGATTTTTGTCGCGGCATTGACGAGATCGAGAAACTTGTAAAGCGGTTCGGGCGTTTCCAACTGCGCGAGATAAGCTTCGGATTGATTCGTGCGCGACGAGTCGAGCGACTGCACGACGCCGAACAGCGCTTCCGTTTTGCCCATGCGGTACAACGCCCAATCGAGCGCGAGACGCACGCGCGCATTCTTTTCCTGCAAGCGATAGCCTTCCACTAAATTACGGGGTTCAGGATCGGCAAGCCGCGCGAGTTCTTCGGCGGCGCGCTGGCGCTCCACCGCATCGCGATTGATTAATCGCCGCACGACGATTAACGCGCTCCCGTGCGCCCGTTCGACGCTCTCATCATCCGGCTCTGCTGTTGCGGCATTTGTTTGAGCGTGCGCCGAAATCATGCTTCCCGCAATTAACAGGAAAACAAAAAAGGCACGGGAAAAGCTTTGCTTCATCGTTATTCCTTTTTATCGCGACTTTACTTCTGTCCTGTGCCCGTCGCATTCGCGCGGCGCAAAGTAGCGTTGTTCAAATCGAGCGCCGCTTCGGGAATCACTTCGACGTTCGGAAATTGTTTGCGCAAGTCAGTCAAAAACTTTTTCGCGTCGCCGACGATCACGATGTCCGCTTTCTTTGCGTCGAGCGCGATCCCGGCAAACTGCTGCACATCATTCGCTTCGATGGCCTGCACATTGTTGATGTAACGATTGATCTCATCGAGGCTTAAGCCGTAGAGCGCAATCGTTCCGACTTGCGCGACAAGACCCGCTGTCGTCTCAAGCCCGCGCGAGAAATTTCCGGTCAGCACTGCTTTGCGCGGAGTGAGTTCGGCGGCGAGAACCGGTTCGCTCGATAAGCGATTGAGTTCACTTGAGAGCAGCGAAGCGACAATCGCGCCGGATTCATTTTTGGTTTGCGTCGCGGCGATGAACGGGCCGACTTCGCGGCGCGCGCTGATCGAACTAGACGCGCCATAGCTAAGCCCACGCTTGATGCGAATTTCTTGATTGAGGCGCGCGGAATAGCCGCCGCCGAGAACTGAATTGGCGACGAGCGCGCGAAAATAATTCGGATCAGCGCGCTTAATGCCTGTGCGGGTCAGCACGACCGCCGCCTGCCCTGCGTCCGGCTTGTCAATCACGACAACGCGCGATTGATCGTTCGTTGTTTTCGCCATCGCGCCCATCGCGTTTTTTCCGGCGGCGATTGATTGCGGCAAAGCTGTTGCTGGCTTTTGCCAATCGCCGAACAATCGTTCCGCCAACTTGAAGGCATCGTTTGCTTTGATGCCGCCGCCAAGAACGAGAATCGCGTTGTCTGGACGATAGTAAGTTGAATGCAGCCGCGCTATGTCGTCGCGTTCGATGCGCGCGAGCGATTCGGGCGTGCCAGATAAAGGATGACCGTAGGGCGCATCGCCGAAGACGACTCGTGAAGCGACGGCGCGCGCCAGTGTTCCCGGCTGGCGAAGCGCAACATTCACTTCGTCGAGCGCCTGCCCGCGCAATCGTTCGATCTCTTCCGGCTTGAACGAAGGGCGACGCACTACGTCTGCGAGAATCTCCATCGCGGGCGTGAGTTTGGAAGACATCACATTGAAGCTGGCAGATGACGAGTCCCAACCTGCGCCGGAATCGAGCGCGCCGCCGAGTGCTTCGATGGCTTCGGCGATTTGCGGAGCGGTGCGCGTCGCCGTTCCCTTTGTCAACAGATTCGCCGTCACCTGCGCGAGTCCTGCAAGCTGCTGTGGATCGACTTCGCCGCCGTTCTTAATTAACAACTGCGCGGCAACAAGCGGGTCGTCTTTCTTTTCAATGACGATCACGCGCAAACCATTGCGCAGCGTTTTCTCAACGGGCTTCGGGAAACTAACAGAGCGCGGCGCAGATGGCGGTGGCGGTGTTTCCTGTTGACCTAGAACGGGGAAAACGATTGCGGCAATCAACAACACGACGAGCGCAGAAAGCATTCTACTCGACAATGAATTTCCGGCGAATTGCTTGTACATAACTTTGTTCCTTAACCGACCTAACCGCGCAATATCAAGTAACATTCCCTTGCTGCGATTAATTACTGGAGCGAAAAATTAAAGGTGATAGTACCAGATACTTTGACCGGCGCGCCGCCTAAAAGTGTTGGTGAGAATCGCGCTTCTTTCGCCGCCGTTTCCGCTGCGGGACGCAATTCTTCCGGGCCGCTGATAGCGGTTGACCGAACCACTTTGCCTTGCTCGTCAACAATAATTTGCACTGTTACGTTTCCAGTAATACGCGCTTTTCTAGCAGCTTTAGGATATTTAAGAACGGGGCGGCTAATTAAGCGGCCATTCAACACACCACCGCGAACAACTTTGCTATCATCAATAGATTGAGATGTTCGCAATTGTCCATTTGTTTCTTCACTAGCCGTTTGCAGCGAACTGTTCGCGCCATTCTCCGCAGTCTTCATCGCTTCCGGCAAGTAATTTATGACGACGCGATTTGCTTCCGTGAAATATTTGCGCATCACGCGTTGAATGTCTGTGGCAGTGACGGATTGCAATTGATTGATGTCTGTGTTGACGCGATTAGCGTTGCCTTGAATCACGACTGCATCGCCGAGCGCGAGAGCTTTGCCGTTGTTGGTTTCGCGTTCGCGTAATTGCGCTGTGACGAGCTGGTTTTTGGCTTTGTTCAACTCGGCAATTGTGACAGGCTCATTCTGCATACGCGAGATTTCCGCGAGCATCGCGCGCTCCCCATCATCCGGCTTTTTGCCGCTGGCGAGCGTTGTTTTGAAGACGAAGAGGCCTGTGTCTTCGCGCAAATCCGCGCTGCCTTCGGCGCTCTGCGCAAGCTGCTGCTCGTAGACAAGCGAGCGATACAGGCGCGACGATTCGCCGCTGGCGAGAACGGCTTGCGCAACCCGCAGCGCGTAAATGTCGGCATCGGCTTTCGGCGGAATCAAGTATGTGAACTCAACGGCGGGCAGCGGAACGTTCGCGCCGTATTCTGTGTAACGGTGCATTGCTGTGCGTGACGGTTCCTTGATTGTGACACGCGGAAGGCTCGCGTTCGGGTTCTGTATGCCTGTGAAATATTTGTTTACCCACGCGTCGAGTTGATTGCGGTCAAAGTCTCCGGCGACAATCAAAGTCGCGTTGGACGGACGGTAAAACGTGTCGTGGAAGAGGCGCACATCGGAAAGCGTGGCGGCGTCCAAGTCTTCGATGCTGCCGATGGTCGGGCGCTTGTATGGATGCGTGGTGTAGGATTTTTGCGAAGTGAGCAGATAATCCAACTTGCCGTAGGGCGGCGCGAGTACGCTCTGGCGAAATTCCTCTTGAACGACGGCGCGCTCGGATTTGAAATTCGGATCGTCAACGTTGAGCGCGGCAAGGCGGTCTGCTTCCGCCCAGATCAAAGTTTCCAGATAATTCGATGGCACTGTTTCGTAGTAAACCGTCACATCGTCTGCGGTAAACGCGTTGTTGACGCCGCCGACATCTTCCGTCAAGCGATCCAGCATTTCCGACTTCATGTGCTTCGTGCTTTTGAACATCAAGTGCTCGAAGAGATGCGCGAAACCGCTTCTGCCCTGCGGGTCGTCCTTGCTGCCGACGTGATACCACACCTGAATCGCGACGGTCGGGCTGGAATGATCTTCTATGCTGTAGATTTTCAAGCCGTTTGCCAGCGTGCGCTCGCGGTAATCAAGACGCGGAACATTTGTTTGTGCGCGCGAAATCGGCGGCAACAGCACAGCGCTCGCGGCAAAAGCCGCCAACGAAATAAAAGCAATTAAGAAACGACGCATATATTATCAACTCCGCTTTTTACAAAAGTAGATCGAGACGACGTGCGCGCAAGTGTAAAGATTTAACCACTGCGCACGCAAGGCAGTTGGATGCTGCCGCTAAGCAAGGATGTTGCACGCATACACTTTCAACAAATTGTTGTACACGTTGCGCATTGCAATTATACTCTGCGGCGTTCCGCGCGGGATACACATTTTAATGAAGGAGTGTAGTTAAAAGTCGATGCCTACAGAGATAACTTTGAGCGACGAGGTGCGCAGTCTGTCGCTGATACCGATGTTCAAACAGCTCGACAATGTCGAACTCGAAAAGCTGGCGGAATTGATGGAGCAGGTTTCCTTCAAGGCCGGACAAATGGTATTTCACCAGCACGATCCGGGCGATGCGCTTTACATAGTGGAGTCGGGCGCGGTGCGTCTCTGGGTGCTCGACGAAGATGCCAAGCAGGTGACGCTCTCGGAATTGCAGGCGGGAGATTTCTGCGGCGAACTCGCGGTGCTCGATAACGGCGAGCGCTCGGCCAACGCGACGACGCTCACGGACACCGTTCTGCACAAACTGCGCAGCGATCACTTTCAGGAATTTCTGTTGCAGCATCCGGCCATCGCCGTCGATGTGATACGCGAAATAGGCCGCCGCATGAGGCAAACTAATCAGCTTGTTTCGCAGCGCATCTCGCGCAACGTCAATGTGGAAATGGCACAAAAAGCGACCATCGGGCAACGTATCGCCGACCGCGTTGCGTCCTTCGGCGGCTCTTGGACTTTCATTATTATCTACGTCTCCGTGCTGGCCTTCTGGATGGCACTAAACTCGTTCGTGCTTTCGCATTATGGCAAAGGCGGGGACGGCGCACAGTTTGATCCTTACCCGTACATACTTTTGAATCTGATGCTTTCGATGACCGCCGCGCTACAGGCTCCGATCATTATGATGTCGCAGAATCGCGCCGCCGAAAAAGACCGCCTCGCCGCCGAACAGGATTTTCATGTGAACTTAAAAAGCGAACTCCTGCTGGAAGAACTAATACGCCGAGACGACGAGCGTGCAGAGCAGATAAACGAATTGCTTCACCCTCAAAAGCAACCACTCGCCGCATCAACCTCAAGCGATGGCGCGCAGATTTCCTGAAGCATATATTGATTGGTGAAAGTTGAATCGAGCGAAGACGTGAGAAAGACTGATTGACGGGCGAGATTTATTTGCTCCTTCAATCAACGTCGAGCGGATTGATGAACGGTTTATCTTTATCTTTGTCGGCGCGCTTCATCGCTTCCTGAAATTTTTCTTCGAGCAAGCGTTCGCGGTTCTTTTGCGAGCTGAGTTCCTGCGAAAACAATTGGTCACGCGCTTCCTTTTGTTTGTCCAAACCCTTTAACATCTCATTGAAGGAAGCAACCGGCTTGGCCTTTTCTTCGTGCGAAAGAATCGCGCCCGTCTGCGCGTCAACGATCATCGTCGCCTCACAGCACGGGCACAAAATTGTAAAGCGCGTCGAATCCATCTACAGCCAACTCCCAATGCAATTAAGGCAAAACTAACTTTAAAACAGATTCTTTATTCGGAGCGATGATTGTGATTGAATTTTCGCCACCCGATGTTCCCACGCTGAAAGCCACAATATACTTTCCACTAGGCGCAAGCTTCCATTTTTTCATACATTCGACAATCTTATCCTGGTAGTGGCTCAAACGCGGGAGAGGTTGTAAACTCTTCCGCATGGTCAAACTTAACTGTTATCACTGCGGCAGCGATCAGCTTGCCCGCAACGGCTTAACTCAGAATGGGAAACAACGCTATCTGTG
>JAABUM010001427.1_pt1 | contig 36006 bp, 38 predicted proteins | sample 5559161 | NCBI WGS metagenome assembly JAABUM01 (sample SAMN10711868, study PRJNA513369) | rock metagenome | isolation source: Antarctica rocks | place: Antarctica: Victoria Land, Siegfried Peak nord
GACGACTGGCGCCCGACCTGGACGTCGTCGAAGGTGGCAGGCTTCGAACCAAAGGCGTTCGAGAGCCGGACCCGCAGGCCGCTGCCTCCGATGTTGGTGTGGACGATGTTGCGTATTGTCGTGTCGGCGTAAACGCCGCCTATGTCCGCCGGCGAGGCTGCCCAGGTATCGACCTCATGAGTTTGCTTTCCCCCATGAGTTTGGTTGCCCCCAGCATCGACATGCGCACCCCCAGCAACGGCGGGGGTCGCGGGTCGAGCGCTCGCTGGTAGGGCGCTCGCTGGTAGAGCTATGACTGCGGTGGCGAGCGACACACCGATCATCCCCAGTGTTTTCTTTCGGGGGTGTAGGACACGCGAATACATGAGACCTCCGTTAGCTAGGGCCATGACAACTCCTCTGTAGTGACGTGCGCTCTGTACGCGCGAGGGCGCGGGATCGCAGATCCGGTCGACAGTGACGCTAGAAGCCGCGGCGGACGATGTCTCGGGGAAGAGAGCCTTCTTCGGTGAGCGCTGTCACATTCGCGGCGTGCGGCACGTCACGTGCGACGAACGGTCAGGCACCCCAACGTTCGATGTCTCGATCGACACCCACGCCCAGTCGTTCGGGCGCGTGCAGCCGCAGCAGAATCTGCCCGATGCCCTGAGGTATGTGCTTGCGGGTCGAGAGGCTGACCACGATCATCACCCCGAACGCGGCAGGCACGCTGAGGGCGGCGGGCTGCGTCACGATCGCGCGCCACCACCCGCTTGGCGCCAGGTCCAGCACCGCCAACGCCACCGCGCTCACCGACAACACTGCCCCCGTGACCAGCCCCGCGGCTGCCCCAGCTGCGGTCAGCCCCCGCCACCAGATGCCCAGCACCAGCAGCGGACAGAACGTGGATGCAGCCACTGCGAACGCCAGTCCCACCGACTCGGACAGGTCCAGCGACACCAGCGCCAGCGTGAGAACCGAGGGCACCGCGCCCGCCAGCAGCGCGGCGAAACGGAAGTCCCGCACCCGCCCGCGCAGCACGTCGGTGGACAGCACGCCCGCCACGCTGACCACCAGGCCCGACGACGTCGACAGGAACGCGGCGATCGCCCCCGCCGCCACCAGCGCGGCCAACAACCGGCCGCCGAGGCCGCTGAGTACCGCGCCGGGCAGCAGCAGCACCGCCGCATCGGTGGTACCACTGACCAACAGCTGCGGCACGTAGAGCCGGGCCAACAAGCCGAGCACCGTCGGGAACAGGTAGAACACCCCGAGCAAGGCCAGCACTACCACCGTGGTCGCGCGGGCGGCCCGGCCGTCAGCGTTGGTGTAGAAGCGCACCAACACATGCGGTAGGCCCATCGTCCCAAGGAAGGTGGCCAGAATCAGCGAGTAGATGACGAACAGTGGGTGGTCACCGCCCAGCCCGTTGGTCGGCCGCAGCCATTGGTCGTTCGACGCGGGCGCACCCGCCACCACGGGCACCTCGGAGCCGGCCGCAAGGGTGAGCGTGGAACCCTGCCCGAACTCATGCTGGCCCGGCGCGAGGAGGAGCTGCCCGTCGACGGCCGCCCGGTCGACGGTGCCTTTGGCCTGCACCTGCAGTGGGTGCTCCACCTGTAACTGCACGTCGGTGCGCACGTCGATGGTGGTCTGCGCGCTCACCGTGGGGGGCGCGGGCGAACCGAGCGCCTGGTGCTCGCCGGCGAAGTGCAGCAGCAGCACCAGTGCGGGCACGGCGATGGCGGTCAGCTTGAGCCAGTACTGAAACGCCTGCACCAGGGTGATCGCCCGCATGCCGCCGCTGACGACGTTGATCACCACGATGCCACCGACGGCCAGCGCGCCCGCCCAGCTGGGCAGGCCGGTGAGGATGCGCAGCGTGAGACCGGCCCCCTGCAGCTGTGGTACCAGGTACAACCAGCAGATGAGGACCACCACCAGCGTCGCCAGACGTCTCAGCCGCGGCGAACCAAGCCGGAACTCGGTGAAGTCCGGAATGGTGTACGCGCCCGAGCGGCGCAGTGGGGCGGCCACGAACAGCAGCAGCGCCAGATAGCCGGCGGTGAAGCCCACGGGGTACCAGAGTGCGTCGGACCCGTACTTGGCCACCAGGCCGGCGACACCGAGGAACGAGGCCGCGGAGAGGTACTCACCCGAGATGGCCGCTGCGTTCCACCGCGGTCCGACGCTACGGGAGGCAACCAGAAAGTCGGACGTGGTGCGGGCCATCCGCACCCCGTACGCGCCGACGCCCACCGTGACGACGGCTACGAGACCGATCGCGAGGTAGGTGATCATCTGCGCACGTCAGTCGTCGATGATGTCGGCGAAGTCCTGCTCCGTGCGGTCGGCCAGCCGCACGTAGGCCCAGCCGATGAGGAACAGGCACGGGTAGACCAACAGCCCCAGCACCAACCACGGCAGGCGGAGCCCGAACACGCTGACCTCACCAAGCCGGGGCAGCAGCGCGAACAGCAGGGGCAGCGTCAACAGCGGGAGCACGAACAGGCCGGCCATCCGCAATGACAGCGTCAGCTGGGCCCGGACCAACCCCCGCAGTAGTACCTCGCCGACCTCGGTCTGATCCTGGACCTCGGCACTGGTGCGCACCAGTGCCCGCGGTCCCCGCCCCTGCGCAAGCACCACGCGCACCCGGACCGGCGGGATATGACCGCCCGTCACTGTGCGGTCCGGTTCTGCTTGACGGTGCGCACCAAGCGATCCTTGAGCTCACGAGTGTGCCGCCTGCTGACCGGCAGCTCCACCGCGCCATGGGCACCCCGCTGGTCCAGACGCACCACATACCCGGTGGCTGTCATCTGCAATTCGGTGACCAGGGGCAAGGCCACCAGGTGGGAACGGTGCACACGCAGGAAACCAGCGTCGCGCCATCGGTCTTCGAGCACCGACAGCGGAATCCGAACCAGGTGGCTGCCCGTGAGCGTGTGCAGCCGCGCGTAGTCGCCTTGGGCTTCCACCCAGCGGACCGCCGAACGCGGCACCAGGGTGGTGGTTCCGCCGAGCTCGACGGCAATGACATCCTCGCGGACGCCCTCGCCCGAGGGCGCCTCCGCGCTCGGCGCTCCGGTGCGGCGTGCCTGGATGCGGCGCAGCGACTCGGCCAGTCGCTTGGCACTCAGCGGTTTGAGTAGGTAGTCGACGGCGCCCACCTCGTAGGCGTCCACCGCCCGATCGTCATGCGCGCTGACGAAGACCACGGTGGGCGGGTCGGCGAAGGCCGACAGCACCCTGGCCAGCTCCAACCCATCAAGGCCGGGCATCCGGATGTCGAGAAAAACCACATCCACCGGGGTGGATGACTCGCCGCTGCGCAGCACCCTCAGCGCGTCGGTGGCATCCGCGGCGGTGCGTACCTCACCCACCAGCGCGTCCGCGCGCAACAAAAATGCCAGCTCGTCAAGAGCAGGCGGTTCGTCGTCGACGGCGAGCACGGACAAAGCTGCGACGTCAGGCTGATGTCCTGTGGTTGACGATGTGGTCACGGCCGCCTCATCGTGCCACGTCGCGGCGGATCAGAGCCCGAAGCGCGCCCAGCTCGCCCGCTGCTCCAACGCGCCGACCAGCGCCACCGCCGCTTCCGGCAGGCCGCCAGCAGCGCCCGCCGCGGGCAGTCCCAGGCGCGCGGCCAGCGACTTGCGCGCGTGCACCACCTGCAGCTCGGCGTCCGGGTAACGCTCGGCGATCACCTCGCGCATCGTCCCCAACCGGGTCCGCCAGCCCGGGCTCGACGGCCTTGCGGCCGATCCACACCTCGCCGGTGAACAGCTCCTCGTCCGTACCGCAGAGCTGGTCGCCGCGGCGCTCCCGCACCCAGGCGCCGAATTCGCCGTGGATGTCGGACTGCATGCCCAGCAACCACTGCACGTCGTCGTCCTTCTCCGGCGAGAACGGGTCCAGCCGCGCCTTGTTGGTGCCCGCCGTGTGCAGCCGACGCTCCACCCCGAGCTTGCTGATCAGCCCCTCCAACCCGAACCGGAGGACACCACGCCGACCGAGCCGAGCAGCGAGGTCGGCGTCGCCACGATCTCATCCGCCGCACAGGCCAGCCAGTACCCGCCCGACGCGGCGACGTCCTCGCAGAACGCGATCACCGGCAGCTCGTGCTCTTGCGGCAGTTGGCGGATGCGCGTGCCAATCAACTGGCTCTGCGTTGGCGAGCCACCGGGGGAGTTGATGGCCAGGGCCACCGCCTGCGCGCCGTCGGCGGTGAACGCCCGCTTCAGCGCACCCTCGACACTGTCGGCGTTGAGCAGCTACCGACCGAGCCCGGCAGCACCGGAGGCGATCATGCCGTGCAGTCGCACCACCGGGACCACGGCCGAGTGCCCACCGGAGATCCGCGCGGGCAGCCGGTCGGTCAACTGCTTGGGTACCCCAACGTTCCAGTTCGCCAGCTGCTCAGGATACGGATTGCTCAGCTGCGCACCCCGGAGCGGAACTTCGGAACCCGCATGCTGACCTTGGTGCCTGCGCCCAGCGCCGTCTCCACCACCAAGCCGTAGTCGTCGCCGAACGCGGCCCGCAGCCGGTCGTCGACGTTGCCAAGGCCGACGTGGGCCCCTGAGGAGTGCGCCTGCTCGGTGTCCAGCTCGCGCAGACGTTCCGGGTCCATCCCCGCCCCGTCGTCCTCGACGCTGATCAGGCACTCGGCACCGGCATCCTCGGCCACCAGGCTCACCGTGCCGCCGGTGGCCGAGCCGGACAGGCCGTGGCGCACCGCGTTCTCCACCAACGGCTGCAGCGCCAGAAACGGCAGCGCCACCCCCAGAACCTCCGGGGCCACCTGCACCCGCACCTGCAGCCGCGGGCCGAAGCGGGCGCGCTCCAGGGTGAGGTAGCGATCGATGTTGCGGAGCTCCTCGGCCAGCGTGGTGAACTCCCCCGCCGTGCGAAAGGAGTATCGGGTGAAGTCGGCGAACTCCAGCACCAGCTCCCTGGCCCGCTCGGGATCGGTGCGCACGAACGATGCGATGGTGGTCAGCGCGTTGTAGATGAAGTGCGGGCTGATTTGCGCGCGCAGCGCCCGTACCTCGGCGCTGGCCAGCCGGCTGCGCGAGTCATCCAGCTCGGCCAGCTCGATCTGGGTGCACGCGTAGCGCGCCACCTCACCGACCGTGCGGACCAGCCCCGGCCCGCCATCGGCGCTGCTCAGCGCCCCGAGCGCCCCGATCACCCTGGTGTCTTCCAGCACCAGCGGCACCACCACCAGTGCCCGCACACCACAGCTCAGCTGACCACAGTCGATGTCGGCGTGGGCGATCAACTCACGGCGACCGGTGGCTGCCGAGCGCCGGGCGGCCGCGAGCAGATCGTCGGTGTGCTCCGCACCCGATCCCGTCCACGCCAGCAGCGCGCCCGCGTCGTCGGTCAGCGCGGTGGCCGCGGTGCCCAGCAGGTCCCGTAGGTGCGGCGCCGCCTCGGCTGCCGACTCCGCGGACAATCCCTTGCGCAGGGCGGGCGCCGCCAGGGAAGCGGTGTGCAGGGTGTCGTGCACCGCACGCTCGCGCGGGGTGGCAAACAATCGTCCAGCGCGCCGACGCAGCAGCATGCCGACCGCGACGGCGGCAAGGAGCAGTGCGGCAGTGGTCAGTGCGCTGGTGGAGAGGAGCTCGGTGGGCACCGACCCAGTGTGGACTCAGTCGTATGCGATGTCCTCGCCGTCCACCGGCTCACCGGGGACCACGACGTCGTCGACCGCGGCCGACGCGCGAGCTCCGCGGCTACCTGGCCGGGATGCCGCTGGCCCCAGATGTCGACGACCTGACCCTCGCAATACGCGCGAGTCGTGGAGTGGCCGGCATCGCAGCCGTTGACCTGCTCGCTTCGCCGGGCATGATCGACCCCGAAGCCGGCGAGCTCCTCGAGGAGGAGGTGGTCGAACCGTGGGTGAGCGGTCTTGCGGCTTCGCGGAAACTGCTCCTCGACCGACTCGGCTGGCTGGACGGGACCGTCCCAGACCTGCTGCGAGAAGCATGGCACCAGGTCGAACGAGACGGACCCTCAGCCGTCTCCATGGCCGCGCACGCGGTTGTCGAAGTCATTGACCGGACACTGCGGGCAGTTGCACCTGAACAAGCCGTCCTGGAGGCCCACGCATCCGGGCGCCTCAACAGCGACGCGGTCTACGACAAGAACGGAAAGCTCGCGCCCACCCGGGCCGGGCGAGTCGCCTACGCCTTGCTTGAGCGACGCACCGAAGAAGCGAGGCTGGTGGCCGCACAGACCAAGGCGTTGGTCAAGAGTGTGACCTTCGTCCACGAAGACCTGCAAGCACGCCTCAGAAGGAGCAGTCGGCCTCATCCGCACCTACCTCGTGTCAGTTGAAGCGACCCTCACCCAGCTCCTTTACGAGCCCGGGGACTGAACCTGAGTCGGCTGGCCTCAAGGCCGGTTGCCGACGAGCGCAGGTTCGGCATCCGGGAGTTGATGGTCTCCCGCAGGTGGAAGCCGGCCCGCTTGGACTCCTGGTCGATGGCGCCTCCGGCTGAACCTGACCGCTCAGCGACCCTTCAGACGCAGCCGCGGTCGCGGTGCCATAGCGCCAGCGTCAATCTGGGCTATGGCACACCAGCCAGATACGCGTTCCGCAAGGCCCAGGGATCCCCTTACGAAACCAATCAGCGTCGGCCGACTCGCTCGTGCTCGTGGCACATGGAAGTCGAACGGAGTGTGATGACCAACCTCAGGAGGCACCCGACCGGGGTCATCAGACTGCATAAAGATGCAATGGACCGGCGGCGGCGAACTGCACGCATGCCGCAGGCGGCCAAGCCGTCGAGGCCCAGTGATGAGCGGTGATTGCGCTGGTTCAGCGTTCCCTGCTCTGGGTGCGGGCTTGGTCCCGGTTGGTGATGGGCTGTTTTCGGCTGGTCCCCAGGCGGGCGGGGATCGCCGCTGAGGGATCGGTGCTGTATGCCTTGCCCGCCAGCTGCGCCGCTGGCCCACCGCCTTGCCAGGCCCCGTTGGGGTGCTCGGCCGCCTGTATTTCCGCGCCGTCGTCTTGGTGGGCTGCGACCTCGCCGAGGGCTTGTTCCCGGGTGGTTTCGGCTTCCAGCCGGCGGGTGTCGGGATCGCGTTCGAGTTCACCAGCCCTGATGTCGGCGTCCTGGCGGACCTGTTCGGAGTCGATGATGGTGGGGGTGAAGGACTGCCCACTGGGCTGCTGTCCTTCGGGTGGGGTCAGCAGGATCTTGGCGGGATCAGCCCCACGGGCACGAACCTGGTTGTCCAGCTCGGCGCGGTAGAGGGGCCCGGCGTCGGGGGAGGCGTGGGCGTTGGCCCATTTTTCGGCAAGGTCCAGCTGGGAGGCGGGGGTCTGCGTGGATTGCGCGGCGCTCGCGGCGGTGGCCGCGTACTCGTCTTCGCGTTCCGCGGTGACGTTGCTGGTGCGGGCGGCGCTGGCGCGGATCGCTTTCAGCTCCCGTTCCTGGCGTGCTGGGTCCGGCTGCGTGAGCAGACTGTTGGGGTCGGTTCCGGTGGGCGAGGCTGTGGGATCGTGGTGCGTCCCGCGCCAGGCTTGTCGTTCGCGCTCAGCCATCTCCCGTTCCTGCTGGCGTAGTTCGTGTTCGCGTGTGCGTTCGCGGGCTTGGGCGATGATCAGGGCGGCGCTGAGCAGAGCTTTCAGCTCTCGCACCCCGTGGGCGGTTGCCTCGTTCATGTCAGTCATTGCTCTGCATTCCTGTGCTGTGTCCTGGACCGGGTGCTGGGGTGGTCGGGGTCGCTTCTGCGCGGGGCGGGGTGAAGTTCAGCCAGTCGGCGGGCATGGGTTCGACTTTCAGGCCGGCGGCGTCGCCTTGGTGGCCTTTGCCTTGGCTGCACGCACCGAAGGGCCCGTTGGCGGCGGTGAGCACCTTCATGTGGGGGTCGTAGTGCTCCAACCACCACTGGTTGACCTGGTCGGGGTCGCCGTGACAGGCCTCCCACGCCCGCCATAGTCCGGTGAGCCGGGAGAGGGGTTCGGCGTGCCGCCACCACTGCGGACACCACCGGAACTCGGCGTCATCGCGGCGCACGATCATCGGCGCCAGCCACTGCTGCACCCAGGGGCCGACGGAGACAAACATCTGGGGCGCCCCAGCTTTCTGGGGTGCGGCGGCCGGCTCATCGGCGCCGCCGTCGTCGTTGAACCTCACAGCCACTCGTGGCTGTCGGTAACGCCGGTGCTCACCACGACACCGCAACGCTGTCGGTGCCGGCATCGGCACCGTCCAGGGACTTGGTGATCGCCGCGGCGTGAGGCCCCTCCATCCACGGCACTGTCTGCAGCAGTGCCGCGGGGTTGCCCGAGGACAACAGGACCGCGCGGCCGCGGGGAAGGGACTGCAGCTCGGCGACGGACAGGATCGCCTCCCGGGACCAGGACTGCGAGCGTGAGGACCCGCCGCGGCCGTTGCTGCGCGACCACTTCTCCACGTCGTGGTCCCCGATCATGGTGGACAGGTCCCGGAGGAAGTTCGCTTCACTGACACCGCCGCCGTAGAACTTGATGTTGGCGGCGGACCACAGCTTCTGCATGCCCGCCTCGCTCCAGCACTGCACGCCTTGGGACCAGCCCTGCAAGATCGTCAGCACGGGCATGCCGCGGGAGCCGAAGTGGGAGTACAGGTCGGGGAGCTGGCGGATGCGGCACACGTTCGCGGCCTCGTCGAGGATGAACAGCAGCGGGGTGGCAAGGCGCCGCCCTGGTGAGGCGGTGGCCACCAGCTGCCCGGCGTCGAACAACTGCGCGGCGAACGCCGTGGTCAGCGACGTGGCCGCGGCGGGGCCTTCCATCGACAGTAGGAACAGGGTGTCCGCGCGCGGGGACCCGTCTGGACCGTGGACCTTGGTGGGGTCGTCGGTGGGCTGGGGTCCTCCGGCGACGAACGCGAGTGAATCGAACTCGGGGATCAGGGTGGGTGCCCACTGAGCGCAGTGCGTGGACGTGGCTACGCCACCATCGCCGGTCGCCAGGAACTGCACCCGGCGGGGTGGGGTCACCCATTGGGCGTAGGAGGGTTCGTCCAGGACCCGGATCAGCTTGCCGGCCGTGCCGTATAGGCCGTCTTTCTGGCGCACGTTCAGCTGGAGGAAGCGCTGCGCGGACTCCGCCGCCGCCGGGTGGTCGTGCTGGGCCAGGAGCAGCTGAGGAATGTCGCTGTCGGCGGAGGTGATCCATTCCCGCACGTGCATCAGGTCCCCACCGCCCAGAGCGGCGGCGAGGATGTAGGTGGCGAGCAGGGAGCGGCCTTCGGTGTCGAAGTAGGCGTCGGTGCGGGCGGTGGGGTCGGTGTTGCCGTCCGCGAGGTGCCCCGCCAGGGCCTCGGCGGTCTTCGGGGAGTGCACCGAGGCCAGCAGGTTCACCCACCACGGGCAGTGGTGCCCGCTGCTGCAGATGTGCTGGGGGTCGAACACCCACACGGTGCCCCGCTTGCCGCGGGGCGTGCGGGTGGCGTCGTGCACGTCGGCCTTGTTCGAGGTCACCACCACCGGGCCGGGCGCGGACATGATCGCCGGGATCGCCAGGGACGTGGACTTCCCGGTGCGGGGACCGGCGATCGCGACCCCGACACCCTCCCAGTCCATCCGGACCGGGCGGTGCCCGTCCACGGTGCGTCCCAACAGCACCCCGTGCTCGTCGCCGGAGGACATTTTCACCCCGGGCCGCAGCCGCTGCGCGGTGGCTTTCACGTCGCGCCCGGTGATCCCCCGCAACTGATTCGCCGCCGCCATGTTCCGGGCCGCTCGATCGACCCGACTCCGCGGGTGGCGCAGCCGCCACACCAGGGCAACGACCAGGACCGCCACCAGCACCCCCCCAGCACCAGCGGCCACCAGGGTGGAGCGGCCACCGGGCCAGGCGCGCTGGCCGGTGGCCAGCTCCGCGATGAGACCGAAGGGGTTACCCGGGCGGGACTGCCCCGCGGCGGGGGCACCCGCGGCCACCGCCAACCACAGCACGGCCAGCACCCCCGTCGTCGTGCCCATCGCGGCCATGCTCAGCATCGGCCCACGGTCACTGTGCGGGGCGTTCACGACCGCGGGACCTTCGCGCCCGCCCCGCACAGGTCGTCCTTGTGTGCCGTCACCAGCACCAGGCCCGGCGGGGTCGACGTCCCGCTGCGGGCGGGCGCGACGACCACGCAGGCCGCCGCAGCCCACTGCTCCCACCACGGTGGGACGACCGACGCGGGTCGTGTCCGGCCCGGGCGCCACCCCAGGATCCGGCGGAGCAGCGTGGTGTTCATCGTCGGTGTTCCTCCAGGCTCGGTGTGTGGGGGAGGGTTAGGAACGGGGACGGATCGGCCCGTGATGCCGCCCGGCCGCCTCGGGGAAGTCCTCGGCGACCAGGGCGGCGAGGGTGACGAACGCGTGCCGGGCAGCGGGACTGAGCCGGTTCAGGTCGACTTCGGAGCCCTCCGCCAGGTGCTGGTCGTAGGGGATGACCTGCACCGCCCGCACTTTCGCGTCGAAGTGGGCCACCAACTGACCCAGGTTCACCGTGCCCGCACCGGGGCGGGCCGAGGAGATCACCACCACGGTGCGTTCCACCAGGTGCCCATAGCCTTGGGCGTCGAGCCAGTTCAACGTCGCGTCCGCGCTCTGGGCGCCGTCCAACGCGGGTGAGGACACCAGCACCAGCGCATCCGCGGTGTCCAGCACTCCCCGCATCGCCCCGTGGGTGAGTCCGGTGCCGCAGTCGGTGAGGATCAGGTTGTAGAAGTTCTCCAGCACCCGCACCGTGTTGCGGTAGTCCGCCTCGGAGAACGCCTCGGCCTTGTGGGGGTCGCGTTCGGAGGCCAAGACCTCCAGTCGGGAGGGCGCCTGGCTGGTGTAGGCCCGCACATCGGAGTACCGGGCAATGTTGTCGGCGTCATTGAGCAGGTGGCGCACCGTTGCGGTGGTCTGCACCGGAATCCGGGACGCCAACGTGCCCCGGTCCGGGTTCGCATCCACCGCCACGACGTGATCGCCGCGCAGGCAGGAGAAGGTGGAGCCCAGGCACACATTCACCGTGGTCTTCCCGACACCACCCTTCAACGCCAGCACCGCGACCTTGTAGTCACCGCGGATGGGTTGATTCACCCGCGCCACCAGCTCACGGTGTCCCACGTCCGCCGCCGACTCACCCGGGTTCACCGCCCCCCTGCTCCACCGGTGCACGGCCTGGCGCCACCCCGAGGCGGGTGGTCGCTTCGCGGGCCGGAACAGCACTTCCCGCCCGATTTCACCGCCGTGGCGCGGTGCGGGCGTCGACGGCGCCGGTCGCCCGTCGTCGGGGTCTGGCTCGGTCGATGGACCGACCTGCTCCACCGGTCGGTGCTCCGGGCCGCCGGGCGCAGCGGGTGCGTCATCGCGGGAGGCGTCGGTGGGTGCAGGCCACCGCGGCGCCTCCTGGCCGGATGGTGGGCCGTCACCTCGGGGTGCCACCCGCAACGAGCGGCGGCGGCCCGCCTGGTCCGAGGCGAGCGGACGGGCTCGGTCAGCGGTGGGCCACCGCGGACCGGGCGGAGTCTGCGGCGGCGTCACCGTCGTGTCGTGCACCGGTTCGGCCGCGGGCATCCCGCGGGAGTCCACTGCCTCGTCGGCCTCGCCCCACAGAGCAGGATCAGCGGCGGCGGAGTCCGCATCCACGGGGGCGGGGTCAGTGCCACGAACCCACGGGAGGGCCTGTCGGGCTGGGGTATCGGTCATCACAAAGCCTTTCCATTGAGGTGTCTGCGGGGTCATCTGAGTTGGTCGGGGGCCAGAATCAGTTGTCGGGGCGAGTCACCGCATCGCCCACACCCCGACCAGCACCAGAGCCAACCGAGACCTGACCAGGGGTTGTCTGCCATCTCCAGCAGCACGCCAGCTGCCGCGCCTTCCCACGCACCACGGGGCTGTCCGCCAGGTGCGCTCCCAGCTCAGCAGTGCCGCGGGCCTCATCGTGTCCATCACGGCGCCTCCCGCTCATCGCCGATACCGCTGCCCACGGCGGGCGGGTGGTTGGGGCCGTTGCCGCTGAGGGCGGCCACGTCCGACCACGCGGAGTCGGTGTCATACAGGGCGAGTTCGGTGGCCGAGAGGGTCACCGACACCGGCAGCCCCATCCGACCTCCGGATTTGATGAGGTATTTCCCGCGCCCGGGGTGGCGCTGGCCGGGCACCCAGGTGGGGGGCGCGGCCCAGGAGGTGACCAACGCCCGTTCCTGGCTGGTGAAGGGGGCGATCTCGTGCAGCCGGGTCATCTCGGCGTTGTCCATGCCGCCGAGCAATTTCACGCCGTTGCGGGCGGCCATGCCCTTGGCTTTGGCCCGGTCTGCTTCGGTGGGCAGTGCTTCCAGGTCGGTGATGGAGTGGGTGGACTGCACCGACACCACCCCGCGGTGCCGGTTGAGGCGGGTGATCCGGTCGGAGCGTTCCACCAGGCCTGGCGCGGCGCGCAACGCGCGCCACAGCTCGTCCTGGATCTGGATGACGTTCTTGCGGTGCCCGGCGGCGGCTTGGCCTTCGATGACCGCCGCCGACCACGCCCAGGAACACATCATCGCCGAGGCCACCACGTCGTCCCCGTCGTCCTCGATGGCCTTCAACGACAACGACAGCGCCGGGGTGTCCCGGTCGATGGCGAAGGAGGAGGGGCGGTCGAACATGCCCTTGATCGGCCCGGAGCACAACAGGTCCAAGGTGTTGCGGAAATCGCGGGTCTCCCGCCGGTAGGCGGTGTCCTCGTAGGCCTCCATGGTGCGGCGCAACTCGTCGGGTCCCTGCTCCATGACCCGGAGCACGTCGGGGATCGTGGGGTCTTTCTCCCCGGCGCGGGTGTGCCCCGCCGAGGCAACGTCCACCGCGCGGGCCAGGTACAACCGCTCCGTCGCGCCGAGGGCGGGGCCACCGACGATGGTTACCAGCGACTCGAGCAGGTCCAGGCGCCGGCCGCGGGCCTGGGCGATGAGTTGGTCGCGCTGGGCGCCCACCGAGGAGGCGATGACCGCCCGCATGGGACCCAGGTCCAGTGGGTTCAGTGAGTCCAGGCCGCGGCCGATGCGGAACACCTGCCCACCCATGCGGGCCACGATCTCGGAGTACTCGTCCTTGATGTCGCCGGGAATGATGCCGGCGAAGCCGAACGCCACCAACCCCACCAGCAGCCGTTTCGCGGCGGTGGACTTCCCGACACCGGGTTGGCCCTGCACCCAGATGCCGGTGTTGGTGACCAGACCGTCCACCAGCCACTGCGCGGGGTCCAACCCGATGGGTTCGGCGGTGTGCAGATGCCGCCCGAAGGGCACCCCCCGCACCCGGGCGCCCGAGGCCGAGGCGAAGGGGAACAGCCCACAGATCTGCGCGGTGGTGCCCTGCCACAGGGCCCCGGCATCCACGTTGGCGGCGTACCCCCCGAACGCGTCGTGGTTTCCGCGGGCCGGGGGTACCGCCGCGGGTACGTCGAAACCCCGGTAGGGGTCGGGACGCGGGGCGGGCACCCCTTCCTCTTGGTCGGTGAACCGATCGGTCACCGACGCCTCCGCCCACCGGTCGAGACCACCAGGGTCGTCGCGGCGGAACCGTTCGATCAGCCGGTAGAGCCACGGGTCGGAACTCGCCCGGGCCCGTGGCGGGGTACGACGCTGCGCCCCCGCCGTCCGCGCCTTCCGCGCCGTGTCAGTGTCACGAGCACCGTCCGTCTCGCGGTCAGTGTCCGGTTCGCGGATCGGGGTCAGGGTCATGCGTTCCACCTCTCGTGCGCGCGCCGGGACAGGGCGCTGGTCGGATCGATGCCCAGCCCCAGGCCCACGGCGAACGCCGCGGGCTGGGCGCCGCGGGCGCGGCGGAAGCGGATCTTGGTCTGCGCGGCGCGTTCCTCCGCGTCGGCGACCGCGGCCGCCAGCGTGGCCTCGGAGCGCACCGTCGTCGTCAGGTACATCGTGAACCGGCCCACCCCGGCGCCCAACGACTCCTCCCGCGCCGCTTGGCGGGCCTTGGCCCGGTCGTCCCGATCCCGTTGGGTCTCGTCCTTCTTCGTCTTCTTCGCCCACGCCGAGCGCAACGAGCCGGCGTTGATCTCCCGTTCCACCTGCTCCGCGGCTTGGGAGGCCAAAAACGGTTTGTAGACCATGCAGAACCGGCGTGAGTAGGGGCCGGGTGCGGTCAGGGGCATCAGCACCCGGTGGCGCACCACCCCGGAGGGGGCGGCGGCCATCACCCAGGACACCGAGAACCCCGAGTCGTGGCGGTAAACCTCCCAGTCGGCTTCCGCGCGCAGCGGACCGGCCTGGCCCCACTCGCTGACCTCGGCGTCCTCGGCATCAGACATGGCCACCCGCACCGCCGGGTCGAACGCGGAACGAATCCGCCGGATCAACCACGGCGTACTGGCCCGACCCACCACGGTGGCCCCGGCCGCCGTCAGCGACGACTCGATGCCCGGCAACCAGCGCACCACCTCCGCCGCACCGGACAACAGATCCGCCGGGCGCGGGTTGGCGCGGGACAGGTCGAAGTTGATCGTCACCGTGGTGACGACCTCCGCGGTCGACGTCGGCTGCCCCGCGACCAGCTCGTGCATGATCTGCCGGGACACCTTCGGGGCCTGCGGGTCGATCCGCCCCAGGGTGTACGCGCGTTGGTTGACGCCCCCGGTCGGGGAGGACTCCACGTTGAAGGAGACGCTGGAGATCATCGGCTTGTACCCCAGATCAGCCATTTACCCGCCCAGCGTGGTGACCCAGGAGTTGGCGTCCTCGGCATCAGCCAGGGTGATCCCCACCGGAGACACCAACAGGAACGCCGACAGGATCCCGGTGCGCCGGTTCCACACCAGGCACTGCGTGCCCCCGCGCCCGTCCTCCACCTCTAAGGGCAGCAACGGGGCCAGCACCCCGGGCAGGTCCTGCCCCCGCGGTATTTGCCTCAGCGGCCCCGAGGCCACCGCATCCTGGTTGCGCGAGTGGGCGGCGTGACCGCGGCCGAACCAGCCGACCCGCTGCGCCACGGTGCGCCTCGCCGACCCGAACGGGACGACGCCCACACCGAGCACCGGGACCGCGACCGCCGCCATGTACAGCGCCCCGAAGAACGAAAAGTTCAGGGTGGCCACCACCACCCCCACCGTGCCCGCCACCAACGCGGCCTGGCGGCCGGTGAACCGACCCAGCCCGAACCCCGTCGCCAACCGAAACCCCGCATAACCCCGCACATCGTTGCTACTACTCATCACTGCTGCCCTCCTCAGAGGTGTCGTCCTCGCCGGTCATCGCCCCCGACGCGGACTCCGCCGCGCCACTCACCGCGTCCATCCCCGCCCCCGCCGCCGCGATCCCCGCACCCACCGGACCCGCAGCCGCCGCACCACCCGCCGCGGCACCACCACCAGCCGCTGCACCGCCACCAGCCGCCGCACCGCCACCGGCGGCAGCACCACCATCGCCGGCAGCGGCTTCTCCGCCGCTGACCGCGCCACCCACGTCGGGGCTGCCCCCGCTCACCTCACCGCTGGGCGCCTCGGGCCCGGACTCGACGGGCGCCGCGGCCTCGCTGGCACCAACACCCCCAGCTGCGCCCCCGGTTTCTCCGCCGCTCACCGCGCCACCCACGTCGGCGCCACCCGACCCCACCTCACCGCTGGACTCGTCGTCGGCTGGGGGCTCCGTTCCACCCCCGGTCATCGCCGCGGCGCCCGACTCCGCGCCGTCTTGAACCATGCTCGCGGCCGCACCCGCCGCGGCGATCCCCGCGCCCACCGGACCCGCGGCCGCCGCAGCACCACCACCGCCGGCGGCGGCTTCACCACCAACCGCCCCGTCGCCGCCACCCGGGGTAGGCGGCTTCATCCCGCCCGTGCCACCGCCGCTACCTTCGCCACCGTCAACGGCGGCCTCGCTACCGCTACCACCACCGCCGCCGTCCCGGCCGGATGGCGGTACTTCACCACCACCACCACCGCCGGGATCGCCGCCCGTGCCGCCGGGGCCCGGTGGGGTGTCGGTCACTCCGGTGCCGGGACCGGTGGTCTCCATGTAGGTGGCCTGCGAGGTCGCGGTGCTCCCCCCACCCGAGCCACCGCCGCCACCGCCGCCGAACTGGGACAGGGCAGCTGCGCCGCCCACCGCACCACCCGCCAGGGCCAGGGCGCCGCCACCCCCACCGGCACCGACCGATCCACCCACGAAGGAAAAGAACTTCATCATCGCGGGCAACGCGATCACCGCCAACGCGATCACCATCACCCCGATGACCGCGGTCGACAGATCCTTGCCCTGGCCCATGAACGTGAACCCGACGCTGTAAATCATCGCCGCGATCGGCTTGTACAACACCAGGGCCACCAACGCCGAAGCGATCCGCGGGAACCACTGCCGACCCCACGTGGACAACTGCCCCGCCGCGGCAATAGCAATCAACGACGCCAACACCAAGATCCCGGCCTGCCGGATGAAACCGAACACCCACTGAACCAACGCCAGCAAGAACGTCAAAATACCCAACAGCAACACCGTCGCCGGGTTCGTCAGAGTCGCCGTCCCCAGCAACTTCGCCAAGCTGTCACCGAACTTGTCCGACCCGTTCTGCACCAACTGCTTGGCGATGTCATCACCCGCGGACAGCGCGAGAGACAGCACCGTCAAACTCAACGACGAAATCGCCACATACTTCACCGCACCCATCACCAGCTCCGTCAGCGGCTGACCCCGCCGGGACAACGCCATCACAATCGCCGTACCCAGCACCCCGGCCATCATGATCAGCTCGAACACCCCCTGCAGGGGCCGCTGCGTGGACACGATCGCGGCGGGATCAATGTTGATCGAATCCGTCTTCACCCACCACGTCATCGACGTCCGCAACAAATCCCCCGCAGACTGACCCGCCGACTCCGCGAACTGCCCGAACACCGAGTTCGCCGCAGCCCCCACCGCCGCCTTCGTCGCCGACCCCACCGTCCCCGCAGGATCAGTCGCCACCTTGCAACCAGTAGAAACTGCAGGGCCCACAATGGGGACGGCGTTGCCTACGGCATCGCACGCCCCTGATGTACCTGATGGCATTACTTTCATCCCTCGCAAAATTGGACGGTAGAACCGTTGATGAGAAGTGTCTTTAAAATAGGGTGTATCCGGTGGTATCCGGCACCGGAAACGACAAGCTGTTCGAGTTGTCCGGCCACTTCCAGTCACCGCCCGACCAAACAATCGTTGCCCGAGCGCCGGTAAACCCACCTGCGTCGGCACCTGGATGGTTCAGTAATACGATGATGGCTCGATCCGCCGTATAGCTTTCAACACGAAACCCGACAGGGGGAGCTAACTCGGCGGCGAGCTGCGCCGGACTGTCTTGCTGGCGGGTTGTTCGGTAGGCAATCAACTTGTCCTTACTCGCTTGATCCGCCACCACTTGTTCCGCAACGACCTCCTGATAGCCAGGGCCGAACCCGAGTCTCGGAAGCAGTTGCATCATCGCGATAACTGCGCCTTGGGGGGTGTGGGAGTAACCGGCCGCGATCGGACCGTTGATGCGGAGTGGTCCGTCGACCGGGGAGAACGGCAGCGTCAACCCGCCCACGTCTTGGAAGCGGAGCCCCGCCGGGGCCGCGGTCAAGTAGTTCGGATCGTTGGGTTGGCGGGAACCTCCACTGTCTGCACCCCCTGCCGGCCCGGCCGGGGCTGGCGGCGGCGGTGCCGACGCGGCCGAGGTCGGCGCTGGGGTGCCTTGCTGGGCAGCAGGGGGGCCGCCCCCGCCACTGAGGGAGAACCCCACGACGACGGCGACCACAACCACCGCGGCCAGGACCACCACCGGCCACAGCCACGGTGGGCGCCGCCGATCTGTGTACTGCTTCGTCGTGAAACCAGTCATCGTGGGGGTTCCTCTCCAATGGGGGTGGGTGCTGGATACATCGGGGACGTGCCCGATCAGCCGCCGACAGCGCCGATCAACACCGACGCGGACCCGGCCAGGGCCGCGGCGCCGAACACCCACGGGGCGTGGGACATGGCGTTCTTCGCGGTGTCCGAACGACCGCGAATACCGACGCCCATCATCACCGCCACGGCCAGCAGACCACCCATCGCGGCGATGCCCGTACCCCACTTCAACCACCCGAGCACCTTCGTGGTGAAGGTGTCGAGGCCGGGGGGAGCCTGCGCCGGTGGATTCGGCGGCGCCGCGTAAAGGATCGTTGAACTCAACGCATCGAAGGAGTGCAGCAACACAGACATGGTGAATCCTTTCGGTGGATTAGCAGAGGTGCACAAATGACCTGTCCCCCGTCGCGGCCGGTGGTGAGCGTGCTTGTTGGCTGTGCACGTCAGGACCCCGCCGCGGACAGTGCCGCGGCCATCCCCGCGTTCAGCGCCGCGACGAGGAACAGGGGCGGTGTACATCGGAGGCCTCTCCTCGCGTGCAGCAGCGCGGGCACCGTCGCCACGATGCACACCATCGCGGCCACCCCCGCCAGCCATTTCAGGGCGATCAGCATCGACATGGTGAGCGGTCCTTTGCACGGTCAGCAGACATGCGCTTGGGGTGTGGCCGGTGGCGATTGCTCGTCGGGCGGCACCGCCGGGGAGCTCGGTAACGGAGCACTGAGCAGCGGGGTGACCGCGGCGACGAGGTGATCGCGGATGGCCAGCACCGACTTGCCCGCCTTGGAGCGCGCGGGCACACCGGCGGCGAGGGTGGTGGTGTGCGCGGCGGGATCATCGGTCTCTCGCAGCCAGTCCCACCACGGCACCGCGACGATGCCCGTCAGGTTCGGCCCGGCCATCCGCAGGCGGTGGCGCACCGCGGAGGGCGGGCTGTGCGAGCAGTCCGCGACCACCGCGAGCACCGGGGCGCCGCCCATCCGGGCGGCCACCGCGATGGCGTCCCGCACCGAGTGCGCGGTGGACCGGCACACCAGCACATCCACGGGCTGCGAACCGTCACCGGCCACCACACCGGCCTCGGGGCACTCCAACAGCGCCGCCAGGACGGTGGCCCCGACACCACCGCCCACCCCACCCACCACCGGAGCCCGCATCACGTTCGGTTCCGTCATCAGTTCGCCGCCGGAATCCGCAGGCTGCAGACCTGCCACGCACCGGCGGGGGTCGCGCGGGTCATCGACACGAACATCACCACCGAGCTCATCGGGGCGCTCCACCCATCGGCGGCGTGCCCCGTCGCGGTGACCGTCCATCCCCGGACCGCGCTCGTCGCAGTGTCCGGTGGGCGGCCATCGTCGTGGTCTTGGGCCAGGGCGACGGTGGTGTAGCCGCGGTGGGCGGCCATCTCGTTCCACACCGCACCGCCCCCCTGCATCAGCGGCTGGCGCAGTGGGGTGGCGAAGGCGGGTGTCGCGAAGTCCGCGGAGCGGCGCTGCCCGTCCGCGGGAGACGTGTCAATCAGGCTGTCGTAGGTGAACGTGGCCGTGGAGAAGGCTTCCCCCACCGCGCTGGCATCGGCACCGTTGACCTGGTCGATGCCCGGTCCGGCTCCCCGGGGGGTTCCCGACGCACCGGGGGGCACCGTCGCCGGTGCACCACCGCCCGCGAGGAGGGCAACGCGGTCGCCGGGGCTACCGCACTCGGCGGCGCTGACGAGGCCGGTGCCGGTGATGGTGATGGTGATGGTGCGGACGGTGTGCTGCACCCTGCGCACACCGCCACAACCGCCGCGGCGAGCACTGTCCTACCGATCTGGCGCATTGCCGTCCTCCTCATTGCGGTGCACCTTCCGCACCATCACGGGACGCGGCGGAGTAGGCGGCCCACCACAACCGCTCCCGCCACGTGATGCACCACCCCACGACGACCACGAGCCCCGTCGCGGCGAGCAGGGTGAGCAGGCCCCTGTCCGGCCCGGCCGTCGCCCACGCAGTGGTCGAGGCACCCGTCACGAAGGACGCAACCATCGCGGGTAACGCGATCACTGACGCCCGGGACGGCCCGCACCCACGGGCGCCGGAGAACACCATCACGGCCACGGCGACCATCGCGACCAGGCCGGACAGCACGAACACCGCCCCCACCAGCACGTGCAGCACGGTGAAGAACTCGTTGAAGGATGCGGTCGCGTACGGGGGACCGACGTACAGCGGGCCATCAGCGTGGATCGTGGTGGTCATTGAGGTGCTCCTGTCGTACCGAGCGGTCGGGTGGCCGCGAAAAAGTCGGAGTGATAGAGCGGTTTGATGTTCAGCGGTTCCCCGAACGTGGAGGCCTGGATCAACTGCCCGTTCCCGATCGCGATGGCCACGTGGTGAATGTTGTCGGCGGTGCCGTAGAACAACAGGTCCCCGGGCTGGTAGGACGCCGGGTCGAAGCCACCGGGCAAGGCCTTGGCTGCGGTGACCGCGTACTGGGCCTGCGCGGTGCGCGGGGCACCGGGCAGCGGGGCGCCGCCCTGTTTGAACGCGTACAGCACGAGGCCGGAGCAGTCGAAACCGCCTCCGCTGGGACCGTTGTCGTTGCCGCCGCCCCACACATACGGCAAACCCAGCTGGGTTTTCGCGGCCTGCACCACCGCTTCCTGCGCCGGACCACCCACCCCCCCACCCGCGGCGGGTGGTGGGGGAGGAGTGAACCCGAGTGTCTTGTCCAGCCAGGCCAACGTCGGCGGGGTCTGCGCGGCGGCGTACGCGGTGGCGTGCCCCGTGCCGGGGACCACCACCGCCTGATGCGGCACCCCCAGCCGGGTCAACGTGCCCACCATCTCCTCCTGCTGGGCCAACGGCACCAGCTCGTTCGCGCTGTTCGCCAGATACACCGGGGGAGCCCCAGGTGTCGCCGACAACGCCGGGGACGCCGCCGCGTACGTGGAGGAACACACGAACGGTAGGCAGCCCAAGTAGATGAACGGATCTGCCAAGCTCGCCGCCCTCTGATAGTCCGTGGCCACGATCGCCGCGGCGTTCGCCGGAAGAGCCTGCAGGTCGTAGGGCCCGCTCCACCCCACCGCCGCCTGCACCCCGGCGTGGTCTCCCGTCGCCGCCACATCCACCGCCAGATTCGCCCCCGCCGAGTCACCCAAGGTGGCGATCCTCGCCGGATCCGCACCCCACTGGCTGGCCTGTGACCGCGCCCAGTCGATCTCCGCGCGCACGTCGTTGAGTTCTCTCGGCCACCGCGGGCTGGACATGGCGTACTCCCCGTTGACGACGACGTACCCGTGCATCGCCGCGTCCTTCGCCACCCCGTCGAGTTCATGGCGGTCACCGAAAAACCAGCCGCCGCCATGGATCTGAACCAGAATTGGGCGCAGTGGGGTCGTTCCCGCACCCCCGCCCGGGGGCAGATACACATCAACCGCCTCCGGCCCGGTGGTGCCGGGGTAGGACAACGCCAGCACCCGCACCTGCCCCGCCGAACCGGGGCACCCACCCGAGGCGGACGCCCCACCATCACCCGGTGCGGCCGCAACTCCTCCGGCAATTCCTCCGGCAGCTGGACCGGTGGTCGTGCCCGCTTGGGAGAACTTGCCCCGCGCCATGGTCATGATCGCCGGGACGTACGCCGAGGTTTGGGCGTTACCCGGCACCCCACCCGCGGCGAGCACGGCGCCGATCCCGGCGTTGTAGCCACCCAGGGCCATCTCGGTCACGCTCGCGGTGGAGTGGATCTTGCCCGCGGCCTGCGCGGCGCGCACCTGGTTCGCCAGATCACGGTCATAGCGGGCCTGCGCATCCACCGCGTCGGAGAAGTTGTTCGGATCCGCGGAACCCTTGCCGGTGGTGTCCTTGCCGTACGAAGCCCAGGTCTGGGGTTCAAATTGCGAGTACCCCATCGCCCCGGTGGAGGACACCGCCGAGGCGTGAAAGCCGGACTCCTGCTGAATCTGGGCGGCCAGCACCGGGGCCGGGAACGCCGCGTCCAGCGCGCCCGCCGTCTGGATCAGCGGCACAAACGCCACGGGGATACCTCCCGCGGCCAACGCACCGGTGCCCGGGCCACCACCCGAACCGCCCGCGCCCTGCCGATCACACGGCGGAGCGGAGCCGCCCACCACCATCACAATCACGAGCAGTGGCACCACGAACGCCAGTGCGAGCAGCGCGACGGCCGCCTTGCTGCCCTTCACCGCAACCCGGCATGATCGCCGCTGGCCGCGACCCCGACGGCGAGGTTTCCTCCCGCGGAGTCACCCCACGTCGCCATCTTCGCCGGGTCCCCACCCGCCGTCAGAACAAATACGGCCGTGACTGCCAGCGCGCTCGACCACGCCGGCGCATCGAGACGCGCTGGCGCAGGTCGCGTTTCGTGAAGCACTCGGAAGCTCATCGCCCTCACCCACGGATGGTCGCGAAGAGAGCTCGTCGCAGAACTCTCTCTAGCGTCATCCGGGCCGAGGGCGACAGACCGCGGGTACGACCCCTTACGCAGGGATCGAAGTTCAGTGTAAGTGCCACCACACTTTGTGCCCATGCCTCCCACCCCTCCTGGCCCGCTTCCCCGCCCGGTTGATGACCTCCGATATAGGTTGCTTCAAGTATATCGTACAAGGAATTCCCACGCTATGACCATCGCGAGCCCCGCGAAGGCGCCATAATGGCCGAGCCCGAGAGGAGTCAAAACCAAGGAGAAGTCATGCCCCGCAGCGGAGTTCGAGGCTTTTCGTCCTCTGTTCTCCGTATGGCAAGGGCGGACGCCGGACTGCGGGTCGACGAGCTCGCTCGCCTCCTCGGCGTCACGCAACAGGCAGTCGCCATGTGGGAAACTGGAAAGAGCAAACCGACGCCGGCCATGCTGGCTGCGCTCGCACGTACGTTAAAGCTCCCCGCGGCGGACTTGGCTCCGATTCGTGAAGCTGACCTGCGGATTGGAGACCTTCGCGCCCAGGCTGGTCTCACCCAGGTGCAAGTAGCCCAACACCTTGGGGTAGCGCCCGCGATCGTTGGCAACATGGAGCGCGGGTTTCGGACGGTGAACGGCGAGCACGTGCCAGCTCTCGCCGCGCTCTACGGCGTCTCGGAGGAGCGCGTACGGTCGATTTGGCATCAGACCTACGACGCCGTCACCGAGCGTCTCAGTGCCAGGAAATAAGATCACTAGTATTTCTCACGCGTACCGGCGCGGCGTTCGTCTGCTAACGGGGGTGTGTTGCGTGGAAAACAGCTGCACAGCCGACCACGTGGATGTCGACGTCCTTGAAGTGCCGGCTCAACGCCGCCCTCAGGCCGTCTACTGTGTCGGCCGCGTTATGGAATATCCCCAGGCGCTGGTACAGCCGCATGGCGCCGCGGGCGCCCATGCTCGCTTGCGCACCGGAGCCGAGGATCGAGGCCCCGAAGAACGTTCCACTCGGCGCCAGCACCCTGGCGATCTCTCCGAACGCGGTGCCTTTGGCCATCCAGTCGCCAGGTACGCAGTGGAACAGGAAGTTCGCCCCAACCGAGTCCAGGTCTCTCAGCGAGCTTGGTAGCGGCTCAAGGATATTTCCCGTCACACGTACCGGCGCATACCTGGCCAGGGTCGACGACGCAGCATTGAGGCTGTTTGGATTGAGATCGAGCAGGGTTAGTGACTCCAGGGTTGTGTTGGCATGGTCGATGTACCAGCCGGTGCCAGGACCGATATCCAGATGCCGCTTACCGAGGTTTGCCTGGTAGTTGGCCAGCAGGACGTGCCGGGAGCATCGCCACAACAGGCTGTTCGACGCATACACAACTGCGGCGTCATACAGTTTCAGCAGCAGCGGCGTGTACGCCGCTGCGCCCGCGGTTACTGCGCTCTCCTGTTCGGTCATCCTCGCTCCTTCGCCACGGTGAAGATTGCTATCGCCGGTGCCGCGGCCTTCGTCGGTTTCTCAATTGGGCTGATAAGGACATCTGTGCGCAACCAACCCCCGTCACTGCCCCGCAGCCGGATCTGCACTGATGCGGACTGCTCGATCGGCAGCTGCGCCAAGGTATCGACCTCGAGTTCCGGTAGCTGTTGATCGTCCGGGTGAATGATCGAGTTCAGCCAACCATCTTCGGGCCAGTCGATCATCGGTAGGCCCTCATGCAGCCACCGGATTACGTACAGGTCGATGAGGTCCACGATCGCCGCCTGCTGATCGTGACCCGACCAGATCGTCCCGACCAATGACCGCATCGGGACATGCACGTCGTCCACATCCGTCAGATCGATGCTGTGTCCGCGCCACAGGCGCTCGCCGCGGTCATTGATGAGGTAGCGGCCGTAGGACTGCAGGGGTGTCCAGCCGTCCTCCCCGCGGCGTATCGACCAGCGCATGCCCAGCAACATCCCGGATTCCGCGCCCGCGAACCGGGTCACTAACCGCGTCATTGTCAACACATCATCGGGATGCGCCGCCTTCAAGAACTGCTGGAACGGGTAGTCCTGGTTCATCTCGCGTCCGTCGTCCCACGTGGCCGCCAGATCACCGGTGGCGTTGCTTGTGTGTGTCACGAAGTTGACATCCCAGGTGCTAATCGCCGGATGTGGTGGCGGTGCGCCTTTGCCGCACCACACCGCAACTGCATGCACCGCACCCGTCGTGCCCTTGACAGCTTCGCCCACCACGGTGCGCCCGTCAGCGAGCTTCTCCCTGACGTCCTCCCCGGTGCGGGCCACCCCCTGGGCCACCCGCAGATACAACGCTCCCGTCTGCTTGCCCAAGACCCGCAACGGCGACCGGGCCTCATAGGCCGCACCACTGGCGAACGTCAACAGCTCCGACCCTGGCTCCACGGTCTCAAAGACCGCCCACCCGTCGACAGGTGACTGCAATCCCCCGCGCATGCTCAACCTCTCACCCTCCGACGTCCACGACCTGCTGTTAAACGTTATGGCACGGCGCCCCACCCGTCGATGATTCGTGGCTGGGTCGCCCGGCGGGCAGGTACGTCAGGGCGAGCACACCCCTGACGGTGGTCTGGAGTCGGCGAGCCGTAAGGCGGCAGGAGCGGAGGGGCCGTCGAACGGCCGCTTGCCATGGTTCAGCGCAACCGGTAGACCAGCAGCTGGTGCCGTCGATGTGACCGTGCGCTGTGAGCGTGCTGACGAACTGGCCGTTGCCTTGCACCTGTATGGACATAGGCCCCACTAGATCCGACACGCCGGGCGTAGATGCTGACTGAGGCCCCACTGATCGGCAAGAGTGGGCGCCATGCCTGCAGGAGGACCCGGACGACGACGACGACCACCGGGAATTCCGCTTGTCGAGATGAAGAATCGTGTGCCAGAGGGCACGCGGGCTCGGGCAAACGTTGCCGCCGACGCACTGGGCATCACGCTTGCCCACTACATCGAGCTGCTGGTGCAGCGCGACGCGTTCGACGACACTGGGCGCCCCCTGTGGGCAGACGAGGTATTCGGGCCCTCGCCGGACCCGCTCCCAGAGATGGGCCGGACGAATGCCGCCTAGACCGCACCACCGGTGTCAGCCGCCCGGCTGACACCGCGCAGTACGAAGCCCCACACCCGAATCTCGTTTGGCTGCGAATTGGGTGCAGGGCTTCGTCGAACGAACTGGAGTTGACATTACACCGCCCCGATTGGGTGGGCACGTAGGACCTGCCGTGTCTTTGGCGTGTCCCGGTGACGCCGCCCTCCATCGCGCATGGCCAGCACCGCCTGCGACGGTGCCTGCCATGGCGGTTGCCGATGCCCGCTCAACTCGCAGCCGTCAAGGCGGCGCGAGCGTGCCGCACCTGCCCTGTCCTTACAGGCGACGGCCCACACCCCTCGGCCGGTTACGTCTGGACCATGGCTCCGTCGAGTTTTCTCGGCGCCTGAATCACGCTGCCCTCATGGCGGCCCACACCGGCCGCAATGAGCTGGTATGTGAGCTAGGGGAAAGGGGGTGGTGGCCACGGTCGGCGTGAGCTGAGCGGCTGATCAGCCGTACTCCACAACTGCACACTTCACACCTGGCACTCCCAAGTCGCTAGAACGCCGAAAACCCTCCCTGGCAGGGGAGGGTTCGGACGAATCGACTGGGCCGTCGAGCTACCAACTCGACAACCAGGTGCTCCCAGAAAGGAACTTGCCGTGCAAGGCAGTTCTCAGGGTACCTCTAACCCTGAATCCGGTCCATATCTGGATCACCTAGCTGATCCGCGTTTCGCTGACGTGCGCGACCGTCCGGGCCGCGGTGACGGCGCACAGGGCTTCTGGTGTCCGCAGCCTTCTTCGCGTTACCGCGGTAGCAGTCGCATGCGGCCGCGCCGGGGGCAGGCCCGCGCCCCGAGGGCGGTACCGGGGCATGTGTGTGGGCACCAATGCACAGCAGTCTCGCCCGCGTTGCTGCGGGCGGTGGGTGGGCGGGCGGAGGCGTGCCGGCGGTTCTGCCAGGTCCGCCTCACCTTCGGCGACAATCCTTTTGGGGGTATCGCCTGCTGGGGCGGTACCCAAGCCTGGGTCGAACTGCACGTCCCCGATGTCTACAGGCGGGGCTACCTCGCGACGGTGTTGCCGGAGCTGCGTGCCACCCGTGGTGGTGGGGTGTCGCTGCGGGCGGTGAAGCTGGTCGCTTTGGTGATGGCGCAGGCTGCCGAGCACGGTACCGGGCGGGGCTCACGCCTGAGGGTGGCCACGCTCGTGGCCCGCACCGGTCTGGGGGAGTCCACGGTGCAGCGGGCCCGGACCGCTTTGCGGCTGCTCGGGGTGGCCACAGAGGTCTTTCGTGGCCGGTTGCGGACCTATACCGAGCGGATGGCGTCCTGGCGGGTGGGGGACCGGGCTCGTGGGTGGGCCTCGGTGTGGGCGCTGCACCCCCCCACCCCTGTGGATAGAACGCGCATCGTTTGTGCTGGTCAGACCTTGATGGCACCCCATCCCCGTAGGGGTCTCTTTTCCCTGGGAAGTTCTTCTTCAGAAGGGGTTACTACAGGCAAAGCTGTGGACGACGGAGCCGCTTCGCGGCGCTCCACGACAACAAGGCGGCGGAAACTTTCGTTGCCCGACCCTCGGGGGGCGGTGTTGGCCTCCCGATGGCTGCGGGATGGGCGAACCCCGGGGTGGGCACGGAAACACACCCCCACCGGGTGGGCGCGGGTGCTGGCCGAACCAGCACGGTATGGGTGGAACGTTGAGGACCTCAACGCGATCATCACCGAATGGGCCACCGACACCGGGGTAGCCCCGGCCCCGGCCACCCCGGTGGCGTTCCTGCGGTGGCTGCTGCAGCGCCACGACCTGGCCTTCTCACCCACCCTCCTCGCCCACGCACGCCGCGACCAGGAACACGCCGCCGCCCAGGAGCGGCGCGACGCCGCTGCGCAAGAGTTGGACCGGTCCGCACAGGCGCGGGCCACCGCCCACGCCGACCTCACCGGGCCGGGCCACCAGCTGGCCCACCAGGTTCTGGCCCAGGCAGCAGGGGCGGCGGCGAAACGCAAGGCGGCCGCGATTCGGGCCGAGCACGCGGCGCGGGCCGCGGCCGTGGACCGTGCCCGGGGCACGCGGTGATCGCCTACTCGTGGTGCACCCGGATGGCCACCATCAGCGTGGTGATCTCATCGCGCAGGTACAGCCGGACATTCAGCTCCGCCGCCAGCCCGGCATGTCACCAGCGTGAGGGTCAGCCCAGCGGGCAAGGGTGGCGGGAGCCGCCCGGTGTGACCTCTTCCCGACCACACCGAACGACTACCCGCCGCACGATGTAACACTATTATTCGAGCATGTGTTCGAGGGTGGGTGGGCGGTGGGACGAGTCGTTTCCGCGCGCCCCGTCCTACCGGGAGGTCACCCCGGCGCGGCCGGTGAGCATCAACCTCGACCAGGCCCTGGCCCGCGACAACCCCTCCCTGCGCACCACGAACCCGCTCCGCGTGAGCGCGGGGGTCTGCGCCTCAGCGGCTGCTGTCCGGGCCTGCTGCTTGCCTGGGTCAGGCTCACGACCGGTACCTGGATGGGGGAGTGCGCGTTCACTGTGCACAGCGGCAACCACGGGGCAGCACTGGAGCTGCGGCAATGGTTGCCCGCCTGCGCCATCACCCCACAACGGCACTGATCGCGGTTGATGCTGGTGCCCGATTGCCGTCCGCGCTGAGGCGTTTGTGGGAGCAGGTGTGGCGGGGGGCAGAGGCGTGCCTGCTTGCGCAGGGGTGGGGTCATCGACGTGCACGGCGCCGCGGCTGCACCAGCGCGGGAAAGCCTGGTCAGGCCGGTCGGGGGAGGTTGCTGGGTGGCGCCCTCCCGGGCGGGACAGGGGTCGGGCACAAGAGGAGGTCGCCGTGCGTTGAGTTCCTACACCGTTGTACGGCACACCTGGCCCGCATACCGACGACCGCCACGACTGGCATGAAGGGAACATCCACGATGGCACCAACCGACTACGACGCACCGCGACGCACCGAATCCGACGATGTCGCCGAGGACTCCTTGGATGCGCTCAAAGAGCGGCGCAACGACGCCGCGGCCGCCGTCATTGACGTCGAGGAGACCGACACCGCTGAGTCCTTCGAGCTGCCCGGTGCGGACCTGTCCGGGGAGGAACTCTCGGTGCGGGTCGTGCCGAAACAAGCCGACGAGTTCACCTGCTCGGCCTGTTTCCTGGTCCACCACCGTTACCGCTACGCCGGTGAACGCGCGGGCCTGCCGATCTGCCGCGACTGCGCGGCGTAACCGCACTTCGCCTTCACTGGCCGCGAGCGCGGCGGGCGTTCACCACTTTTCGGAACTGGAGTGGGTTTCTACCGGGTTGTCGGCCATGATGGGCCGCAGATCGGTGTGGCTTGGTGAGTACGGCAGGGGATGGAGTGATGGGCACTGAGGATGAGCAACCGCGACTTGACCTGATTTCCGCGATCGGTTCTCAGGATTCCTACCTTGCGGTGGTGAGCACCCTGCGCTCGGACGGGTCCCTCCATTCCTCGGTGGTCAACGCCGCGGTGGTGGCGCACCCGGTGACCGGGGTGCAGGTGGGTGCATTCGTCACTTATGGGCCGGTGAAGCTCGCTCACTTGCGGCGCCGGCCCGCGCTGACCATTACTTGGCGCTCCGGATGGTCCTGGGTCAGCCTCGATGGCACCGCCCAACTCGCCGGCCCGCTCGATCGGGTGCCCGGTTTCGACCCCGACCACCTCCCGGGTCTGCTCCGGGCCATCTTCACCGCCGCGGGCGGGCAGCACCCCGACTGGGACACCTACGACCGCATCATGGCCGAACAGAGCCGTGTCGCCGTCCTCATCAACCCCACCCGGGTCTACACCAACGCCTCCTAAGCCCGCTCGGCCTGTGCCACGGCGCAGCCGCCAGCCGTGCGGCGGCGGGTCAGCCCGGCCGGGTCGCGGCGAGAGCCGCCATCCTCGACCGTCCTCGCGGGCCATGACCGATGTTCCTCGCGTGCACTGAGCTAAGTGGCCCATGCAGTGGACTGAGCTGCTGGCACAATCCGACCAAACCCGTTCCCCCGCCACACAATTCACGCGTCGATACTTTGCCGTACGTCGGGGTTGCCCGCTTTGACTGTGGTGCTCACCCTCAGCCGCTGCCATGCGTGTTTCCCGGTGTTGGTAGAAACTTGGACAGCACCATCACCGCGGAGGTTGGAGAGCACTGATGAGCGTTGGACGGTTTGCTGCCCGGGTCGTCATCGGAGGTTTGTTCATCGGGCACGGCACGCAGAAGCTCAAGGGCTGGTTCGACGGGCCCGGGCTGGAGGGCACCGAGACCATGATGGCGTCGTTGAACATGCACCCGCCGCGGCGGAACGCGCTCGCCGCGGGGGTCACCGAGACGGCCGGTGGGGCGCTGCTGGTGTTGGGCTTGGCGACCCCGTTGGCCAGTGCCAGTCTGATCGGCGCCATGATCACCGCGATCCGCAAGGTACACCTGCCGAATGGGCCCTGGGCCGCCAAGGGCGGGTGGGAGTACAACGCGGTGCTTATCGCGGCACTCGTGGCGTTGGCCGAGACCGGTCCCGGTGCTGTGTCCCTGGACCGTGTCCGCGGTCAGGAACGATCAGGAATCATGTGGGGTTTGGGTGCACTCGCCCTGGGTGCTGCAGCGTCCACGGCCGCCATCGAGGCCGGCAGCCGCTCCGCGCCGGCACCGGATCCCGCCACCAACGGGGCGTCGTCCCTTCCCACCACCGCGGGCGACCCGACCACCAGCGCATAACCCATTGCCGCTGCACTCGCCAGCGACCGGGCGTGGCGGCCAACACCCGCCTGGGCAGGCCTCCCGCCTGTGGTGTCAGGGTTTGTCGGCGTGCAGGGCGGCGATGAGCCAGGGGGTCAGCCAGGTGACCCCGGCGGGGGTGAGGTGCACCCCGTCGCTGCGCACGGTGATGTTGTCGACGGTGGCGGTGTAGGTGTGGTTCGGGCCGAGTTTGGTGTTCAGGTCCAGGATCGCTGTCCCCGGATGGCGGGCCGCGGCCTGATTCAGCAGGGTGTTCCAGCGGGCGACCCGGTCGGGTTGGTCTTCGGGGTACAGGCTGCCGTCGGGTTGTTCGCCGCGATGGTTGTAGGGCTCGGTCGCGGCGACGACGCGGGCGCCACTCGCCCCCAGCAGCCCCACCGCGGTGTCGAGCTCGGTGGACAGATAGGAGTCATAGGCGGGGTCACCGAGGTGCATCCACTGCCCGTCGTGAACCCTGTCCATCGTCTCCCAGCGGCCCACCAGCAGCAGCACCTCGTCGGGCTTGTCGGCGGCCACCTGCTGTCCCCAGGTGGTCGGCCAGTTATCGCAGCCGGGGGGCTGCGGTGATACCTGCCCGAAGTAGCGGTAGGGCCCACCTCGGGTGATGCCGCAGCCCAGGACGGTGTGGTCGATGAACCGCACCCCGGGGGTCACCGGGCGGTACCGCATCAGCGTCCAGGCGATCGAGTCGCCGAACACGTCGACGGTCAGCGGCCGATTCGGGTCCGCTCGCGCGGGGCTGGGGCCGGGCTGGGCGGGCGCGGGGATGCCCGGTGTGGGCCCAACGTCCGCGGCTGGGGGCAGGTCGCTCGCCGCGAGGGGAACGGCCACCCGGTCGGTGGGCACCACCAGGAACACCAGGGCACACGCGAGGGCCACGGTGGCTGCGGCAGCCGGCAGCACCCGCACCGGCACCGGGCGCCACCGGTTGATCGGCACTTCGATCAGCACCCAGGACGCCGACGCCGCGGCCAGGGTGATCAGGCACCGCAGGATCAGCAGCGGCAGACCGCTCAACCCGGTGCGGGCACCGTCGAGGGCGAGGAAGACCGGCCAATGCCATAGGTAGACCCCGTAGGAGATCCGGCCCAACACCACCAGCGGTCGCACGGTCAGCGCCCGCGCCAGCATCCCGTCCTGGTACAGCGTCACGCCGACGATCACCGCGGCCGCGGCGAACGCCACGGCGGTGAGCAACCCGTGGTGAAACTCCGCGGTGCTGCCCGTGGCCCGATGCGCGATCACCGCCAGTACCGTCAGCCCGCTGATCGAGACGGCCCCGATGAGCACCCGTCCGCGGGGTGTCCATTGCGGGCGGGCGCGGTGACCCGAGGGCCAGTACCGCGCGAACACACACGCCGCCAGGGCACCAACAAGTAGTGCCTGCGCGCGGGTGTCGGTGGCGAAATACACCCGGCCCAACGGCGCGTGCCCGGCCAGCACCACCGCCTCCAGGGCCGAGAGGGCCGCGAGTGTGCCCGCAAGCACGGCCAACGCGCGCCGTTGCCCGTCGGCGGCTGCCCGATGGTGCACCCCCGCACGCCGGGCGCGGCGCGCGAGGAGCACGCTGACGGCCACCAGGAGCAGCGGCCAGATCAGGTAGTACTGCTCCTCCACACCCAGTGACCAGGTGTGTTGCAGCGGGGAGGCGGTGCCCCCCTGGCTGAAGTAATCCGTGCCTTGGTAGGCGAAGCGCCAATTCGCCACCCACCCCAGCGCGGCCAGCCCGTCGCCCCGCAACCCGGCGGTGCTGTCCGGCGCGAACAACTGCTGGCACACCCCCACGGTCAGGACCATCACCGCGGCAGCAGGCAGCAGCCGCCGTGCGCGCCGGGCCCAGAACGCAGCCAGCTTCACCCGGCCCGTGCGATGCTGCTCCTCCAGCAGCAACGACGTGATCAGGAAGCCGCTCAGCACGAAGAACACGTCAACGCCGATGAACCCCCCCGACAGGCCCGGCACACCAGCATGATCGGCCAGCACCGCCAGTACCGCCAGCGCCCGCACCCCATCGAGGCCCGGGACCTCCCGGTGCCCCACGGTGACTGCCCGCGGCGTCACCGAATGCCGACGCCCAGTAGCCACCGGGCTACCCACATCCAATGCCGGCTCCCCACTAGGCGTTCAGAACCTCAGATCATCGGCGACCACCCTAGTCGCTGGAGCAGCTGCCCCCCGGCAAGAAACCCCGCGTGCGGCAGGCAGAAAGGCCGTCATCCACCGCCACGGATGTTTGGATAGCGCAGACTATCGGCGACGGGCCGCTAACAGCGCCGGCATGACCCAGTCCGCGGTAGCCCGGTTCGAGGCGGGCGGCACCGTACCCAGCCTGCCGGTACTCGACCGTCTGGCCCGAGCCCTGGGCGCCGACCTCGTCGTGCACCTCACCCCCAGGGCCCACGTCGCCTGACCATCCGCTGAATACTGGCGCGTGGCCCAGATCCGCCAGTGCATCAGCCATGCTTGCACGCCTCGACTATGTCAGCAGCGACTGAATGTAGCTCCCCCGCAACGCAACTCAAGTGCCGATAAGTTATATTATGACATAACTATCCGAAATGTCGGTTTCTGTTCGTCGCGGTCAGTGTCCCTCGGGGCCGCGTCGGCGGGCCAGATCAGCCGGGTCCAGGTGCAGCGGGAACGGTGCCGGCAGCTCACCGAGCTGGCCGGCGTGGAGCGTGATCGCCGCCGCGTAGTGCTCGCCGTCGAGGATGTAGGTGATCAGGTGCGGTGCCGGTTGGAGCTCCAGTCGCCAGTACGCCGGGATCCCGGCCTCGGCGTAGAGCTCCGGTTTGATGGCCCGGTCGGTGGCCCGGGAACCGGGCGAGACGATCTCGACCACCAGGCGGACCACCGAGGACGGGTAGCGCACCGGGTCGGTATCGGCGACCCGGCCGTCCACCACGGCGATGTCGGGTGTGGTCAGTCGCCCGCCGGGGACCTCGACGTTGACCGCTTCGAGGACCTCGACATCGGCCCCGGAGCGGTTCGCCGCGTCGTCGAGGAGGTTGGCTAGCAGTCGGGAGGCGCGTTGATGGGCCGTACCGGGCGCGGGGCTCACCGTGAGCACACCGGGGCTGAGCAGCTCGTAACGCGCGTGATCGCCCGCGTCGGGCAACGCCTCGACGTCGGCCATCGTCCAAGGCCCCGGGTGGCCGAGGACGCCGTGCGTGGCAACGCTCACCGCTCCCCTCCTCTGTGTGGCGGACACTCCCAGTCTCGCACGAAAACCAGCTGATCCGTCCGACTGAAAGGACGACCGGCTCGTTCGACCTCTCCCCCGGTTACTTCTCGGGGGGTCTGCACGCCCAGCGGCGGCTTCACAACCCCTCCCTCCAGCCGCGCTCGATGAATGCGGAACGACGCGGCCGGCGATGTGCGTCCCGGTGACGGACCACAAACGCCGCGGTGACTATTTGATGACGGTGACCAGTACGCCTGCTCCGACGGTGCGGATGGACATCACGCAGTGGCTCCTCAACTCAACAGCCACGATGTGCAACGGTTGACGGCGTACGACCCCGGCCGCGCTTGCTTTGGTGTGGTCGGCTGCTCGCGGTGAGCGCGTGCTCACGCCGGCGCGCCCCTGGGCACACTCCCCCACCTCAGTAGCGTCCCTGAAGTCGGCAAAGTCGAGTAACCGAGGAATTCTTGATTTCTCGGTTACTCGGGTGCACTCTTCCGTGCTTCCGGGCTTCCGTGCTTCCGTGCATGGAAGTGGACACACGCCCCGGCGCCCATCCGGCCAGCCCTGAATGCGTGCTAGCCGCCGCCCACCCGCCCGCACTGACGGGAAGACGCACCAACTGTCGTAGACCCACCCGGGCGGACACCAGTGCGTGAGGGGGTACAGGCGTCCTGACCGACACGCCGACGGCCGCTCAGCGTCCCCGCCGGTCAGGCGCCCGGGTCATACGCTGCGAGGCGGACCGTCCATCACCGATCCGACAGAGGAGCCTTCCCATGTACGTCGTGACCCCTGGACAGCAGAAGGGTGGCGTCGGCAAGACGACTGTGACGGCCAATTTGGCGGCCGTCAGCGGCGAATTCGGCATGCGTGTTCTCGCCGTTGACCTCGACCCGCAGTCCCACCTCACATTCAGCTTCCGGCAAACCGCGTCCGGCCCCGGCCGCAGCATCGGCGATCTGCTCAACGAGTCAGCCGAGTCCAAGCCCGCGTTCGATGATGTCGTGATCCGCAATGTCGCTCCCGGCGTCGACCTGCTGCCCGGCGACGAGCGGGCGCTCGTGCGCGCAGAGCACGACGTCGCGATGGACCCGCTCACCGGGTTGCAGCGGCTGCGCCAGCTGTTGGAGTCGGTGGGGCACCGCTACGACCTCTGCTACATCGATACCCCTCCCAAGGTGGAGGGACTGGCCGTCGTGGCGATGGTGGCCTCCGACGGCGTGATCGTCATAGCCGAGCCGCAGACGCTGTCCTTCGCCTCCACCCAGGTCTACGCGGCCAAGGTGGCACAGGTGAAGGCGTCGCTCAACCCAAATCTGCGTCTGCTCGGTGTGCTGCTGAACAAGGTCGTAGAGGGGGAGGAGGCCGACTTCATCACCGACCAGATGCGCAAGTCCGGCCTGCACGTGTTCGAGACGACTATCCCGTTCAGCCGCTACGCCTCGAAGGCCGCCGCCTCAGGCGTGCCCACCGCGCTAATGCACAGCACCCGCAAGATCGGCCGGATCTACCGCGACGTCGCCGACGAGATGTCGGACCGGCTACGCGGCGCCGACACTGACGCCGAGGAACTTGCGGTTGCAGCCCGATGAACACAACGACCACCAAGGCTGGAAGGTTGCACCACAGCAGGGGAGGGATGGCCGCACTCGCGGGAGATCTGGCCAACCGCACGAACTCGCTGGCACGCGCATCGACCGAGGACAACCTCGTGCCCGCCGCCGAGCCGGTAGTGGACTCTCCGGAGCCTGCGTCCGTCCAAGCCGTCAGACCAGCCGCCCAGGCGTCGGTCGATCCCGGCCCACGCGCCGCCGAGCCGACAACCCCGTCCTCATCAGCTGACGCATGCTGGACCCGGCAGACTGCACGGCCGATGGCCGGACCGGAAGGCCGATTGGAGGCTTCAGGGGAGACCGTGGTCAAGTGGACCCTCGAACTGGCGCCGCAGCTGATCATGGCGCTTAACATCTGGGAGCGGGACGAGACCAAGCGGCTCGGTCAACGCGTCTACCGAGAGCGAATGATCGACCTAGCCCTTGACAGCCTCCCTGAGGACATGGGCGAGATCCTGAAGATTGTCTCCGACCTGCCACAGCCGCTGCGCGTCGCGCCCGGACAGCAGTTCGGGACGCGGGTCCGATCGTCGGTACGAAACAAGCTGTTGGGGCTGCGCCCGGAGTTGCGGGTAGCGGGCATCAAGAACGTCCGCATCCGCGACATCTACTCAGCCGGGGTCTACCGGTACCTCACTGGGCTCGACATTGAGGTCGAGAACGGTTCCGAGAAAGCGAGAAACCCCGAGGTCCGAAGGCCGACCTAGCGAGGGCCGCATGCGACCGATCAGGTTATTCACCAGTTCGAGGTCGAGAGCACGTCACCGACGAGCGTCCAACGGTCGATCAGCTCATCTTGATCCAACTCCCGAGCCACCGCCGGTAGCTACACCGCAAACAGCCTGCTCACATCACGAATGCTCGTTTGCGGCTGGTGACACGATTCTACCGGCACCCCTGCTACGGCGGCTTGCTGCGGCATCACCGGAGTGCTGCCCGGGCGGTAGCAAGCCCCTCATCCCCCCGGGGGACGCTCGTTGTCCCCCGGGGGGTCTCCGGGTGGTGTCTAGGGATCACCGCCGGTGTGCGTTACCGGAGGTTCAGCGTCCGATGGCGGTGAGGGTCTCCTGTGCCATGGCGGCTTCACCGGTGGCGTTGGGGTGCACCGGGTAGGCGTTGATGGGGGCGACCAATGGCTCCATCCACCGCGTTCCGATGGGTGCGCAGGCGTCGT
>JAABUM010001428.1_pt1 | contig 35985 bp, 28 predicted proteins | sample 5559161 | NCBI WGS metagenome assembly JAABUM01 (sample SAMN10711868, study PRJNA513369) | rock metagenome | isolation source: Antarctica rocks | place: Antarctica: Victoria Land, Siegfried Peak nord
GGCGACAGGCCAGGCGTCGCAAGGGTCAGGCGCGCCATGTTGGCCGCCACGCCCAGCGGCTGCAGGTTCTGCATACCCGGCCCTTCCGGCACGGCGCCCGGCACGTAGGCCACGCCCTGCGGTCCCTGCCCGACAGGCAAGGTCGCAACGACCTTGTTCGCCGCCGTGTCTATCACCGCGGCGCCGTCCGCGTTCTCCAGCCCGACGAACATCCGCGTGCCGTCGCCTGACGGCCAAAGCCCGTGCGGCAGAGCGCCGACCTCAATGGCCGCGACCTGGCTGAAGTCGTTCGTGCGGAACACCTTGACCTGGTTCAGTCCGCCCACCGTCACATAGGCGAACTGCCCCGCTGCCGTGCGGGCGAAGTTGACGTGGTTGGTGATCGGCCCGGTTTCGAGCACGCGCAGCACCTCGAACGGCGCCGCGGCGTTGAACACCATCGTGCGGCCCACGTCCTTCAGCGTCAGCCAGACCTGTTTGCCGTCCGGCGTCGCGGCGATGTCCGGGGAGAACGGGCTGTCCTGCTTCACCCGGCCGACGATCCTGTGGTCCGCGGTCGAGACCACGACCGTCTCGGGCGAGAAGCTGGACGCGACGTAGCCGAGCTTGCCGTCGGGCGAGAAGATCACCATCCCCGGGCCGTTCGGCACCGTGATCCGGCTCTTTTCCTGGTAGGTCGCGCCGTCCAGCACGGCGATGTAGTCCTCCCCGCGCACGCTGACCCAGACCTCGCGCCCGTCCGGCGTGAAGAACGCCTCGTGCGGGGACCGGCCGACATAGGCGACGCGCTTGACCGCGTTGGTCGCGGTGTCAATGAAGCTGACCGAGTTGGAGCCGATGGAGACCACCGCCAGCGTCCTGCGGTCCGGCGAGAAGCCCATGCCGTGCACCAGCAACTGGCCGCGATACAGCGGGCTGAGGTTGCCCGGCGTCGGGTCGCCCAGGCGTATGACGCCCAGCAGCGTGCCTGCGGCCGGGTCTATGACAGACACCGTGTTGGAGAACTGGTCGGACGTGTAGAAACGGTCCCGCCCGCTGACGGGGATATCGGGCGCCGACGCTGCAAAGGGCGCCTGCCCGGCATGGGCGGACAGGGTGGTGCCGAGCAGCAGGGCGGCAAGGCGCGGCGTGGTGTGGCGCAGAGTCATGTCAGTGTCCCTTGTGGATCGGCATGGAGTGCATGGGCATGGAGGCGGGCATGTTCCGGGACGATCCGGGCGCGTCCGCGGGCGTGACGGGCGGCAACGCGGCGAGCGCCTGGCGCATCACGGCGATCTCCTGCCGCTGCTCGACGATGATGCCCTGGGCCAGGCGGCGCAGCACGGGATCGCGGCCGAAGCGCAGCTCGGCCTCCGCCATCTCCACCGCGCCCTGGTGGTGCGGGACCATCATGGCGGCGAAGTCCCGGTCCGCATCGCCGCTGGCCGGCGCCATCATGCCGCGGTCCATACGCGCCATGGCGGCCTGCACGACCGACGCGAACGTGTCGGCGACCGCTGCCTGGCCGTGCGCCATGGCGGCGCCCGCCACCACGCCGAGCAGCAGCGCGAAGGCGGGAACGCTTCGCCGGAAGCGGCTGGGGGGCATGGCTTCGTCCTTTGAAATGCGGCGCGTCGGACCGGCAACCCGGAAAGAACGCCGCGGCGCCTTGTTTATTCCACCATCGCGGCCGGCATCATGGCCGGTTGCGGCACGGCGTTGTCCGCCGGGCTGCCCGATCGGTCCAACAGCGGCACGCTGTCAAAGCAATCGCGAAACCTGATGGGTCAGCCGGCGGCGATGATCGCCAGCAGCGCATCGGCCGCCCGGCTCCGGTAGCGCCCCGTATGGCGCAGGACGTGGAAGTCGCGTTCCGGCAGCGCCAGCCCGACCAGGTGCAGCAGCCCGGCCTCGATGCTGGGCGCCGCGACGGAGGCGGAGATCGCGGTGGCGCCCATGCCGGCCTCCACCGCGGCGCGGACGGACTCGTTGGACGGCAGCTCCAGCACGACCCGCAGGCTGGAGGCCGGCACGCCGAAGCCCTCCAGCGCCGCCTCGAACACCGAGCGCGTGCCGGACCCGGCCTCCCGCAGCACCCAGTCGCTCCCGACCAGGCGGTCCGGCGTGACCGCGCCGCACCCGGCCCAGGGATGCTCGACCCCGACCACAATGACGAGCTGGTCGCGCGCCACCACCCGGCTTTCGAGCGCCGGGTCGTCCACGGCGCCCTCGACGAAGCCAAGCTCGGCCGAGCCGTCGTGGACCGCCGCCGCGACCTGCGTGGTGTTGCCGACGGCCAGGCGGATGCCGACGCCGGGGTGCGCGCGCCGGAATGCGACCAGGTGGCGCGGCAGCCAGTAGCTCGCGATGGTCTGGCTGGCCTGCACGACCAGGGTGCCGCGCTTCAGGCCGCCCAGCTCCGACAGCACGAGTTCCGCCGCCTCCGCCCGAGCCAGGACGGCGCGCGCCTCGGCCAGGAACAGGGTGCCGGCCTCGGTCAGCTCGATGCCGCGGCCGATCCGGTGGAACAGCTTGGCGCCGTGCCGCCCCTCAAGGGCCGCGATGGAGGCGCTGGCGGCGGATTGCGCGATGTTGAGCGCCTCGGCCGCCCGGGTGACGTGCTGCCGCTCGGCGACGGCGACGAAGACGCGGAGCTGCTCAAGGGTCATGGCGCGCAGCATGGCGGGTTGCCGGGTCCGGCGCCACGCGCCCGGGCAACGCCGGGTGCAAAAGCGGCGCGTGGCGCGCAACCCTTGTCGGCCCGGTGCGGCGCCGTCCCAACCGCGCCCACGTCGTGGATGCCCGTCCACGAAGGGAAGTCAGGACTACGCCGGTCGTCTCAGCGCCCTGCGGTCACCTTTTCGGGGGTTTGTCACGGTCGCCGCTGAACGGGCCTGGAGCCTGTCATACCGGGCCGCATAAGAGTTGACCTATCCCCTTCGTGCCGCTCAGCATAGGCGGAGATGCGCCGGAACCAAGTCAGGACCTATGCGGGCCGGTATCACAGCCATCCCCGTTCCTGGAAGGGATGGAGGTCGGTCCCGGACGGCGCATACCACCCGCCGGCGCGGTAGCGCGCACCGAGCCGCTGCGCGGCGTCCTTGTTGCCGAACGGGATGCGCAAGGGCGTCTCGCCAGGACTGGCCGCTTCCTTGGCCCGCGGCTGCGCCGGCGGTGCGGCAGTCGCCTTGGATTTCCTGCCCGGCGCCCGCTGCTTGGTGCCTGCCTCGGCGGTCCGGCCCGTCGCTTTCCGTCGCGCCCGCCCATGGGGCTTGGCCTCGCGCCCGCTGCCGGTGGAGCCGGCAGCAGGGCCAGCATCCGCAGCATCGGGAACGGCCACGCGCCGCGCCGGCGCCCGGTCCCTGTCAGCGCCTCCCCGCGCCGCCGCAGCCGGCTGGGAGCCGCCGGCCGTCCCGGCATCCGTCCGGCCCGCCTTGGGTGCGTGCCGGTCGAGGAAGGCCCGGCACAGGCTCCCCGACTCCATGCAGCCCGGCGGCGGGGTGAGGCCGTTCTGCCGGGCCAGGCTCTCCACGTAGCGCCGCATCGCCGGCGTGGGCGGACGGTCCTGGCCTGCCGCACCGGCCAGGGCGCCCGGGAGCGGCCCCGGTCCGGCGCCGCTCCCTGCCCCGGCCCCCTCGGTCAGCCGTCCGATGATGCGCTGGGCCTGCGCGCACACGGCGTCAACCGCCTCCATCATCCCCTGCCGACCCACCAGCACCTCGTCCAGCAGGCACTCGAGCTGGGCGGTCACGCCGGGGTCAACCAGCGCCGGGTCGGCACGCTCCAGGATGCCGAACAGCGCCAGCCCGCGCTCGGTCGGCACGATGTTCTTGCCGTCGGCGACCAGGAACTCCTGCGCCTTCAGGCCGCGGATGACCTCGGCCCGGGTCGCCGGCGTGCCGATGCCCTTGGCCTCGCGCAAACGGTCCCGCAGCGCCCCGTCCTCGACGAAGCGCCAGGCGTTCTGCATCGCGTCTATCAGCGTGCCCTCGTTGTAGCGCGGCGGCGGCCGGGTCTCCTTGTCCTCCACCGCCGCATCCTGGAGCAGCGCCGCCTCGCCATGGCGCAGGCCCGGCAGGAGCTGGGCGTCCTCGCCGCGCTCCTCGGACGGCTGCCAGTCCGGGAACGCCGCACGCCAGCCGATCTCGACGGGCTGCCGCCCCACGGCGCGGAACGGGTGGCCCGCCACGTCCAGGGTGGCCGTGGTCTGGCGGTAGCGGAAGTCCGGCATCATCGCCGCCAGGTAGGAGCGCGCGATCACGTCGAACAGCCGGCGCTCGTCCGCCGAAAGGCGCGGCCAGGCTTCGGCCAGCGCCTCGACCGTGTTGACGTTGGGGATGACGGCGTGGTGGCTCGCCCCTTCCAGGCCCTTGTCATGGAAGGCGCCGCTTGCGCCCCGGCGGATCAAGGGCGGCTCCGGCACCGGGACGGCGCCGAACGCCCGCCCCGCCCGCAGGCCGGCGACGATCCGGGGCACGTCGGGGATGAGGCTCTCGGGCAAATAGCGGGTCTCGGCGCGAGGGTAGGTGATGACCTTCTTGCCCTGGCCGTCATACAGCTCCTGCGCCACCTCAAGCGTCCGGGCCGCCGGCCAGCCGAACCGCGACCCGCACAGCTTCTGCAGCGACGGCAGATCGTGCAGCCGCGGCGGCGCCTGGCGCTTGTCCTCCACCTCCACCGCAAGCGGGCCGGTGAAGCCCTGCGCGAGGGCGGCGACGGCCTCGGCGTCCTCCCGCTTCAGCAGCCGCTGCTTGGGCGCGTGCCGCATCCGGAAGCGGCCCGCCTCCACCTGGGCGGTCGCGACCACCTCGAAGTAAGCCTGCGGCACGAACTGGCGTATCTCGATCTCGCGCCTGCACACGATGGCCAGCGTGGGCGTCTTCACCCGGCCGACCCCGATCACCACCCGCTCGCCCCGGGCCAGGGTGACGGTGGCCGTGCGGGTCAGCGACAGGTTGTAGATCTGGTCGGCCTGGCGGCGCGCGACGGCGGCGGCATACAGCCGGGCATATTCGGCGTTGGGCTTGGCGCGGGCGAAGGCGTCGCGGATGGTCTGCGGGTCCTGGGCCGTGAACACCACGCGCCGCACCTCGCCGCGGTAGCCCAAGTGCTCCAGGATCTCCTGGCCGATCAACTGGCCCTCGCGGTCGCAGTCGGTGGCCAGCCAGACCTGCCTGGCGCCGCGCAGCGCGTCGCGTATGGCCCGCAGCTTGGCGGGCTTGCTGCCGCCGGTGGCGGGCTTGGTGGCATACAGCCCCTCGGGGCGCAGCAGCACGGCCGACCACCGCTTCCAGGCCGGCACGGCGTCCTCCGGCTCCATCAGGTCGAACAGGTGGCCCTCCGCCGGCAGCACCTGGCCGTAGCGGCTGCCTACGGCGGCGCGCACGTCGCGGGCCTGGCTGGTCTTCTCGGTGATGACGAGCTGGTCTGGCATCTGCGCTTCGGGCTATTCTCGATGCGTTCGATGTGGACCATGCCGGCCCGGTTTGCCAGCCCGGACGGTCGCGCCCCGGCGGCGAGACCTGGAACAGGCGCATAGGGCCTGGTAGCCGGGACGCCGCTCCTCGACCGTGCCGCAGGCCAGGGGACCGGCGGCTGGGAAGGCCGCTCCGGGCAGCCGGTTGGGACAACCTCGATCCCTTCCGGCTCGCGCGGCGCCCGCATCCCGGCACCGCGCCACCCGGCCAACTCGCGAAGGCCGCACCCAATGGTGCTTGGAGCCGGGCCGGTTGCGCGTGCAACGGCCACGATCCCGCCGTGGCCCGCAGCCTGCGCCTCCGGTGCCGCAAGCGAACGCCGCCCGCGCTCGTCCGGGTGCGGCGGCGAGGATGCGGACCGGACACGGGTCAGGGCAGGTCAACCTTCCCGCAACGCTGCGGCGTCAGGCGCCCGACCGGAGTTCCAAGCATGAAAACAAACTCTGCCATTCCCTCGCAGGCCGTTGACCTCATACCTTCCTGACATTTCGTAATCCTTCATAAGCCCATGACCTTCAGGATGGATGCATAGTGCGGCGACTTGTGGCGCGGATCACTGCTGGCGCCAACGCATGTTGAGATATGAGTTCAAGGTGGGTGCTATTTGACATACCGGACCGGAACCGTGATTTGCCGAGCCGGCACCGACAGCGGATCAGCGGCCAAGGCTCTGTCATTTCTCTCGGGAAGCACTGCGGACGCCAAAGATCGCCAGGCAGCGGATTGCGATCAAGGCGGGGATGCCAATGGCGGAAACGCCACGATCATTCTCGGCGCCCCCCGTTCCGGCACAACATGGCTGGCGAAGATATTCGACAGCCATCCGGACGTTCTCTACCGGCATGAGCCTGACATCGTCCTGCGCCGGACCGGGATCCCCGGATGGGTCCTGCGCAGCGAGGTGCATCTTCACAGAACGGCAGCGCGCGCCTACCTTCGCCGCCTGAGCGGCATCCGCACCCTGAAAAGCGCCGGCTCGCTCCCGGTTTTCCCAAAAAACTTCCGCAGCTTCCCCGACCACCTCGCACGGCTGCTGCTCATTTACGGCCTGCGGGGCGCCCAGGTCCTGCCGCGCCTGAGGAACCTGGTTCGGAGACTGCCGATCCCCGACCTCCTCCGGTCGGGAGAGGCAACGCCCGCCCACCTCGTCATCAAGTCGGTCGGAGCCTGCGGTCGCGCCTGCCTGGTCGCGGACACCGTGCCGAACGGCCGCCTCATCCTAATCCTGCGCAACCCTTGCGGCCAGGTCGCGTCAACGATGCGCGGCTACGCCCTGCGAAAATTCGAGGTTCCATTCGTCATTGACGACCTCCTGCAAACCGAGCAGGCGAACCGGCACGGCCTCACCGCTTCGCGCCTGCAGGCGATGACGGCCGTCGAGCGGTTCGCGTGGCGCTGGGTGCTGCTGAACGAGAAGGCGCTGGAGGACCTGCAGGGCCTGGGCAACGCACGGGTCGTGAGATACGAGGACCTGGCAGCCGATCCCGTCGGCACGGCTCGCAAGCTGTTTGCCTTCGCTGGGCTGGACTGGCATTCCCAGACCGAGGCGTTCATCCGCCGCAGCACAACGCACTCCTCTCCCAGCCGGTACTTCCAGGTGTTCCAGGATACCCCCGCCGTTGTCGGCCGCTGGCGCACCGAGTTGACGCACCAGGACATCGTCCGCATCGCAGGGATCGTCCGCTCGACGCGCCTGTGGCAGTTCTTCCCGGAGCTGCACGAGTTCGTCGGCGGCCAGGAGTATGCCGCTGATTGAAGCTGCGCCGAAAAACCAGGACGGGCCGCAGCAAGGCTGCATCACGGCATGGCTGCATACGGACTCTCCATGCGTGCCTTGCCCGAACCGCATCGGCGTTTTTCCCTGGCCGATGCCATGCTGATCCTTCCTGGCAGCGTCGCGGCTCGTGCGGAGATGCCCTGACCGGGCCGGCCTTGCGCGCTGCGTTCAGTCCCGCGTTCCGGCAGACCCGGATGCCTGGCCGGCTCCATCGTGCGTCCGCCCGGCCTCGTCCCGGCCATCCCCGGCCATGCCGGTTCATGCCGCCGGGCCGGGACGCCGGCGACGCCGCGGCTGCGGTCCGGCACCGGCGCCGAACCCATGCGCCTGCTGGTGCAAGCGCGCCTGCCACGGGCATGGCCACAGGCCCGGCATGCAGCCTTGAGAGGCGTCCTTGGTTGGGTTGGACTCAATCCTGCCCACCCGCGCCGGGAGCGTCCCGCAGCCGCTGGTAGAGCACCTGCCTCACCCGCCCGCCGCTTACCTCCAGCCCGCTGACCGCTCCCGCCCCGTCCCGCAGCACCAGGACATCCAGCCAGCCCGGGAACAGCACGTCGGGCGTGTGGACGCGAATCAGGTCGCCCTCCACCGGCTCGACCTTCCAAGAGCCGCCGTGGACGATAGGACCCTGGATCATGACCTGGGCCTCGCCAGGACCGGCCGATACGGTCCAGGTCGCGTCCATCTCGCCGCTGCGGTAGGTGCCGGGCAGGTCCGCGGGCAGCGCCGCGCCGGGCGGGACGCGGTGGTAGGTGGCGACGTGCCCGGCGTCCGTCTCCACCTCCATCGTGTCCGCATCCAGCGCCCGCAACGCGAACGGATTCATGCCGCGCACGGTGCCCAGCCGTCCGTCAGGGGTCACGGACGGCACGAAGGGCAGGCCGTAGGTGACGAAGCTGACGCCGCCGTCCGGCGCCACGTTGATGTCCAGCGTGGCGGACGCCTCGCGGTCGAGCCAGCGGCCCGCAAGGGGGAGCGTATCCGCCGGGCCGGGGCGCCCGGGCGCGGGTGCCGCGTGCGGCCGGGCGTCCAGCAGCAGGTCGAGCACCTGATGCGCCAGCAGGCTGGGATCGGCGTCCCCGCGGTTGGCGACGACGACGATGGAGATGTCCTCGGCGGGCGCGCGTAGCATCTCGGTGCGGTAGCCCGGCCACAGCCCGCCATGGCTCACGGTGCGCAGGCCCCGGTAGTCCCGCACCACCTGGCCGCGGGCATACAGGTTCGCGTGGCCGTTGCCGAACGGCGCCTGGGTGGCGAGCGCATCGGCCAAGCCGGGGTTGGCGTCCAGCCACCGGCACCACAGCGCCAGGTCCTCCACGCCGGACACCAGGCCGCCCTCGCCATGCAGCGGGAAGGCATGGCGCGCACGCACCCAGGCACCCGCCCCGGCACCGTCCTGGCGGAGGTAGCCGGTGGCCAGGCCCGGCACGACCTCGCCCATGTCCTCCACCAGCCGGGTGCGGGTCATGCCGGCGGGGACGAACACGCGGCGGTCCAGGACGGCGCGCAACGGCTCCCCGCCCGCGCGCTCGACGATGCGGCCGAGCAGCAGGAAGTTGGAGTTGCTGTAAAGGAAGCGGCTGCCCGGCGCGAAGTTCAGGGTGCGCTGGCGGAGGATGCCGGCCATCAGCTCCTCCGGCCGCACCGGCTGGCCCAGGTCGGCGGCGCCCTGGCGCATGATGCCGAGCATGTCGCGGATGCCGCTGGTGTTGTGCATCAGGTGCGCGACCGTCACCGGGGCGCCCATGTCCGGCAGCTCCGGCAAATGCTGCCGCGCGTCGTCGTCCAGCCGCAGCCGGCCCTCGTCGGCGAGCATCAGCACGGCGGCGCAGGTGAACTGCTTGGTGACGGACGCGACGCGGAAGGTCGTCTCCGGCCCGATCTGCGCCCCAAGCTCCAGGCTCGCCAGCCCGGCGCAGCGGTGGACGGCAAGCGCGCCCGCCTGCACCACGCCGATGGCCGCGCCGGGACCGTCCCGGGTGCCTTGCAAGCCGTCCAGCAGGCGGTCCACTCCGCGGGTGAGGGCAAGCTGTGCAAGTCCCGTCATGACTCGATGCTCCATGCGTCCGGTTGAGTAGAAGGTTGGCTGGCGCCGTCCGGCCCAAGGCCGCGCCGCCAGGTAGGCGATATTGGCGGGATAGCTTCGACAAGCGGCGGCACGCCCGGCGGGCCGGCATGGACGCGCTGCATGGCCACCTCTGCGGCCCGGCGCCGGACGGGATCAAGCCTCAAGCGCCACCCCGCCCCGCATCAAGGGCGGACCGACGGGATGGCACGCCACCGGCCAGGTGGGCACGCCCGCGGCGTCCCGGGCCACCAGCAGGGGCGGAACCGTCGCGCAACGCGGCTCGGCAACCGGGCAGCGCGGATGGAACGGGCAGCCCGGCGGCGGCGCCATGGCGTTCGGCAGCTCGCCCCGCACCGCCGCGGGCCGCCGCGCCCCGGGCGCCAGTTGCGGCACGGCGTCCATCAGCGCGCGGGTGTAGGGATGGCGCGGCGCGGCGAACAGCGCCCCGGTCGGGCCGGTCTCCACGATGCGGCCGAGATACATCACCGCCGTCCGGTGCGCGACGTGGCGCACCAGCCGCAGGTCGTGGGTGATGAACACCAGCGCCAGGCCAAGCCGCTCCTGCAACTCCAGGAACAGGTTCACGATCTGCGCCTGCACCGACACGTCGAGCGCCGACACCGGCTCGTCGGCGATGATGAGCGCCGGCTCCACCGCGAGCGCGCGGGCGATGCCGACCCGCTGCCGCTGCCCGCCGGAGAACTCGTGCGGATAGCGGCCTCCTGCGTCCCGCGGCAGATGCACCAGGTCGAGCAGCGCGCGCACGCGGCCCGGCACGTCGCCGCGCGCCACCACGCGATGCACCAGCAGCGCCTCGGCCAGGGCGTCGCCGACACGCAGGCGCGGGTTCAGCGATCCCTGCGGGTCCTGGAACACCATCTGCACCCGGCGGTTGTAGGCCCGCCGCGCCGGGCCGGTCAGCGCCAGGGCGTCCTGGCCGTCCAGGCGGACCGCGCCCGCGTCCGGCTCGTGCAGCCGCACCAGGCACCGCGCCAGCGTAGACTTGCCGCAGCCGGACTCGCCGACGATGCCCAGCGTCTCGCCCCGATGCACCGCGAGGCTGACGCCCTCCACCGCCCGCAGCACCGGCGCCGGCCGCCCGCGCAGCCAGTCGAGCGCCGGGCGGCGCACCGGGAACCGCTTGGAGATGCCGATGGCCTCCAGCAGCGGAGGGATCATGCTGGCCGTTCTTCGCCCCGACCGCTTTGCGGCCGGTTTGCATCCGTCGCCGGGAGCGCAGCGGCGCGGCAGCCCGGGACGCGCAGGCGCAGTCCCTGCCGCCCCCCTGCCGCGCCGCAAGGGCGGCTCGCAATGACGGATGGGCAGCAGACCGTTGGCATCAGTGCGCCGTCCCCTGCGCCACGCGGTCCGACGCCCAGCACGCTGCCCGGTGCATCGGCGCCACCTCCGCCAGCGGCGGCGCAACCGTCCGGCAGCGCTCCTCGACGAAGCCGCAGCGCGGGACGAACGGGCAGCCGGGGATGGCCTGGTCCAGCCGGGGCGGCTGCCCGGGGATCGGCACCAACGGCCGCCGCGCCGGCCCGGCCCCTACTCCCGGCATGGAGCGGAGCAGCGCCGCGGTGTAGGCGTGCCGCGGGCGGGCGAACAGCGCCGCCACCGGCCCGGCCTCCACCACGCGCCCGGCATACATCACGCACACCCGGCTGCACGTCTCCGCCACCACGCCCAGGTCGTGCGTGACCAGCACCATCCCCATCCCCAGCTCCCCGGTCAGCCGCAGCAGCAGGCGCAGCACCTGGTCCTGGATCGTCACGTCCAGCGCCGTCGTCGGCTCGTCGGCCAGCAGCAGCATCGGCTGCGGCGCGAGGGCTATGGCGATCATCGCGCGCTGCCGCATCCCGCCCGAGAACTCGTGCGGGTAGCTCCGCAGCCGCTGCGCCCCGGCGGCGATGCCCACCAGGTCCAGCAGCTCCAATGCACGGGCGCGGCGGGCGCGGCCGTCCAGCCCGCCATGCGCCGCCAGGCTCTCGTCAATCTGCTGCCCGACCGTCAGCACCGGGTTCAGCGCCGCCATCGGCTCCTGGAACACCATCGCGATCTCCCGTCCGCGCACGGCGCGCAACGCAGGCTCCGGCAGCGTCAGCAGGTCCCGGCCCCGCCAGAGCACCTGCCCGGAAACCGCCGCGTTGCCATGCAGCAGCCGGGTGATCGCCCGCAGCGTGACGCTCTTGCCGGAGCCGCTCTCGCCCACCAGCCCCACGACCTCCCCGGCGTCCACGGTGATCCCGGCGCCGTCCACGGCGCGCACCGCGCCGCGCGGGGTGGCGAAGGTGACGCGCAGGTCGCGCACGTCCAGCAGCGGGGCGGCCGTCACCGCTTCACGTCCATCAGGTCGGCCACGCCGTCGCCGACCAGGCTGAAGCCGATGCCGGACAGCACGATGGCAAAGCCTGGGAACACCGCGACCCACCACGCCTGGGTGAACAGGTTCTTGCCGTCGGCGATCAGCACGCCCCACTCCGCCGCGGGCGGCTGCGCGCCGAGGCCGAGGTATCCCAGGCTCGACCCCAGCAGGATCGCCAGCGCCATGTCGGTCATCCAATAGACCAGGATCGGCCGGGCCGCGTTCGGCAGGACGTGGCGCAGCAGGATGCGCGCCTGGCCGTAGCCGAGCACCTTGCAGGCCGACACGTAGTCCTGCCCGCGCAGCACCAGCACCTCTGCGCGCATGAGCCGGGCATAGAACACCCAGCCGACGACGGTGACGGCGACATACATGTTGCCCAGCCCCGGCCCTAGCACGGCCACGATGGCGATCACCAGGACCAGGAACGGGAACGTCACCACCAGGTCCACCAGCCGGCCGAACACCGCGTCCGCGATGCCGCCGTAATAGCCGACCAGCAGGCCCACGGCGGTGCCGATCACCAGCGGCCCGGCGGTCGCGAACACCGCGATCTGCAAGTCAATCGTGGCGGCGGCGATGGTGCGCGAGAGGATGTCCCGGCCGAACTGGTCGGTGCCGAACGGGTGCGCGGCGCCGGGCGGCTGCAGCAGCGCGCTGAAGTCGAACGCCAGCGGGTCGTAGGGCGCCACCGCCCCCGGCGCGACGGCGCACAGCAGCAGCGCCAGGAGGATCACGACGCCCGCCAGCAGCGGCAGCGGCACGCGGCCCAATGCCGCACGGCTCATTGCTGCACGGCTCGCTGCAAGGTTCACCGGCGCGCGGCTCACTGGCGCGCGACCCGGGGATCGAGCCACATCTGCACGAGGTCGGTGGCCAGGAAGGCGAGCGACACGATCACCGCCAGCACCAGCGTCAACGCCTGGATCACCGGGTAGTCGCGCGCGAAGATGCTCTCGACCATCAGCCGGCCCACGCCGGGGACGGCGAACACGCTCTCGGTGATGACCGCGCCGCCCAGCAGCGCGCCCGCGTGCAGCCCCACCAGCGTCACGGTGGACAGCAGCGCGTTCCGCAGGACGTGCCGCAGCAGCACGATCCGGCGCGGCAGGCCCTTGGAGCGCGCGAAGTCCACGAACTCCGCGTTCAGCACCTCCAGGATCGCCGCCCGCAGGTTCCGCATGATGACCGCCGAGAAGCTGAGCGCGAGCGTGAGCGCCGGCAGCAGCAGGTGGTGCAGGTGCTCCGGCAGGCCGGTCCCGTATCCGCCCACCGGGAACCACCGCAGCCCCGCCGCGAACACCGTCAGCAGCACCAGCCCGACATAGAAGATCGGCGACGACAGCCCGACCTGGAACACCGCCCGGATCAGGTAGTCCGGCCAGCGCCCGGCCCGGGTCGCCGCCACGAAGGCCAGCGGCACGGCGATCCCGACCGCCAGCGCCGTCGCCATCGCCGTCAGCATCAGCGTCGCCGGCAGCCGCTCCAGGATGACGGACGCGACCGGAACGCGCATCGCGATGGAGGTGCCGAAGTCGCCGTGCGCGACGCTGGCGACGAACAGCAGGAACTGCGCCCACATCGGCTGGTCCAGCCCCATCGCGCCGCGCAGCCGGGTCACGGCCTCGTCGGTCGCGCGGTCGCCCAGCATGGCGCTGACGGGATCGCCGGGCAGCAGGCGGGCCAGCACGAAGACGACGAGGCCGATGGCCAGGAACGTCGGCACGATCTGCAGCAGCCGCGCGGCGACCAGCCCGGCCCGGTTCACGCGGGCGGCCCGGCCGGGCTACTTCTCGACGTAGGCGCCCTCGAACAGGTTGTTGCCCAGCGGTATCTGCACGAAGCCTTGGGCCTGCTTGCGGAAGGCGACGGGATAGGGCGTCTCGTACAGGAACACCGTCGGCGCCGCGGCGGCGTAGCGCTCCTGGATCTCCTTGTACTGCGCCGTGCGGGCCGCCAGGTCCATTTCCTGCTGCGACGCCGTGAACAGCGCGTCCACGCGCTCGTCCCGCCATTGCGAGTGCAGGGCGTGGATGTTCGGGTAGTAGGCGGCATAGGACGTGACCTGGCTGGGGTCCGAGATGTCGTTGGTCCAGATCGAGGCCCGCATCGCGAAGTCCTCGGCGCGGTAGCGGGCGGTGCGGGTCGCGTTGTCCACCTGGTCTATCCGCAGCTTGACGCCGACCTGGCCCCACATCTGCTGCACGATGGCCAGGTTGTTCGCCTCGTCCGCGTTGCCGGACAGGGACAGGATCGAGGTCTCGAACCCGTTGGGGAACCCGGCCTCCGCCAGCAGGGCGCGGGCCTTGGCCGGGTCGTACTTGTACAGGTCCTGGCCAAGGAACAGCGGCGTCGTGGACGACATGTAGGAGCGCATCGGCTTGCCCAGGCCGAGCGTCGTGATGCCGATGACCGCATCCTTGTTGACGGCATAGTTCAGCGCCTGGCGCACCTTCGGGTTCGCCATCGGGTTGGGCTTGCCGTCCTTGTAGGTGGCGCCGCAGAACATCGTGAGATAGGTGACGCGGGTGGAGGGCCACAGCTCCATGCGCAGCGCCGGGTCGGCCTGCAATTCCTTGACGCGGGTATAGGGCACGAACTCCGTGCCATCCACCTCGCCGGCCCTGAGCTTCAGCAGGCGGGTGGCGTCGTCCGGGATGATCTGGAATTGCAGCTCGTCGAGGTAGGGCAGCGGCTTGCCGTCCTCGGCCTGCTTCCAGTAGTGCGGGTTCCGCCGCAGGGTCATGGACACGCCGCGCTGCCAGGCGGCCAGCACGAACGGGCCGGTGCCGACGGGGTGCTCGGCGAACGCCTTGGCCTTGTCCTCCGGCGTGGCGCCCAGGGCCGCGTCGAACAGCTTGTGCGGCATGATCGCGGCGTTGAACGTGGCGAGGGCCGGGATGATCGTCGGGTCCGGGTGCTTGAGCGTGAGCTTTATCGTGTCGCCGGCCGCCTCGACCCGCTCGATGGAGGCAAGCGAGGTGGACCATGCCCCGGCCTTCGGGTCGCGGGCGCGGTCGAGCGACCAGGCTACGTCGTCGGCCACCAGCGGGGAGCCGTCCGCGAACTTCACGCCGGGCCGCAGCGCCAGGGTGAGCGTCTTGCCGTCAGGGGACAGGTCCCAGCTCGTGGCGAGGCCGGGCTGCACGCCCAGGCCGTCGCGGGTGGGGGCGAGCAACGTGTCGTAGAGGTTGGTCAGGACCCAGATGTCCACGTTGGCGTCGTTCAGCACGGGGTCCAGGAACAGGGAGTCGGCGTAGCGCGCGTAGGTCATCTTGCCGCCGCGGGTGGCGGCCTCCGCGCTGGCCGGCAGCCCGGCGACGCTTGCCGCAACCAGGGCCGCGAGGCCCGCCGTGAAGAGTGTCCGGCGCATCGCGGCCCCCTGTTCAATGATGACTGACGGTAGGTTTGCCCCCCGGTCAAAGTCAACGACCGGCCAGGGGCAAGGCAGGGCAATTCAGAGAACCCCGGCCTGAGCGGCCCTGATTGCGGCAGTTCGGTTTTCGGCGAAGGCTTCGCGTGCGACTACGAGGGGTTCTGGTGCGTTGCGGACGATATGGAGCACGGGGTTCCGGTGTGCGGCCATGGCGTGCGGCATGGTGCCGGCGCGGGCTTGGCTGCGGTCTTCGCGCAGGGTTACGTCACGGCTCCAGTGCAAGCGGTTCTAATCAGCCACGGCAACGCCAGCGCTCCGGGCGGCAGCCGGCGCCCTCACCGGAACACCGCCCGCAGGTCGTTGGCACCGGACAGCATTGCAGCCAGCGTCAGGGTCAACACAGCCGGCAGCCCGTACCGGCGTCCCTTGCGCCCGCGCTGGTCGGGCACCAGCGCCAGTCGCTCCCACAAGCCCGGACCGGAACTAGCCTCTATCACGTCAGCACCATCTAACACGTCACGCTCCGACCAAGCCCGGGGCGCACATGATCCGCTCACACCATCTTGTCACCCCAAAATAACCTTCTCTGAGTCGCTCTGACCCCTGTGCGCCGTGCTGCGCCGGAGAGCATCGGAGCGGAAAGCGTCCCGACCACGCGACCCTTAGTCCCCGGCCAGGGTCGGACAGAAAGCAGCTGACAAAGTAAGGAATACACCTTACAATATCAGCATCATTCCCGTTGGAAGTCATGCGATGCCCGTGGTCGAGGAAGTCTGCACCATCACCGCCAAGGGACAGACCACCGTGCCTAAGGCTGTGCGCCAGGCGCTGGGGGTTGGCTACGGCGGGCGCATCGCCTTCCGGGTGGCACGGGGCCGTGTCACCGTCCATGCCCTGCCAGAGGAGGAAAATGCAGACCCGGCCCTGGCGCCGTTCCTGGCGTTGCTGGAGGCCGATCTAGCTGCCCGTCCTCTGGACGCCGTGCAACCGCTTCCGGAGGCCCTGGCGGGCCGCCTGGACGCGCTGGCGGCCGAAATGGAGGAGGTGGACCCAGACGCCCTTATTGAGGGCGAGGTGAGCCTATAGCGGGTGGCTGACGGGAAGACGCCAGCAGGGCCGGAGCGGCATGGCTGGCGCCTCTATGCCCATCCCCTGTTCCTGGACCAGCTAGAACGGCTTTTGGCAGCCGTGGAACGGGCCAAGCAGTCTGACCCGCAGGGATGGCAGGGGAGAGCCGACACCCGCCTTCTGGCGGCCCTGCAAGCCTTGATCCTGAATCGCATCCCGCGCGACCCGCTGGCGGCGGAGTTCCGGCAAGGCAACACGCTGGGGCGGGAGCGCCGGCACTGGTTCCGGGCGAAGTTCGGCGGCAACCGGTTCCGTCTGTTCTTCCGGGCCGACTCGCGGGCGCGGGTGATCGTGTATGCCTGGGTCAACGACCGGGACACGCTGCGGAAGGCTGGGGCCAGCTCGGACCCGTATGCCGTGTTCGCCGGGATGCTGGCGGGCGGCAACCCGCCCGATGATGACTGGCCGGCGCTGCTGGCCGCGGCACAGACGGACAGCGCGATGCGCCGCCTTAGTGGAGCGGACAAGGTCGCAGAGGGACTGACATGATGGAAATTGAAAATATGAGCGCAATAAATTATGAGCACAGTAGATTGACTACTTGAAACGTGGTTCTATTAATGTCTTGGCTCACTCTGCCATGCTTGATGTCTTGTGATGAAGCAGGCCTTACAGACAATGGCGTGCTTATACACGGCTAGGCTGGTGCCATGATGCTCGGAGCCGCCAAGGATGCACGTCTTGCGTGCGCCGCAGGCGGTGGCCTAAGGCCATCCTTGACCACCCCTGAGGAGCAAGGGGCGGTGGAAAGGCCGGGATGGACCGACATGCGCCCATAAACCAGGTAGGTGCCGAGCACCTGGACCGCGGCAAGGGCCATTCAGGTTCGGGGTGGAACCGCCCGCGGCTTGGGAGCATTCTGGCGGCGTAAGGAGGAGCCGGCATGACCGACGACCGCATCCTGATCTGGGGGGCCGGCGCCATCGGCGGCACCATCGGCGCCTACCTGGTGCGCGCCGGGCAGGACGTGACGTTCGTGGATGTCGTGCCGGACCACCTCGCCGCCATCCGCGCGCCCGGCCTGCATATCCACGGCCCGGTCGAGGACTTCGCCATCCAGGCGCCGGCCCTGCTGCCGGCCGAGGTCTCCGGCACCTGGCCGCGCATCTTCCTGTGCGTGAAGGCGCACCACACCGAGGAAGCCTGCCGCGCCCTGCTGCCGCACCTCGCGGCGGACGGCTACGTGCTGTCGCTGCAGAACGGGCTGTGCGAGACGCTGATCGCCGGCATCGCCGGGCCGGGGCGCACGATGGGCGCCTTCGTCAACTTCGGCGCGGACTGGATGGGGCCGGGCAGCATCCTGTTCGGCAACCGCGGCGCGGTCGTGCTGGGCGAGATTGACGGCGCCATGACGCCCCGCCTTGCGGCGCTCCACGCGCTGCTGCGGGCGTTCGAGCCGGACGCGATTACCACGCCCGACATCTGGTCGTATCTGTGGGGCAAGCTCGGCTATGGCGCGATGCTGTTCGCACAGGCGCTGGGCGACGCATCCATAGCCGACTGCCTGGCCCGGCCGGAGCTGCTGCCGGTCTGGCGTGCCCTGGGCGGCGAGGCCGTCGCCGTGGCGCTGGCGGAGGACGTGACGCCCCGCGGGTTCAACGGCTTCGACCCCGGCGCCTTCCGCCCCGGCGCGACCGAGGCGCAGGCGCAGGTCAGCGTTGACGCAATGGTGGCGTTCAACCGGCCCAGCGCCAAGACGCACTCCGGCGTATGGCGGGACCTCGCCATACGCAAGCGGCGGACGGAGGTGGACGTGCAGATCGCGCCCATCGCGGAGGCTGGCGCCCGCCACGGCCTGCCCTGCCCGGCGATACGCAAGCTCGTCGCCATGATCCACGAGGTCGAGCAAGGGCGCCGGGTTCAGTCGGACGGCAACCTGCTGGAGCTGCTGCCATGAACCTGCGGTTCGACGGGCAGGTGGTCGCGGTCAGCGGCGCCGGGCACGGGCTGGGCCGGGCCATCGCGGAGACGTTCGCCGGTCTCGGCGCCCGCGTGTTCGGCTGCCAGCCCGGCCCGGCGCAGGTGGACGGGGTGGCGATGGCGGCCGTGGACCTGACCGACCGGGCTGCCGGGGCCGCGTGGATCGGAACCGTGGAGCAGACGGCCGGGGCTGCCGTGGACGTGCTGGTCAACAACGCCGGCGGCGTCGCGGGCCAGGTGTTCCGCCCAGTGGAGGAGGTCACGGACGCCGACTGGGACGCGGTGCTGGCCGTGAACCTGGGCGCGGCCTTCGCGCTCAGCCGGGCCGCGGCGCCGGGCATGAAGCGGGCGGGGCGGGGCCGCATCGTCAATATCTCCTCCGGCGCCGGCTTGCAGGCGTCGCTGACGGGCATCCAGGCTTATGCCAGCGCCAAGCACGCCGTCGTGGGCCTGACCCGACAGTTGGCGCACGAGTTGGGGCCATACGGCATCACCGTGAACAGCGTGGCGCCCGGCCTGATCCCCAGCAACCCCGCCAGCTCGGCGCAGTGGGAGGGCTATGGCCCGGCCCGGCAGGACGCGATGCTGGGCGCCATCGCGCTGCGCCGGCTGGGCACGCCGCAGGACATCGCCAACGCCGTGCTGTTCTTCGCAAGTCCGCTGGCCAGCTTCGTCAACGGCCAGGTCCTGCAGGTGGACGGCGGCAAGTAGCCGCCTCTTTCCGACCCTTACCCAACCGGCGCAGGATCGCCGCCACGCATGTTGGAGGCTTGGAATGAGCGAGACGAAGCACCCGGAAGGCGAGCCGTGGCAGTGGCCCGAGGCGACATGGCGCCGCATCGTCGGCCGCGCCCGCGCCGGCCGCAGCCTCGCCCCCAAAAGCTGGCCCGGCGGCGCCCGCTGCGCCGTTGCGATCTCGTTCGACGCGGACCACGACACCATACCGCTGCGCGACCGCGACGAAAGCCCGATGCGGATCAGCCAGGGCCAGTACGGCAACCGCCAGGCCATGCCGCGCATCCGCCGCCTGCTGGAACGCGAGGCGATCCCCGCCAGCTTCTTCTATCCCGCCGTGTCCGCCCTGCTGTATCCCGACGAGGTGCGCGGCGTCGCCGCCGAGGGGCACGAGATCGGCATACACTCCTGGATACACGAGGCGAACACGACGCTGCCACCCGGCGTGGAGCGGGACCTGACCCTGCGCGCCGCCGACACGCTGGAGCGGATCGCCGGCACGAGGCCCGTCGGGATGCGGACGGCAAGCTGGGACTTCTCGGTGGACACCATGTCCGTCATACGCGAGCTGGGGCTGCTGTACGACAGCTCGCTCATGGCCGACGACGACCCTTACGAGCTTGTGGCGGACGGCGAGCCGACCGGGGTGGTCGAGCTGCCGCCCGAGTGGATCAGGGACGACGCGGTCTATTACAACTTCCTCCGGTTCAGCGCGCTGCGGCCCTACACGCCGCCGTCGTCGGTGCTGGAGATCTTCACCGCCGAGTTCGACGGCGCATGGGAGGAGGGCGGCCTGTTCCTGCTGACCTTGCACCCGCACGTCTCGGGCCACCGCTCGCGGCTGCCGGTGCTGGAGCGGCTGATCGCCCATGCCAAGGCGCGCGGCGGCTGCTGGTTCGCGACCCATGCCGAAGTCGCGCGCTGGTGCAAAGACCATGCTGATAAGAATCGGTCTTAACGATCCAGCCGCACGCCTCGCAGCCGGATCAGGCCGTCCGGCTGCGGGACGCAGCCCGCCACCTTGCCGCCGGGGTCTCCCGATCTAGGGCCGGATAGGGGGGAGTTCGATGCCCTGGGACGCGGGATCGCTTCCCGCAGCCACGGCCGGGTGGGACGTTTCGGGCAAAGCGGGTCTCGAAGCTGCGGACGCAGGCGGCGGGGACCAGACCCCCGTAGGAGGCTGCGCCGATGCGGACGCGAACGGCGGCGGGGCGGATATGATCCCGCTTGCCCTCACGCATTCGGCCAGGGCCGATGCGGCGGCGCTCGTCCCGGCCAGGTTCAGTTGCCACGGGCCTTCGGCGGCACCGGGGAAGGACAGGGTGCCCGACGCCGATGCGGTGAACCCGTGCAGCCACGCCTTGAAGTCGTCGGTGAGCGCGAACTCAAGGGACGTGCCCTGGCCCGTCCCGTTCAAGGTCAGGGCAGCCATCCCGGAGAACGACGCCGACAGCCGCGCCGGCGTTTGCGGCGGCACCCGCCAGGATGGTTTGCTGACGATGACGCGGACCACCCCCGGGCGGTCGGCGGAGGCGATCATAGCCAGCGTCCCCGGTCCGGCCGGGCCGGACAGCACGCACGCCGCGTCCCGGCCGAACCCGGAACTTGCGTTGGTCCATCCGGCGGCAGGCTTGGCCTCCTCGGCAGGCGGCGAGGCGTCGGGCAGCAGCGCGGTGCCGGCGACGAACAGGCGCTGGCCGCTGCCGCGCGGATACTCGATTTGGGAGAGGCCGCCCGCCTGTCCCAGGACCGACACGGGCGCACCTGCCTCGATGCGGACGCAGCGCCCGTCGCTGACCACGAACGCGACCCAGCTCGGGTCGGCGCGGCGCGGTTCCTGGGGGTCCTCCAGGGCCGTGGCCGCCCGGGGGTTGGCGCAGGCGGTCGCAGCCTGGCCCAGATGGAACGGCGTGTCCTGCGCCCGCGCCACAGGAGCCGCCGCCATGCAGGCGCCAAAGGCCGCGGCCCACCCGATCCAACGCATCTTCCGCTCCGTCCTGCTTCGCAACGCCTTCGGCAGCCTCTCATGGCGTCCGCAGGGTCCGCCGTTGACGCGGGTGCCCTGCGTCCAGGATGGGTCATTTCAGGGGCGCGTGCCAGGGGAGCCGCCCCGGCGCCGGTCCCGCGCCGGGGCTGGCCTCCGCACGGGCGGGGCAACGGGCGGGCCGGCGGCTTTACACCCGGTTGGCCGCCGCCATAGGTTCCGGTGCAGGTTCAGGATTGACCGGATGACGCCGCCCCTTCCCCAAACACCGGCCTGGGACCTGGACGGACCGTATGGCCCCGAACGCTGGTTCGGGCAGCCCGGCCAGTATGAGCGGGTGCTCCTGGCCGGCGAGCCGGTCAGCCTCGACCCGGCGGATGGCGAGCTGCACCTGCTGCGCGCGCGCGGGGCCAACTGCGCCCATCCCGGACCCTGGCCGTTCGCCTTCCGGTTCTGCCCGAAGTGCGGCACGGCGCTGCAGCCGCCCGCCGCGGCGAGGGGCATGGAAACCTGGTCGTCCCCGGGCAACGCGGCGTCCGGCCAGCCGGCGCCGGCCAGCACCGGCACGCCAGACTCCCTGCAACGCACCGAGCTGCCGATGCCGGGGCCGTCGAGGCTGGACTTCGTCGTCGCCGGCACCCCGCCGCGCCTGCTCGCCTTCGACCAGACCACCGGGCGCCTGCACGCATGGCGGGAGGGGCCGTCCAGCGTGTTCGAGGGCGGGCGCTGGCGGGAGCTGGCCACCCTGCCCGCCTCGGTGAACCTGCCGCGCTGGAGCTGGGCCGCCGCCGCGTTCGGCGCCGGCTTCGCGCTGCCCGGCGACGGCGGACCGCTCTGGGTGTCGCTGTCGGCCAAGTCCGCGGTCCCCATCGCCGCCAAGCCGGCGCTCGGCGTGCGGCGCTCCCTGGGAGGAGCCGCCGCGCTGGAAGGCAGGGCGCTGGTGCCCGTGCTGGCCGACGATACGCTGTCCGATGTCTTGTCCTTGGCGTTCTGGACCTCCTCGGAGGGGGGATGGCGCCGCGCGCCGGTCGCCAACGGGGACGCCGCGGCGGCGTCCCAGGTGTTCTCCGCCCCGTCCGTCAACGCCAGGGAGGCGTTCTGGGTGGGGGAGCACGGGCAGCTCTTCGCCCGCGCCGGCACGGAGGGGATCGCCTGCGAATACCGTCCCTGGCGCGACGGCTGGCGGCCGATGCGGGGCGTGCGCCCGGTGCTGTCGCCCAACGGCGTCTTCCACCAGCTCGGCCGCCTGGACGGGCGCCAGGCGTTCGAGGCGCTGCTGCCGCCGGGCGCCACGCCGCAGCGCCGCGAGTTCGACCGCTACGTCACGAGCTGCGGTTCGGCCGCGTTCAGCCGCATGACCCGGTTCCGCGAGCCGTGGGAGCCGAAGCGGATCGAGTACCGGGGAGAGGGCGACGCCTTCCTGGTGCCGCTGCTGGCGTTCGACGCCGACCGCTTCCTGGTCGCGTCGTGCTCGCCGCGGAACGCCCTGCTGGGGTTCATTGACGCGGACGGCGCGTCGGGCACCGCCGTGGAGTGCCGGATCATGTTCGCCGGGGCGTCGGTCGCGCTGACCGACCTGCGCGCGACGATCCGGACCGGCTCCGCCTGGGAGATCGTGCCGGTCGTGCATGGCGGCAGCCTGCTCGTCTATGACCTGCGCGGCAGCCGGTGCCACCGCTGGCCGCTGGCCGCCGCCGGGCCGCGCGATGCTTGAGGGCGCGCGGGCGCTGAGGGCCGCCGCGGCGCTGCTCGCCGTCCTGCTAGCCGGCGCCGCGCGGGCCGAGGTGCCGTCCCTCTATCTGGTGCAGACTTCGGGCTGGATGGAACCGTTCTTCACCGACCGGGCGTCGCCGTTCAAGCCGCTGCTGCGGTCCCTGGTGGAGGCGTCGCACACCGGCCAGACCATCATTGCGGACTTCAACCAGGACGGCCAGGTGCCGGGCCGCCGCTCCCCGGCGGTGGCGTATGACGGGCCTTATGCCGCCGGCCCCGTCCAGGCGGCGGTGGACGGGCTGGCGCTCGCCGTGCGGCCGGGCGGGCGGCTGGCGGACGCGGACTTCGACGGAGCGCTGGTGCGTTCGCTCGACGGCATACTGGGCGGCAGGTCCGGCATCATCTGGGTCGTCACCAACAACAAGAACTCGCGCAGCAACAGCCCCGAGATCAACCGCAACACCCGCGGCTTCGCCGAGCTGGTGCGGAGCAGCCCGTACTTGCCGTTCGTCGCCGCCTACCCGGTTCGGATGCCTGTCACCGGACGCCAGTACACCGAGCGCGGCCTCATCATCTACGCCATCGCCTATGGGGACGACGCCGCGGCGGCCCTGCAAACAGTCGTGGACAGCGCCCCGATGCGCGCGCTGTTCACCGATCCGCCGTTCCGGCTGAAGCACCTGGACCAGGCGCCGCTCGTCTTCTCTGTAACGGACGCCGGCACGGGCGCCGGCGGCGCGTCCAGCCTGCCCGGCGGCGGCATCCTGATCCAGGGCGTGCCGCCCGGCGGCGAGGGCACGGTGCGCGTGACCGGCGCGCTGCGGTCCGACTACTACCCGCAAACCATCGTCAGCGCCGACGTTTCGCTCGCCTGGGCCGCGCTGGACGGCGTGGCCGATCCTGCGGGCCTGCCGGCGGAGGTCGAGCCGCGCACGTTGGCCCGCCTGGCGTCGGGCGCACAGCAGGGCAGCATCACGATGGCGCTGCACACGCCCGCGGTGGCGCGTTCGCCGGGGCTGGCCGGGCTGTTCGCGGCGACCAAGGTGCTCAACGGCACCTTGCAGCTTCGGCTGACCAACCTGTCCATGGCGCTCGGGGACGACTTCACGGCGAAGATGGGAGAGATCGCCGCCCTCGACCAGCTTCCGGACGTGTTCGCGGACTACCAGAAGGTGACGGCCGCCACGGCGGTGATCCCCGTGACCCTGGTGGTGCAGTTCTCGGCGCTGCCGCTGGTTGCCGCGTTGGCCCTGGCTGCGTTGGCGGCGGCGGCGGCCGTTGCCGCCCTCATCCTGGCGACGCGGGCGCGGCGGTATGCCGTCACGGTCGAGGGCAGCAGCCGGCCGTTCACGCTCCGGCCGCTGCAATCCCAGACGGTCAAGCTGCCGAACAACCGCTCGTTGGTCGTGACCGGGCGGCTGTTCGGCCCGCACCGGTCCAGGGTGGTGGACCCGACGCCGGGATCAAAGCGTTAGGCTTGACCCTGGCCTGTCCGGGATTGCTTTCCCATTGAGGGACGCTACGTTGCCGGCCTGCCCTGGCTGCGTCAGCCGCGGCAAGGGGGTTGCTCATGGCTGATCCACAGCGTCCGGGTTCCGGGCCAGTCCCCGCGGGACCGTCGGGCTACGTGATCCGGCCGCCGCAGCCGAACCCCTCCCCGGCTGCGCCGGGCACCCAGACAACTGCGCCAGGCGCCCAAACGACCGCGCCGCCCGTGGCACCGCCAGCCGCCCCGGCGGCCCCTGCCCCCGGCGCGCTGGTGCGCGAACCCGCGCTGGTCGGCGGGCTGACGCAAAACGGCGCCGTCATCGGCGGCGCCATCATGCTCGGGCTGGCCATCGTGTTCTTCGTGATGCGGAACGCGGTCCGCAACCACCTGATCGCCAACCGGGCGTCGCTGTCCCAGGCCAACGGCGCCTCCTGGGCCTTGTTCATGTTCCTGCTCGTCGCGGCGTTCACCGTCGTGTTCGGCCTGCTCGGCGGGTTCTGGACGGTCCTGTCGTTCATCGCCCCGCTGGGCGCGCTCAGCCTCATCACGCTCGTGCTGTTCGTCATCCTGTTCAACTCCGCGACCCGGATCAGCCGTTGACCCGCCCCCCGGCCCGCCGCGGCCGCCCAGGAGGCCAATATGTCTGACCGGACCGACGCCGCGCCGCGCACGCCCAAGGTCACCAAGCTGCGCCCGACCCTGTTCGTGGCGCTCGGCGGCACCGGCAAGGAGATCGTGCTGCGCCTGCGCCGCCGCATCCTGCAGAACGACTGGGGCACCGCGGGCCACATCCGGCGGCTGCGCGACATCGGCGAGTTCCCGATAGCGTCGTTCATCTACTTCGACACCGATACCACCGAGGCGGTCGAGACCGACCGCGCCCAGCGGTCCGATCCGCTGTCCCGCGCCGTCGCCTTCAAGGACGCCGAGCGGCTGCAGCACGGCGTGGACGTGATGCGCTACATGCGCGAGCTGGACAGCTACCCGCACATCCGGTCCTGGCTGCCGGACGGCGACCTCGCCTCCATTAACACGGAAAAGGGCGCGGGCCAGGTCCGCTCCATCGCCCGCCTGCTGTTCTTCGACCAGTTCAGCCGGTTCCAGCACATGGTGCGCGAGCAGGGCAACGCCGTGCTGAACAACATCGGCCGGCAGCAGCAGTTGGCCGACCTCGGCCTCGACATCGAGCACGAGCTGCGCGTGGTCGTCATCGCCTCGTCGGCCGGCGGCACCGGGTCGGGCAGCTTCATTGACGCCGGGCTGGCGATCCGGTCCATGCGCGACCCGAAGCCGGCGCAGGTGGACCTGGTGCTGCTGCTGCCCGGCGGCTTCCGCGGCGCCGGCCTGCAGCGCGTCAACGCCAACAGCTACGCCGCCCTGATGGAGCTGGAGCACGTCATGCGCCCCGGCTCGGCCCCGCCCTACGTGGACCGCTGGACCAGCGACGGCACCCGGCCGCTGAACCTGATGCCCTACAGCGAAGCCTACCTGATAGACACCACCAACGTGTCGCGCGACCAGACCAGCGACATCAACCACCTGTATGACATGGTGGCCGACGTGCTGTTCGAGGACTTCGGCAACAGCGAGTTCTCGTCGCGCAAGCGGTCCATCTCGGTCAATACCGGGCAGTACAAGCTGGTGAACTACCTGCCGCCGCTGCCGGAGCGGTTCGGGCAGCAGTCGCTGTCATACAGTTGCGCCTACTCGTCGTTCGGGCAGTCCACCATCGTCACCAAGGGCCTGGCGGCGCTGGAGGCGGCGTCGGTCACGGCATCCCGGCGCATGGTGCAGTCGTTCTTCAACGTCGCGCTGCAAGGCTCGGGCCGGCTGCCTACGCCCGACGAGCGGCAGGCGTTCGTCGAGGCGACGTTCTTCCTGGCGCCGGTCACGTTCGAGGAGACCCTGCAAGGCGTCCACGACGACGCGACCATCAACGAACCCGCCCTGATCGGCGAACTGATGAAGCAGGATACCGGCGACACCGTCGAGACCCGGCTGGCCGATCAGATACACCGGCGCTACCAGGAGGAGATACTCGGCTCGGGCGACGTGCGGAACTGGCCGGTCCAGGCGCTGCGGGTGTTCGAAGAAAGCCGCGACGACGTGATCGGCCGCATGGACCACACCGACGACTACGGCCCGTCCGGCGCGGCGGTCAGGGCGAACAGGCAGCGGATCGCGCGCTTCCTGCGGTCCAACCAGGAGGGGGCGGTGCGCGCCCTGCTGTTCCGCTACCTGGACAACCGCGCGCGCGGCGGCCTGGACTACACCATCGAGCTGGTCAACGAGGTCAAGCTGCGGCTGGAAGAGGAGGGCCGGCACGTCGCCGCGGTGCAGGACCAGTACGAGGGCCGGGCGGAGCTGGTGCGCGAGCGGTTCAACCGCTCGTACGAGAACCTGAAGGACGCCGGGCGGAGCCGCCTGCTGCTGGGGCCGGACCGCAAGGCCGCGGAGCGCTTCCTGGAGCACCTGCGCGAGGAGACGGCCTACTACGTCAAGCTGCGCCTGCGCGCGGTCGCCTGCGCCGAGGCGGCCGAGTTCATCGCCGAGGTGTCGCGCGACCTGGGCGTGCGGCGCGGCCTGGACGCCGAGGGGCGGGAGACGTGGGACGGCGCCATCGCCGAGCTGGTCCAGGGCCGCCGCCAGGTGGAGCACGTCATCCGGCTGCTGGACGACGAGGTCACATTGCTGAACGACGCCGTAGGCCGCCAGAACGCCGGCACCTACATCGTGCTGCCCGACGCCGACGCGGAGGCGGACAGCCTGCTGAAGCTCTCGCCGGCCGAGGTGGACGCCTGGGCGACCGACGTGTTCAAGGGCGAGGGCGGCTCGCGCGCGCTGTTTCCCAGGCTGGAGAATCCGGCCCAGCTCGCCGAGCTGCTGGCCAAGCTGCGCGGCTATGCCCGGCAGCAACTGGCGCCGCGCGCGGACCGCCTGCGCTCCGTGCGCGAGATACTGGCGGCGTTGGAGCCGGAGCAGCGCCGGGAAATCCTGCGCGGGGCGATGCGGCGGGCGATGCCGTGGGTGAACGCCAAGTTCGACCGGCTGGGCGACGGCCTGCCGATGGGCGACCGCTACAAGCTGTATGTCGCGGTCGAGGACGGCCAGGCATTCGGCCAGTCGCTGCGCGACGAGGTGAAGCAGGCCATTCCGGCGACGCTCGGCTTCCAGAGCTGCGAGATCGTCAGCTCCGGCCTGCGGGACCGGCTGGTGATCTATTGCGAGCTGAGCGGCATCCCGCTCGACACCATCGTGCCGCTCGGCGACACCTGGCGGCGGGACTACAAGCTGGAGCGGCGCGGCCCGCTGCCGCTGCACAACCACAAGTCCGCCGTGCGCTTCGCCAACCCCGTCGTCCCGACCGCGGACGAGATCGAGGATATGCGGCGTACGATGGGGCTGTTCGTGCGGGCGGTGTGCTTCGGGATGCTGCAACGCGGCGCCGGGCCGGAGGCGGCCTACAAGCTGGACCTCGGATACAACGACTGGGAGGACGTGGGGTCCGAGCGCGACATACGCGCGGACGGCCTGCTGGAGAGCCACCGGCTGGAGGTGTCGGCGGCGCTCGACCGGTTCGAGCGCACGCTGTCGCCGGTGCAGGTGCTCGCCGCCTCGGTGCTGCTGATGTGGACGGGCCAGCGGGCCTATGCCGCCCGGCGGGTGCAGATTGACCAGAACCGCAGCGAACGGCGGCCCGGCCTGCTGCAGCGGGTCGCCATCGAGGCGTCGCAGCGCTTCCTGGCCCGCTTCAAGCAGATGGACGGGGCGGCCGGGCTGGGGCGGGTCGAGGACCTGCTGAAGGCGCTGCTGGCCAAGCTGCCGGCCTGGACGGCGGAGGTGCCGGGCAGCGCGGGCGACGTTGACCCGTTCGACTCGAACACCAACCCCGACGATCCCGAGGAGCTGCGCGCGACGGACAAGCGGACCATCCTGCCCCAACGCTTCACCACCGAGGGCCTGATCGAGCTGGCGGCCCCCCGGCAGCACCTGCGGGACCCGGTCGCGGCGCCTGCGCCGGTCCCGGCCGCCGCGCCGCCCGTGCCGGGCGCCTGGTTCCTGTCCGTCCGGAAGACGCTGCTCGGCCCCTATGACCTGGGCCAGCTCCGCGCGATGGCCGTTGCGGGCGAGCTGCTGGAGGGCACGAACGTCAGGGCGGCCGGCGCCGCGGCCTGGACCAAGGTGCGGGAGGTGCCGTTGCTGCTCGGGCTGCTGCGCCCGGAGGAGCTGCCGGAGGACGAGGACGACCCGTCCGCATTGCCGGGCGACGAATGAGTACCGTGACCAACATCGCCCAGCGGCGGGGCGAACCGGCGCCCGTTCCCCTGGTGTGCGCCGCTTGTGCGAGGGGGCTGGGAGGCGCGGTGGCCTTCTGCCCGTTCTGCGGCGCCGCCCAGGCGGCGGCCGTCCCGGTGCCATCATTGCCAGAACCGGCATCGGCGCCGCACGCGCCACCAGCCGGGGCAGCATCCGGCGCCATCACCGTGCCGACGCCCCCGACTGGCGCAGCCCTGACTGGCACGCCCCTAACTGGCACGCGCCTGACCGGCACTGCCCCGGTTGGCACGCCCCCGGCTGGCATTGTTGCGGCTGGCACGCTCCAGGCTGGCGGACCGGCATCCGTGCTGCCGGTGCCGCCGACGCCGCCCATGCCGCAGCCTGGCCCGGCGCGGCGCTTACCCTGGAAGCGGGCGGCACTCATCGCCGCTGCCGCCGTCCTCGGGGCTGCCATCCTGCGCCCGAAGCTGGCGCCGGGTCCCAGGGCGACGCTCGTGGTTCAGGTCCGGTCGGCCAGCGGCGCCCCGGTCACAGCCGGGCACATCCTGGTGGACGGCAAGGACGTGGGCGTGCCGGGCCAGAGCCTGACCGTCGCCCCGGGCAACCTCCGGGTCGCCTTCGAGGAGCCGGGCTGGCGCTCGGACCCGCGGCCGGTCAGCGTGGCGAAGGACGCGAGCCTGACCGTCAGCCTCACGGCCCAGCCGGTGCCGGCCCGCGTCAGCATCGTCACCAGCCCGCCCGGCGCGACGGTCCGCATCCAGAACCGCAGCTATGGCAGGACGCCGTTGCAGATGAACCTCGACGCGGGCAGCTACGACCTCTCCCTCGCCCTGGCCGGCTATGTCACCAAGATCCTGCCCGTCGTCCTGGGACGCGGCGAAGCGCGCAACCTGAGCGCGGACCTCCAGGAGGTGCCGCCGCCGGCCGCGCCGCCGCCTGCCCGCTTCCTGCCGCCCCCGTTCGACCGCGGCGTGCTGCCGGCCATCACCCCGGTGCAATCGGGTCCGGCGCGCAACGCGGACACGGTCGGCACGCTGCCGAGCTTGTCGGAGGTGCAGGTGCAGGCCCAGGTGGTGACGGACGAGACGTGGCTGCAGGTCAGCGCCAACGGCCGGCAGGGGTTCGTCCGGACAGGCACGGTGGAGCCGTGGGAAAGCTGGGCGCAGCGCAACACGGCATCCGGTCCGATAGACCTCGTGACCACCGGCCTGCGGGTCGTCATCGCCGGCAACAGCCTGCCGCTGTCGGGCGTCCAGAACCCGGAGCGCGGCCCCGGCCCCGGCCTGGCCCGGACATCGCTGGCGCTCGGTGGGATGCTGAGGGGGATGACGGCGCGGTGCGTGCCCCGCGACACCGCCAGCTTCCAGTGCAAGACGTCCGACGGGCGGGACGTGGCCGAGCTGTACCTGCTCAACGGCGGGGCGGTCGTGGGCAGCGGGGCGCTCCCCTACTATGCCGAGGCGCAGAGGACCGCGCGCGAGAAGCAGAAGGGCCTCTGGTCCGACTGACGCCAACTGCCGGAGGCCACGGGATGGTGCGGTCCGCCAAGGTATGTAACCAGTGCCCGGTTGCGCCCGAATAGGCGACTGCATCCAGCCACAGCGGAGTTCCGGCCAGTGCGAACCAACCCCTTCCTCGACAGCCTGCATTTCCTGGCCGGCGACACGCCCGACCACGACGCGCTCGGCCCCGCGAAATATGTCCTGGTCGCCCTGTATGCGGCCCTGCTGATCGGCGGCACCGCCATCGCCGCCCGCAACTGGTCGCAGGACCCGGCGCAGCGGACCGGCCGCAACGCCGCCATCTGGCTGTTCCGGATGCTGATCGGAACCATGTGGCTGCAGGGGTCGCTGTGGAAGCTGCCGCTGCCCGTCGCCGGCGGCTTCCAGTACTGGACGTCGCAGCTCGTGGAGCATTCGGCCTTCGCCGCCCATGCCGCGCTGGTGCGGGACGTGTTCCTGGCGCACATCAACCTGCTCGACCCGGCGGTCTATTTCACCGAGACCCTGCTGGCGGCGTCGCTGATGCTGGGCTTCGCCACCCGCGTGTCGGGGCTGGTCGGCATCGCCTTCACCCTTAACCTGTGGATCGGGCTGTATCACAACGATGCCGAATGGCCGTGGCAGTATGTCTTCATCATCATCACGCATGGCTTCTTTGCGCTGGACCGGGTGGGACAGGTGCTTGGGCTGGACGCGCTCATACGCCGGTCGCGGGCGGGCTTGCTGAATGGTCCGTCCCTGATCGGCCGCGCCTATCGCCTTGCGTCGTAGAATGGCCCCGGCAACGGCCCGGGAAACGGCGGTGGGAACGTCCCTGGGGTCAGCGCCGCGCCGTCACGATGGTAGTGCAGGCGCTCTCCAGCTTCGCCATCTCCCGGCTCGGCGCCATTCGCACCTGCAAGCGGCGGTCCTCGCCGCGGATGACGGGGCAATACGGATCGGGTTGGTCCAGCACGTCCAGCAGGCGGCGACGCCCGGCGCAGCCGCCGTGGCACGGTGCCTGGTGGGCGCAGCCGACGCAGGCGTCCGGCAGCGAGCGGGCGTCGGCGAAGGGCGCCGTGCCGGTGATGTCCTGTCCCAGGTCCAGCAGCACGTCGAGCGGCTCGCCGCCGCCGGGCCAATAAACGCAGGGCTGCACGGTGGCCCGCGGCGTGACCCGCACGGTCGCCACGCCGCACCCGCCGGCCCGCGGCGGCAGCCCGGCCATGGCGCGCACCAGCGGCTCCCCGATGGCCACCACGTCGGTACGCGCGAACAGCGCCGCGAAGCCGTCCCAGTATTCGTCGTAGGTCAGGGCGAAGGCGTCGGTGCGCACGGCCTGATAGACGTTCAGCCGCAGCGGCGCGTCGAACGCCGCCGCGACCTCCGCGATGTCCGCCAGCCGGTCCCAGTTGGTCCGCATCATTACCGCGATGATCGTGACGCCTACGCCCAGCCGGCGGCACCGCGCCGCCTGCTCCTGCACCAGGTCCCAGTTGCCGGCGCCGCGCTGCGCGTCCTGCTCCGCCCGCGTCGCGTAGTCGAGCGAGAACTCCACCTCGGCAAAGGCCGTCAGGTCCTCGTCGCGCAGCACGGCGATGGAGTGGCCGTTGGAGGTGATGGTGAGCTTCACCGGCTGCGTGCGCAGGTAGCCCAGCATGGCGCCGAACTCCGGGTGCATCCCATTCTCCCCGGTGCCCAGGTTCACCGAGCGGACCGGCAGCCGGCCCAGCACGCTACGCACCTGGTCCAGCGAGAGGCGGTCGGTGCGGCTGGGGTCGCGGTAGCAGAAGGAACATGCCAGGTTGCACTCGTTCGTCAGCCCGAGGCCGAGCGAGAAGCGTGTCGTGTCCTGAACAGCCGCAAGTCCCGCCATCGCATCCTCCCCGGGACCAGCCTCCCCGTACGGCCATGCTCATAGGCGTCCCGTTGCAGCCTGACCAGGACGCGGCACGGTGGGACCTCCATGTCGCGGGATATGAGAGGGTGTTCGAGCCGCTGACGGACAGCTTCGCCGCGCGGGCGCTGCGCATCCTGGGGCCGCTGCCCGGCCTGGCGCTGCTGGATGTCGGGGCCGGGGCCGGCGGCGCCGCGCTGATGGCGGCACGCCAGGGCGCGCGGGTGACGGCCGTGGACGCTTCGCCTGCGATGGCCGCGCGCATCGCGGCGCGCGCCAGCCAGGCCGGCCTGGCCGTCGCAGCCGCCATAGGGGACGGCATGGCGCTGGACCTGCCGGACCGGAGCTTCGACCGCGCGCTGTCCTCATTCGGCGTCGTGCTGTTCCCCGACCCGGCGCGCGGCATGGCCGAGCTGCATCGCGTGCTGCGGCCCGGCGGGCGCGTCGCGGTCGTGACCTGGACGCAGCCGCACCGCTACGAGCTGGCCGCACGGCTGCGCGCGGCGACGGTCGCCGTCCGCGGGGCGCCGCCGTCCGGCGAGCTGCCGGCCCAGCTCCGGTTCATCGAGCCGGACCGGCTGTCCGCGCTGCTGTCCGGCGCCGGCTTCGGCGGGGTCCGGGTCGAGACGATGGAGGCCGTGCTGCACGCGCCCTCCGCCCACGCGCTTGCGGCGTCGCTCGGGTTCGCGCCCGGCATGGCGGCGATGCTGGACGCGCTCGGCGGGGACCGGGAGGCCGTGCTCGGCGCCTTCACGGCGCAGCTGCGGGCGGATGGCCATGCAGGCCGGGTGTCGCTCGGCGCCGCTGCCCACCTGGCCGTCGGGAACAGGACCTGAGCCAGCCAACGCCAATCTGGGAGAGCCTGCCATGACCCTGAACCGACGCCTGTTGCTGGCTGCCGGCCTGTCCGTCCCCGCGATGACCCGAGCCGCCGCCCAAGCCGGTCCGGTGCTGGCCTTCACCGCCATTCCCGACCAGGACGAGTCCCGCCTGGTCGAGCGGTTCGGCCGCGTCGCCAGCTACTTGCAGGACCGCCTGGGCGTTGCGGCCCGCTACGTGCCGGTGAAAAGCTATCCGGCCGCCGTGACGGCCTTCACCAACGACCAGGTGCAATTGGCGTGGTTCGGCGGCTTCACCGGGGTGCAGGCGCGGCGCGCGGTGCCGGGGTCGGAGGCCATTGCGCAGGGGGTGGAGGACACGGGGTTCAAGAGCTTCTTCATCGCAAACGCCCGCACCGGGCTGCTGCGGGGCGACGGCTTTCCGGCGGAGGTGGCCGGGCGCAGCTTCACCTTCGGCGCGCGGGCGTCAACGTCCGGCCGGGTGATGCCGGAATTCTACATACGCAAGCAGTTCGGCCGCAGCCCGGACGCGGTGTTCTCCCGCGTCGGCTTCTCCGGCGACCACACGCGCACGCTGCAACTGGTGCAGTCCGGCGCGTTCGAGGTGGGCGCGATGGACTACACCGTGTTCGACCTGGAGCGGCGGGCCGGCCGCGTTGACGACGCACAGGTGGGCGTCATCTGGGAAACGCCGCCGTTCCCCGACTACAACTGGACCCTGCGCGGCGATGCCGAGGCGCGGTTCGGCGCCGGGTTCAAGGAGCGGCTGCGCGCGGCGCTGGTCGAGTGCCGCGACCCGGCGATCCTGCAACCGTTTGGCCGCACCGGCTTCATCCCGGCCGCCAACGCGCAATACGACCCGGTTGAGCAGGTTGCGCTGGCGACCGAGCTGCTGAACTAGCGGCGGCGGGCCAGGGTCTTGGACGCCCCCGCCTGCACCGGAAGCACGCGCCCCTGGCGCAAAGCCTACCTCCTGCCCCCTCTCCCTCCGGGAGAGGGTTGGGGTGAGGGAGGCAGCAAGGGCGGACCTTTCCGACGCAAGCCGCTCGATAACCAAGGTCGGCTCCTGCGGCCCTTCCCTCACCCCGGCCCTCTCCCGAAGGGAGAGGGAGCAGGCAGCCATCTCGCCGCCGGGCGATCCTAACGTGGCGCCGCTGCTGGACCTGCGCGACGAGAGCGTCGGCTTTGCCGGACAGCCCGTGTTGCGCGGCATCAGCTTGCAGGTTCGGCGCGGGGAGCGGCTGGCCGTCATGGGCCGGTCCGGCGCGGGCAAGTCCACCCTGCTCGGCCTGATCTACGCCCGCTTGGCCGACCAGGCCGCCCTGGTGCCGCAGGCGGCGGCGCTGGTGGGCACGCTGAGCGTGTTCCACAACGTCTATATGGGCCGGCTGGACCGGCACTCGGCCTGGCGCAACCTGCGTATGCTGGCCTGGCCGGCGCGGGCGGAGGTGGCGGCGGTACGGGACGTGCTGGGCACGGTCGGGCTGGCAGACAAGCTGTTCGCCCGCGCCGGCACGCTGTCCGGCGGGCAGCAGCAGCGCGCCTCGGTGGCGCGCGCGCTGTACAACGGCCGCTCCGTGTTAATCGGGGACGAGCCGGTGTCGGCGCTGGACCGCCAGCAGGGCGCCGCCGTCCTGCGCCGGATGGCGGACGCGCACGGGACGATGATCCTGGCGCTGCACGACATCACGCTGGCGCTGGAATATGCGGACCGCATCGTGATGCTGCAAGCCGGGCGGGTCGCGCTGGACGCGCCGGCCCGGTCGCTGCGGGAAGGCGACCTGTCGCGGTTCTATGACTAGGCTGCGGACCATGCCGCGCCTGGGCTACGCGAATGTCAGCCTGGCGTTCCTGCTGGCCGGGCTGGCGTCCCTGCTGGTGGCGGACCTTGGCATCACCGTCCTGCACCCGGGAGCCGAGCTGGCCCGCCTGCTGCACGGCGTCCTGCACCCGGACCTGCCGGCAGTCGGCTGGGCGGGCGTGGTGCTGACGGTCGCCTTTGCCGTGCTGGGCGTGTCGGGCGGGGCCGCGGCCGGCTTCGTGCTGGCGCTGGCCTTTGCCGGGTCGCGGACGGTCCGGCTGTTCTGCGCGGCCATACGGTCGGTGCATGAGCTGTTCTGGGCGCTGCTGCTGATGCAGGTGCTGGGGCCGTCGCCCGCGGCCGGGCTGCTGGCCATCGCCATCCCCTATGCCGGCACTTTCGCCAAGGTGTTCGCCGAGATGATCGAGGAGGCGGACCTTGCCGCCGACCGGGTGCTGCCCGCAGGCACGGGCGCGGTGTCCCGCTTCGCCTATGCCCGGCTGCCGGTGCTGGCGCGGCCGTTCGGCGACTACCTGCTCTACCGGCTGGAATGCGGGCTGCGGTCCACGCTGGTGCTGGGCTTCATCGGCCTGCCGACCATGGGGTTCGAGCTGGAGGGATACTTCCGCCAGGGCCGCTACGCCGAGGCCGCCGGGTTCGTCCTGGTGTTCTACGCGCTGATCGGCACCCGCCGCCTGTGGGCGCGGCCGGCGACGCTGCCGGCGCTGCTGCTCGGGTCGGTGGCGGCGCTGGCCTGGCTGGCGCCGCCGGTGGGCGGGGCGTCGGTCTGGACGGCGCTGGCTCGGTTCCTGGGCCATGACATCGTGCCGCAACCGCTGCGGGGGGCGGCGCTGGGGGATGGCGGGACCTGGGCGGCGCTGGGGCGGTGGCTGTGGGCCATCGTGCAGGGCCAGGCGCTGCCGGGGATCGCCAACACGCTGGTGGTGTCGCAACTGGCCGTGGTGGGGATGGCGGCGCTGGCGCTGGCGCTGTTCCCGCTGACGTCGCGGCACTTCGCCGGGCAGCTGGGGCGTCCGCTGGGGCGGGCGCTGCTGGTGGTGATCCGCTCGACGCCGGAGTACATGGCGGCCTACGTACTTCTGCAACTGCTCGGCCCCTCTATGCTGCCGGCGGTGATCGCGCTGACGCTGCACAACGGCGGCATCCTGGGCTTCCTGATGGGCCGGCAAGCGGATGGCGTGCCTCTGCGCGCCGACGCGCCGCGCGGGGTGGACCTATATTGCTGGGAGGTCGTGCCGCGGCTGTATGGGCAGTTCCTGGCCTATGTCCTGTATCGCTGGGAGATCATCGTGCGGGAGAGCGCCATCTTCGGCATCCTTGGAGTACGCACCCTGGGCTTCCATGTGGACGCCGCGATCCAGGAGCTGCGGCTGGACGTGGCCGTCGTGCTGATCGTCGTGACGGGCGGGCTGTCCATGGTCATTGATGCAGCCTCCCGCGCGCTGCGGCGGCGGCTGCGCGTCGGGGACCGGCCGGTGCGGCTGTCCGCGGCCGATGCGCGCGTTGCCGTTCCTGCGGAACCGGCGTCCGTTTAGAGCATGTTTGGATCAGGTGAAGACGTATCCTGAGTTCCTGACGTAATTGGCGCACTCTGTGGCGCTGAACTTCTTGAGCAGGGTGCCGATGCGCTTCCAGGTGGCTTCGACGGTGCGCTCGG
>JAABUM010001429.1_pt1 | contig 35982 bp, 28 predicted proteins | sample 5559161 | NCBI WGS metagenome assembly JAABUM01 (sample SAMN10711868, study PRJNA513369) | rock metagenome | isolation source: Antarctica rocks | place: Antarctica: Victoria Land, Siegfried Peak nord
GTCAACGTCACAATGTACTTCTTGTTCATAGCCCCTCCTCGCGCAGCCCCGCATGTGCAGCGGTTGTTGAGAGGATACAGGCTGCCGTACGACTTCGCAACATTCTCTTGACAAACCACTAGTCCAGCCTGAAGGCCATCACTCGCTGTGCGCTCTAGGATCATCCTCTTCCCCTCTATACATAGTCATGGCCGACGCCCGGCTGGCTGTGCGCTCCCAGGTCCCGTGGGACCGGCCTGCCCAGGGACGAGGGAGCGGCGCTGGACGTCCGAGCAGATATATGCAAAATCCGTGCCACCATGTAACTACTGGAAGCAAATTTCGTGCATTTGTGTAATTGTCGGTAGCACCCTGTATAGGCGTGAAGGCGGCAGCACGACGCCAAGGGGCGATGGACGGGAGGTCAGGGGCGGGCGTGGTATGATGGGGGCGCTATGCCTGTATATCGTGACCGCTGGCCCATGCTGCTTCTGATCCTGCTGCCCCTGATCTTGGGGGGGTGCTCGGTGGGCAGCATCAACATTAACCTGTCTCCGTCGGCGGCCAAGAAGGCCACGCCGGTCAGCACAACCGTGGTGGACCCCACGGCTCGGGCGGCGCCCACGCCAGCGTTCGCCATGCAGGCGGGCAACTGCCCCGAGGCGGCTAACCAGGCCATCACGCTGATGGCCTATACCCAGAGCAAGGGGGCTAACCTGGATCCCCGCCTGGAACTGGCCCCCCTGGATCGGCGCTGTGGAGCTGATGGGGCCGACCTGACCACCTACAGGGCGCGGGTCACCTCGGCCACCCTGAACATGTATGTGATTGACGGCTCGTGGTCCTCGCTGTATCTGGCCTCGCGTAGCGCCCTGCTGCGCGACCTGATGGGCCGGCTGCACCGGCTGTACCCGGCGGCCATCTGCAAGGTGCTAATCTACCAGGGTGATACGGTGCTGGGCAGCATTACCCTGGGCACGGATAACAACCCCCAGGTGAGCTGCTGCACTGGCTGACGCCCCACGTCGGGGTGGGGCGGGGAGAGGAGGTGGAGAGCATGCGCTACGTGCTGGCCCTGGACCAGGGCACCACGAGTTCACGGGCTATCGTATTCAACGAGCAGGGCGCGCCCGTGGCCGGCGCCGCCCGCGAGTACCCCCAGTATTATCCCCAGCCAGGCTGGGTGGAGCACGACGCCGAGGAGATCTGGGCCAGCCAGCTGGCCGTGGCCCGCGAGGCCTTGCTGCGGGCCAACCTGGGCGCCGGCGACGTGGCGGCTATCGGGGTGACCAACCAGCGCGAGACCAGCGTGGTGTGGGACCGCGCTACCGGCCAGCCGTTGGCCCGGGCCATTGTGTGGCAGTGCCGCCGCACGGCGGAGCGCTGCGCTGAGTTGCGTGCAGCTGGGCTGAGCGATGAGGTGCGGCGGCGCACCGGCCTGGTGCTGGACCCCTATTTCTCGGCCACCAAGCTGGAGTGGTTTCTGACCCATGTGCCGGGCCTGCGGGCGCGGGCCGAGCGCGGCGAGGTGGCCTTTGGCACGATTGATTCGTTCCTGCTATGGCGGCTGAGCGGCGGGCGGCTGCACCTGACCGACGTGTCCAACGCGGCGCGCACCATGCTGCTGAACATCGGGTCGCTGCAGTGGGACGATGAGCTGCTGCGCCTGTTCGATGTGCCGCCGGCCATGCTGCCCCAGGTGCGCTCCTCCAGCGAGGTGTATGGGACGACCGACCCGGCCCTGTTCGGCGCGGCGATCCCGCTGGCCGGCATCGCCGGCGACCAGCAGGCGGCCACCTTCGGGCAGGCCTGCTACCAACCGGGTATGGCCAAGAACACCTACGGCACCGGCTGCTTTCTGCTGATGAACACGGGCGGCCAGCCCCGGCCCTCGGCTCACGGGCTGCTGACCACCGTGGCCTGGCAGGTGGGCGGCCGGGTCACCTACGCTCTGGAGGGCAGCGTGTTTATCGCTGGGGCGGCGGTGCAGTGGCTGCGCGACGGCCTGGGCATCATCGCCAGCGCAGCGGAGAGCGAAGCGCTGGCCGCCAGCGTGGCCGACAGCAACGGCGTCTATGTGGTGCCGGCCTTTGTGGGCCTGGGCGCGCCCTACTGGGACCCGGCGGCGCGGGGCATCATCACCGGCCTGACCCAGGGTGTCACCCGCGGCCACATCGCCCGGGCTACCCTGGAGGCGCTGTGCTACCAGACCCGCGACGTGGTGGAGTGCATGGCCCAGGACGCCGCTCAGCCCCTGGCCGAGCTGCGCGTGGATGGCGGCGCGGCGGCTAACGACCTGTTGATGGGCATGCAGGCCGACGTTCTGGGCGCGCCCGTGCAACGCGCCGCCGTGCGCGAGACGACCGCGCTGGGCGCGGCGTACCTGGCTGGCCTGGCCACGGGGGTGTGGCGGGACACCGCCGCGCTGGCCGCGCTATGGCGTAGCGACCGCTCATTCTCGCCCCACCTGGACGCCATGGCCCGCGAGACGCGCTACGCTGGCTGGCGCCGCGCCGTGGCCCAGGCCCGTCACCAGGGCTAGCGCCGCTTCAGGGTGGCTACCGTACCCGGCAGGCTACGGGCGCGGCAGGCGCCGCGGGCGGCGTGGACGCCCACAAGGGACGCCCCGACAGCTCTCCGAAGGCGTTGGCGCCCGATGCTGCCTTGCGCCGCGCTGGGGAGCCATCGCCGACCGGTAGAGGGGAGGAGGTTGGGCATGAAGAAACCGGGGCGTGACCTTTTGGAGGGTGCGGCGTTTAATCGTCATGAAAGACGCTGTGCTGACTGGATTCGGGGAGTGGATGGCGGCGCATACGGATACGGCGCGCGACGACGAGGGGGTGAGCGCCCGGCTGGTCCACGCGAGTGTGGCCATGCCCCTTGAGGAGGAGGCGCTGGTGGAGCGGGCCATTGGCGGTGACCGCGCCGCGTTCGGCCTGCTCTACGACCGCTACTGCCGCGTGATCTACGCCTACCTGTATAGCCGCACGGGCGACCATGTGACAGCTGAGGATCTGACCAGCCAGACGTTCTTTCAGGCCATGGCCTCTATTGGCCGCTACGAGCAACGGGGCCTGCCCTTCAAGAGCTGGCTCTACCGTATCGCGGCCAATGCCCTGATCAGCCACGCCCGCAAGCACCCGGCTCGGGCCCCGGTCGAGGAGGTGGCGGATCCGCCGGCCCCGGATCCGCGGCCGGATGAGGCGTTCCTGCGCGCTGAACGGGTACTGGGGCTGTGCGCGGCCCTGGCGACCCTGCGGCCGGAGCAGCGCGAGGCCATCGTGCTGCGCTTCGGCCACGACCTGCGCATCAAGGAGGTGGCCGCGCGGATGGGCCGCAGCGAGGGCGCGGTCAAGATGTTGCTGCTGCGCGCTCTGGAGGCCCTGCGCGGCCGCCTGGATACGGCTAACGGAGAGGAGGCCTGGGGATGAGCGCATCGGACGCCGACCGCGCCGAGCGCCTGGCCGCCGCTCTGGATGCGGGGGCCGCGGGCACCGAGGATCTGGCCGATCTGCTTGCTCTGGCCCATCAGCTGGAGCGTGATATGCCGGACCTGCTGGCCCTGGAGGAGACTCTGCCCGAGCCGTCTACCGGATTCCAGCGGCGGCTGCGTGATCAGCTGGTGACGGCCCCTCCACCGCCGCGCTGGCGGGGGCTGGGCCGGCGGGGGCCGCTGGCTCTGGCGGGGGCAGTGGCTACCGCGCTGCTGGCTCTGGCTGGGCTGCAAGCCGGCCTGGGCGGCTGGGCGCCGGGGGCCGCGCGGCACGCGGCGGTCACCGCTCGGACGGCCCAGCCTACCACGGTGGGCCCGGCCGCCTTTGCCCGCAAGGGCAAGGCGGGCATAGAGCGGCCCTCAGGTGGGGCGGCGATCCGCGCAACCGCTTTGCCGGACGGCATAATGGCCCCGTCGGCGCCGGGGCTGCCCACCGTGCCGGGGCTGCCCACCGTGCCGGAGGGCACACCTGGGTCGGACAGCTCGGTCATGGCCTCCAGTGCGGGGCCAGCCACGCCGGGCACGCCCGAGCCCGGGGGAGCGACGGGTAGGGCAACAAGGGCGGCTATGCCCCATGGAGCGGCGGGGTCGGGCGGCTGCCCCACATCCACACCATCGCCGGTGGCCTCGCCGAGGTCAGGGCGCTCCATGCCGACGCCCACGCCGACGCCCACGCCGGGGCCGCCAGGGGCGGGGCCAACAAAGACGCCCCCTCGCTGTCCGCCACCATGATCGCCGGGTAGGGAGGTAAAGGGATACAGTTGAGATGAGCCACCATGGTGAGCGACTGGGACGTGGACTGCGCGTCCCGGCACAGCCCATAGCTATTCGTGAGGAGAAAAGACAACCATGACCCATCGTTTTCGTTCTGCGCTGGCCGCCTGTGGCCTGAGCCTGACCTTTCTCGTATCTACCGCCGCTCTGGGGCCGGTTCTTGCTGGCGTGGCCCCCGGTCAGGCGCGGGCCGCCGATACAGCGGCATCGGCCGCCGCCCTGCCGCCCAACAGCATCACCATCAATGCCAGCGGGCAGGTCAACGTCGCGCCCGATATGGCCATCGTCACCGTGGGCGCCCAGGCGATTCGCCCGTCGGCGGCGGCAGCCCAGGCGGCGGTCAACGCGGTTATCGCGGCCGCCCTGAAGAACCTGCGCGCACTGCGGATCAATGATCGGCGCATCCAGACGGCGACCATCTCGCTGCAGCCGCGCTACGACAACAACAGCAACTTGACCGGCTACCAGGCCAACCAGACGCTGGCTGTGACCGCCAACAGCTTGAGCGAAGTGGGGCCGATTGTGGACGCCGGGGTGTCTGCTGGGGCCAACAACGGCGTCAGCGTCTCCTACGGCCTGAAAGACGAGAACAACGCCCGCCTGGCCGCCTTGCGGCAAGCCATCGTCAGCGGGCGCGCCCGCGCCGAAGCCGCCGCCGCCGCGCTGGGCCACTCGCTGCGCAATGCCCATGTGCAGTTCACCGAGAACAGCCAGTCGGTGCCCCGCCCCGTGGTTGAACTGGGCGCCCAGGCTGCCAGGTCCGCGGACTCGGGTTCCACTCAGTCGTTCGGTGGCACGCTGACCGTGCGCGACGATATTACCCTTACTTACACCTTCTAATGGCGGTGTAGGGCAGAGGCCCAGGAGGGGTGACCTGCATACAGGTCACCCCTCCTGGGCCTCTGTTGTCTCTCTGGAGAGAGGGTGGCGCTACAGCGCCAGTGGCGCCTCGACGGGGGCCTCAATCATGGGAGGCACGAGCGGCGTGCGGGAGGCGGCCACGGTGGCCCGGATACGCTCCTCGATCTCATCGCGTAGCGCCGGGTTGGCCTTCAGGAACTCCTTGGCGTTCTCGCGGCCCTGGCCCAGCCGCTGGTCACCGTAGGAGAAGAACGCGCCGCTCTTGCGTAGCAGATCCATGGAGAGGCCCACATCAATCAGGCAGCCCTCCTTGCTGATGCCCTCGGCGAACATGATGTCGAACTCGGCGATCTGGAAAGGTGGGGCGACCTTGTTCTTGACCACCTTAACCTTGACCCGGCTGCCCATCGTTTCCGTGCCCACCTTGATCTGGTCAATGCGCCGGATGTCCAGGCGCACCGAGGCGTAGAACTTGAGCGCCCGCCCGCCGGTGGTGGTCTCCGGGTTGCCGAACATCACGCCGATCTTCTCACGCAGCTGGTTGATGAAGATGACCACCGTATTGGAGCGGCTAATGCCCCCGGTCAGCTTACGCAGCGCCTGGCTCATCAGGCGGGCTTGCAAGCCCATGTGGCTATCACCCATGTCGCCCTCAATTTCCGCGCGGGGCACCAGCGCGGCTACCGAGTCTACCACCACCACATCAATAGCGCTGCTGCGCACCAGCACATCCACGATCTCCAGGGCCTGCTCGCCGGTGTCCGGCTGCGAGATGAGCAGCTTCTCGGTGTCCACACCGCAGCGGGCAGCGTAGACGGGGTCCATGGCGTGCTCGGCGTCCACGTAGGCCGCCGTGCCGCCCAGGCGTTGCGCCTCAGCGATGATGTGCTGCGCCAGAGTGGTCTTGCCCGAGGACTCGGGGCCGTAGATCTCAATGACTCGGCCGCGGGGCACGCCGCCGATACCCAGGGCGATGTCCAGCGAGATGGCCCCCGTGGGGATAGCCTCAATGTTCATCGCCGCGGCGGCCTCGCCCATGCGCATGATCGAGCCTTTACCGAACTGCTTCTCGATCTGCAACATAGCGGTTTCCAGTGCCTTCGCTTTTTCATTTGACATGGCGTTCAGCAGGTCCTTTCTGGGGATGGCGCGGCATCCCCGCGCGCAGGGGCGCTCCGGCCAGCAAACGTACTGGCACTGAGGCTGTTCGCCCCCACGAGAGGGAGCGGTAGAACCGGGCTAGGACGGCCACGGGCGAGGGTCGTGTACCATAGGCCGGACGCCTCACTATCGGCGTAGCGACTGGCTCCATTATAGCACAAATCTTCTAGATTCGCCTGTCCATGGAACCCGGGCGGGTGGTTCGCTGGAGCCGGGGCAGGGGCTTCCCCGATCACCTGGTATACTGGGGTTGCACCGTCTCAGGACGGCCCTGGGCGCTCTGTGCCCTGGCAAGGGGCGCGTGTCCTGGCTCTGCACTTTTTTAAGGAGGCGCCATGGCGCAGGGCACAATCAAGACTCTCAATGAGAAGGGCTTTGGCTTTATCACTGGCGGGGGCATGGTAGACCTCTTCTTCCACTCGACGGCCGTGGAAGGGGCCGACGCGGCCACACTGCATGTAGGTGACTCGGTCAGCTACGACGCCGAGGTGGACACCCGAGGCCGTGGGCCGCGCGCCGTTCATGTGCGTCGCCTCTAGGTGTAGGTGATCAGAGGCGCCGGCTGCCAGCTTGGCGCCTGCTGATTCCATCACGCTGGCCGGGGCCGTAACGCCGCCGCGGAGGTTGCTGGGGTTTGTCATTCCCATGTGCCTCCAGCGGGCTGATCCTGGTGGCCCCGCCTGGCTCGGTGGCCATCAATGATGCGGCGGGCGATGCTCAGGGGCGGCGGCAGGGCGGGCAGATCGTCCAGGCTGAACCAGCGGGCGTCCTCAAGCTCGGCGGGGTCAATGGCGATCTCGCCACCACTGTGGCGGGCGGTGTAGCCGACCATCAACTGGTGGGGGAACGACCAGGCCTGGCTACTGGTGTAGGTCAGGTCGGTCACCTGCACGCCGACCTCCTCGCGCACCTCGCGAACTAGGCACTCCTCCAAAGACTCAGCGGCCTCCACAAAGCCAGCTACCAGGCTGTAGCGGCCTTTTGGCCAGGAGGGTTGGCGGGCCAGCAGCACGCGGTCGCCGCCATCGTGGATCAGCACGATGATACAGGGGCTGACCCGAGGGTAGCCGATGTGCCCGCAGCGTGGGCAGGTGCGGCCCCAATCCGCCTCGTTGAGCGTGGCTGGGCCGCCGCACACGGGGCAGTAGCCGCTGGTTTCCTGGCAGTAGGCGATCTGGTAGGAGTAGGAGGCCAGGCTGTAGGTCGTCTCATCCAGCAGATCGTAGAGGCGGCGCAGGTCGCGCGTGATCATGCCCTGGGGCAGCGGAGCGTCGTCGGGGGCCATGCCGGCCACGCAGGGCACACCATCCAGGTAGCCGATCACCAGCGGCTGCCGGGGGTTGGCCGCGCCCAGTTGGGCTCTCACGGCTAGCGGCGGGGTAAAGCGCCCGCCGTCGTCCTGGCCAGCAGGTCCGCTCACCACCAGCAGTTCACGCGCGCGCCACACAAACCACCACGCCTGCTCGCCCTCGCCGGGGGCCGCCCCGCGTCCTCGCTCAAAGCCCTGTGTTGCCATATGCCGACCTTTCACCTTCGTCTGCCCATCTCCCGTTCATGGTAGCATGGCCGGGGGTGGGGGCAGCCAGATTGGCTAGCGTAGCCCGGCCCGGCATTGGGACGTTCCCAGTGGACGCCCGGGGTGTCGCTATGGCCGGCAAACCCACGCCACCGTGGAGGAGCGAGCAGCGGCCCGGGAGGATAGCGTTGTGGCGGGTCGCCTACCGGTCGTCGGGCCTATTGTCCTGGGCCAGGCGGCCCATCGCCCACAGCATGGCGGCCAGCGCCACACCGCCCAGGGCGCCCGTCAGGGCCATCAGGCGGTCGCCCAGCAGCACGCCGATCAGGTGCAGCAGGCCATAGAGGGAGAGCAGCGACCAGACCACGCCGCGACCACGTTCGCGGCCAGACCCGTTATCCAGTACGGCCATTGAACTGCCCGCCTACCCGGTGTTCCGCAGGCCGGCGGCGATGCCGTTGATGGTCAGATGCGTCGCCTCACGCAACGCTATCCGCAACGCCTCCTCGGTGGGTGGGCAGGCGCGTAGGCGGGGCAGCAGATCCACCTGGATATAGCTGAGGGGATCCACATAGGGGTTACGCAGGATGATCGAGGATTGCAGCACCGGCGCGTTGTCCAGCAGGGCTGATCGGCCGGTCACGGCGCGCAGCACGTCCAGGGTACGGGCATACTCGGCGGCGATCAGGCCGAAGATGCGCTGGGCCACCGTCTGGTCGGCCACTAGGGCGGCGTAGCGGCGGGCGATCTCCATGTCGGCCTTGGCCATGGCCATCTGGATGTTGTCTATAGTGGAGGAGAAGAACGGCCAGGCGCGGTACATCTCACCTAGCAGCGCGGTGTGCGCTGCTGGGTCCTGAGCGATGAACGCGGTCAGGGCGCTGCCCAATGGATACCAGCCGGGCAGCACATGGCGGGCCTGCATCCAGCTAAACACCCAGGGGATTGCCCGCAAATCGCCGATGCCTCTGGTGTTGCCGGAGCGCCGCGCTGGGCGCGACCCGATGTTCAGCTCACCGATAGCCTCAATGGGCGTGGCCCCCTCGAAGTAGGTCAGGAAATCGGGGTCCTCGTACACCAGAGACCGGTAGCCGCGGTGAGCCTCTTGAGAGATGAACTCCATGGCGCTGGCCCAACCAGGCGGCGGACCGCCGCCCGGTGGTGGCCCATTCAGGCTGGCCAGGATCACTGCCGAGACAGTCGTCTCCAGGTTGCGCGCGGCGATTTCAGGCAGGCCATACTTCTGGTTGATCACCTCACCTTGCTCGGTCAGGCGTAGCCGCCCGCTTACGGTGCCCGGTGGCTGGCCCAGGATAGCCTCATAGGCTGGGCCGCCGCCGCGGCCCACCGTGCCGCCGCGGCCGTGGAACAGGGCGACACGCACCCCGTGGGGCGCGGCGGCGGCGACGAGGCGCTCCTGGGCGCGGTATAGCTCCCAGCAGGAGGTCAGCACGCCACCGTCCTTAGCGCTGTCCGAGTAGCCGACCATGATCTCCTGCAGGTGGCCGCGCTGGGCCAGCAGGCGGCGGTAGGCGGGTAGGGTGTACAAGCCCTCCATCAGGGCAGGGGCGCCACGCAGGTCGTCAATCGTCTCAAAGAGGGGTAGGATAGACAGGCCAGGTAGGTCCTGGGCCAGCAGGGCGACGGCGAGCAGGTCGCTGGCGGCATGGGTCATGCTGACGATGTAGGAGCGCACGGCTCCCAGGCCGACAGCGCGCCGCGCCCAGGCGATCTGCCGGAAGACGGCGGTGACCAGGCGGGTCTGCTCGGCCAGGCCCAGTTCCTCTTCCTCGGCCGGTTGAGGCAGCAGCCGCTGACCGCTGTCCAGCAGGCCAGCCAGCAGGTCCACCTTGTCTTGTTCGGGCAGGGCCGCGTAGTTAGGGCACAGGCCACGAGCGCGCAGCAGGTCGGCCAGGGCACGGCTGTTGACCGCGCTGTTCTGCCGGATATCCAGGCTCAGCAAGTGCAGGTCGAAGATCTCCACCTGACGGATCAGGGTGGTCAGCGCCCCAGAGGCGATCAGGTCGTCGCCGCCAGCGATCAGGCTGGCCCGTACCAGGCGCAGGTCGGCCAGCAGGTCGGCCCCATGGCTGTAGAACGAGCCTGGTCCGGCGTCGTCCAGCGCGGGACCAGGGCGGCCCGGCGGCAGGCTGCGCGCCTGGGTGTTACCCAGCCTTTGCCAGACAAAGGAGAGCTTGCGGCGGTACGGCTCATTGGCGTTTTGGTCGCCGATCGCCGTGGCGTAGGCGGGTAGGGCGGCCATGTCAGACCGCAGCGACGCGGCCAACTCAACGCTGATGGGGGCCAGGCGGGCGGACTGGCTGAGTTCCACGGCCAGGGCGCGCACGGCGGCGCGATAGCGCCGCAGGGCCAGGCCACGATGCAGCAACATGGCCCGCGTAGTCACCTGGGGCGTCACATTGGGGTTGCCATCGGCGTCGCCGCCGATCCACGAGCCGAAGCGCAGGAACGGAGGCAGGTCAAACGTCTGGCCGGGGTAGGCGGTGGCCAGGGCCGCCTCCAGAGCGGCGTAGGCACGGGGCAGTTCATCGAAAAGCACCTCATCCACATAGAATAGGGCGCTCTTGACTTCATCAAGCACGCTGGGTCGGCGGGGGCGCAACTCCTCGGTCTGCCACATCAGGGCCACCTGGCGCTCGACCTCCCGCCGCATCGTCAAGCGCTCGACGCTGGTGAGGGTCTGCCGATCCAGCGTGGTCAGCAGGCCGGCTACGCGGGCCAGCTTGGTCAGCAGCGAGGCGCGGGCCGACTCGGTGGGGTGAGCGGTTAGCACAAGCTCAATGGACAGGCCACCAAGCAGGTCGCGCAGCGCCGTGGCCGCCACACCGCCCTCGGCCAGCGCCGCCGCCGTCTGGGCTAGCGAACCGCGCTGGGCCACTGGTTGAGGCAACAGCAGGTAGGAGCGGCGGCGGCGGATGCGATGGGTCTGCTCGGCCACATTGACCAACTGGAAGTACAGTGAGAAAGCGCGGATCAGGGCCACCGTGCGCGGCAGATCCCCACTGGCGACCAGTGCGCTCAGGCGCGCTTCGTCGGCTGGGGTGGGGTCGGCCCGCAGCTTTTTGGCCAGCGCCCGCACCTCCTCGACGCGCTCGTAGAGGCCAGGGCCGCCGTGGCGACGCAGCACGGCGCCCAGGGCGTCGCCCACAAGGTGAATATCCGCGCGCAGCGGCGCCTCTGTGTCGGCGCGGCGGGCTTCGTCGGGCAGGGCAGCCGAGGTGGGCGCCCGTGGTGGGGTACTCATCTCTTCAATGGTACCACACGACCTACCAGTTGGCCCCAATGCGGCAGAACGCGTTTGGTCCCTGTCCCGCCCGTCGGGCGGCAGGGACCTTGACAGGTGCCCCTACCCACCCTATTATGCATCTATGCGCATAGATGCATAATAGGGTGGGTGAGAGTGGCAAGGGAGGAGTGACATGAGAGTGACCCGGTGGCGCGGCAACGCGCCACGTTGGCTGACGCGAGTGGCCTCGTCCGAGGTGACTGATCAGGCGCTGAACGCCGCCGCGCTGGCCGGTGTGTTGGTATGGATGGGTGCAACGGCCACCGCGCTACGCCTGTGCGCGGGCGTTGCCCGGAACCAGGGGTCCCCGGAGCGGCCGGCGATCAGGCGCGCCGAGCTGCTGGTGCGGTTGGCCGCGTTGGCCGACGACACGCGCCTGCGCATGCTTGAGTTGCTGGCCCAGCATGGCGAGGTGGCTGGGCAGGAGATCATGGCCCACCTCCAACTTAGCCAGTCGGGCGCCTCACGTCACCTGAACAATCTCAAGGGGGCTGGCCTGGTGCTGGAGCGGCGCGGCGACGGCGCGGCCAAGCGCTACAGCTTGACGCCTGGCGGCGTGCAGGCCACCTTTCAGGCGCTGGAGCGCGCCCTGGCTGGCGACCCGGCCCTGGCCGACCAGCCAGCGGCAGACCCAGCTCCGGCGCCACAGCTACAGCGCTTTATGGACGATACCGGTCGCCTGATCCGGTGGCCAGCCAGGGAGAAAGACCGCCTGGTCGTGCTGGCGCATATCGCGTCTGCCTTTGAGGGGGGCCGCCGCTATAGCGCGGGCGAGTTGCACGAGCGGCTGGACACTGTACTCCACGCGGAGCGCTTCGACAGCGACAGCGTGACTATCCGGCGCGCCCTGTGCGACTATAGGTTCCTGGAGCGCGAACGCGACGGTTCGCTGTACTGGCTGGTTCAACGCGACGACTGATCCGAGAGTCCGGCTGACGGGATCGCTAGGCTGGTCTCCATGGGCGCCAGTGTTCGGCGCCATTGTCTTTCAGGTGCGCGGTGGCCATGCACTGGTCTCCATGGGCGCCACCAGTGTTCGGTCCCGCGAGACGACTGCTCCAGTTGCCCAGCAAGACCATGTGTACCGTCCCGTGGCACGCGGGCGCGATTTTAGTTGACCCACTACACTGAGTGCGAAGGCGGTGTGAACGCCAGTAGCGTATGAGGAGGCACAAAGAACATGACAACGGAACTATCGGCGGGTATGCAAAAACTGCTGCGCGAGAAGGCCTACTGTCAGATCGCCACGGTGATGCCCGACGGCTCACCGCAGATCACGGAGACCTGGGTGGAGACAGACGGCCAGCATATTCTGATCAACACAGCGGAGGGTCGCCAGAAGGTGCGCAATGTGCGGCGTGACCCCCGCGTGGCAGTGAACGTTGTTGATCCGGCCACTGATTACCGCATCTTCAGTGTGCGTGGCCGCGTGGCCGAGATCACCACCGACGGCGCCGACGCCATGATTGATCAGCTAGCCTCCAAGTATCTGGGCCAGGAGTCGTACCCCTACCGGCAGCCAACCGAGGTCCGCGTCATCCTCAAGATCGCCGTAGACAAGGTTGTGATGGCGCAGGGGCTCGACTAACTCACAATCGGTAGCGGCTCAGATGGGCGCCACATAAGCGGCCGAACCGGCCAGGGGCCAGCGCGGCTTAGCCGCGCTGGCCCCTGTTCTTTGTGATGTTCAGCGCTGCTCCCCCCAGCACGCGCCCGGGCAGGGGTGTCGTAGATCCCGTGGTCAGCCGGCCAGCGCATCGGGCGCGTGCGCCCACGTAGTGTGGCCAGCTAGACGGCGGCCAGCATCTGTTCGCGGGTCAGCGGGCCAAGCCCGCCGACCACTTGCAGGTCGTTGAGCGGCAGGCGCTCCAGGAGACGACGGCAGTCGGCGGCGGTGACCCCGTTGATTGCGGTCACCTGCTCCTGCAGCGTCTCCAGACGGCCCAGGGCCACCCAGTCGTCCACCAGCGAGAACATACGCCGATTGGTGCTCTCGCCCTCGATCACTTGCCCGGTGGCCAACTTGATCTTGGCCTGCTCCAGCTCATCCTCGGTCACCCCGTGCTCCTGCAGGCGGTGCAGTTCGGCGCGCACGGCGGCCAGGGCGGCGGGGGCCTTGTCCGGCGAGGTAATCATGTAGGTCAGCAGCACGCCGACGCCTAGCAGAGGCAGCAGCTCCGCGCCCACCGCCTCGGCCAGCCCACTCTGATGAATGGCCCAGAACAGGCGGGAGCCAGACTCATCGCCCAACACGGTCAGCAGGACGGCGGCGATGTAGCGGTCGGGGTCCTCGCGCGCGGTACCAGGCAGCAGCATGTAGATATGCTGCTGCTGTAGCTTCTCGTCAACCAGGGCCTCCACCAGCGGGGCGGGGTGGGCGGGAGTGATGGCCCGGTCGGCGTCGCCCCGCGGCCAGGCGCCGCACAGGCTCTCCACCTGCGCCTTGACCTCAGGCCACTGGAAGTTGCCCGCGATGGCGAAGATCATGTTGTTGGGGGCATAGCGGCGGCCGCAATAGGCGCGCATGTCCTCCACGGACATAGCGGTGAGCGTCTCGGGGGTGCCCAGGATATCACCAGCCAGCGGGTGATCGGCGAAGTAGCGATCAAGCATGTGCTTGGACAGCTTGGCTGAGGGGAAGTCCTCGTAGCGGGCGATCTCCTCCAGGATGACGTTGCGCTCCATGGTGAAGTCGTCGGCCAGCAAGCGGGGATGCATCATATCGGCCAGTAACTCAACGCAGGCGGGGATGCGGTCCTTGAGCACTTTAGCGAAGTAGGTGGTGCCCTCATGGGAGGTGAAGGCGTTGTTCTCCGCCCCCATCTCCTCGAAAGCGCGGTTGATCTGCTCGGTGGAGCGGGTCGCCGTGCCCTTGAATACCATGTGCTCCAGGAAGTGCGAGATACCCTTGAGCGGCCGCTCCTCGTCGCGGCTGCCCGTATTGACGGCAAAGCAGACCGTGGCCGACTGCACCTCGGGCATGTACTGGCCGAGCAGGGTCAGGCCATTGGGTAGGTGCTCCACGTAGAAAGGACTAGCGGACATTCTTCAGCAACCCCTCTTCAGCAACGGGTCCGATAGCGGCGACCGCGATATGCTTGCTCATCTCCAGGCGGCGGCACATGGCCTGGATGCGCCCGGCGTCCACGGCGTCAATGGTCTGGGCGATCTCCTCCAGGGTACGCACCTTGCCCTCATACCACCAGCCGGTGGCGATAGAGCGGCGGCGGGCGTCGCTGCTCTCGCTGCGCATGATCACGTCGGCCTTGAGCAGGATCTTGGCCCGTTCCACCTCCTCGTCGGTGGGCGGCTCGTCCTCCAGACGGCGCAGTTGCTCGGTGCAGACGGCCACCGTCTGATCGGCCTTGTCGGGGGTTGTACCGGCGTAGATGCCCAGCAGCCCGGCCGTCTCCAGGGAGAACGGGAAGGCCCCTACCGAGTAGACCAGCCCGCGCTTCTCGCGCACCTCAACGAACAGGCGTGAGTTCATTGAGCCGCCCAACAGCGTGCTGAGCACGGCCATGGTGTAGCGGTCGGGATCGGAGAAAGCCACGCCGGGCACGGCGAGGCCGATATGCTGCTGGTTGGACTCCTTTTGCTCCAGCACAACCCGCGCCGCCGGCGCGACCCCACCGCCCTGGGTCCGCTGGGCAGGGCCCTGCCAGTCGCCCAGCAACTCCTCGGCGCGCGCAACAAAAGCATCCCAATCCACTTTACCGGCCACGGCAAGCACGGTGTTGCGCGGGCCGTAGCGTTCGCCCCAGTAGGTATGCAGGGCGTCCAGAGGTGTGGAGGCCACCGCGTCTGGTTCCCCCAGCCGCTCGTTGCCGTAGGGATGCTCGCCGAAATAGGCGCGGCGCAGCAGGTCCATGATTTTACGCAGGGGCACGTCCTCGCGCTCGGCGATCTCTTGCAGCACGCGATCCTGGGCTTTGGGATATTCGACGGGGTTGAAGCCGGGATAGCGCACCACATCGGCCAGCAACTCGACCAGTGGCACGAGCTGGCTGCCCAGGGCCATGGCCGAGTAGGTGGTGTACTCCAGATCCGTGCCCGACGTTTTACGCGCCCCCAGGCGGTCGAACGCCTCGGTCAGCGCACGGGCGTCGCGGTGCTTGGTGCCCTGGTAGCCCATCATCTCCACCAGGTGGGAAAGGCCCGTCTGAGCCGCGCGCTCATCGCGCGACCCGGCACCGATCATAAAACCCACGGAGACCGACTCCAGGTTAGGCATGGGCTGGCCGATGATTTGCAGCCCATTACCTAGCTGGTGGCGCGGGAAAACCGTCCCCGCCGTGTCCGTCATTGTCACCGCCACTGCTCTCCTTCTGGAGCGACATACCGCCCCGGGTCGTACCGATTGATTGCTCATCTGCTGTCCTTCATGGTACGCCAGCCTGCCGTGGGCGGCAAATGGGGCCGGCGGCCACCAGGGCGTCCCGGCCTCGACAGCGCCTACGGGGCACGCTCTACCGCCCCACTGGGTTAGCTCAGCCGACCTGTAGCTCCTTGGGCGCCAGCGCATCGTAGATCAGCGACAGGTACCGACACACCACTGGGTCCCCCAGCCACCCTGTAGTTGGGCAGCAGCGCCCCACCATGACGCATGGCTTTGACAGCTTCAATCTGTTCGTTTATTATCGAACGAGGGGAACTGTTTTATTAACGTCTGCAGGAGAACTGGAGGGGAAAGGGTGGGCTTTGATGTGCGGGTAGGTTGGTCGCCGGCGTGCGAACTGGTAGTCAGCCTGCAGGCCTATACCAGTGGGCCACACCGCAAAACCCTTGAGATAGGTGGCGAGTGGTTGCGGCGGGTGCGCGAGGCGATTGGCTGGCCATCGGCGTTCGACGACGTGGACCACGCGGCCCTTGCCCCATTCCTGGGGGCGCTACCGGCGTGGCTGTGCCCCCACGCGGGCAGCGTGGAGACCTACCTGGGCTGGTTGGGCGACCTGAGTGGTGGGGGCCTCTACGAACTGGTGGCGCCCTACTATAGTGGCTGCCCCGTGCCCGCCGATCTTGGCGCGCGACGCGACCGCTGCCTGACCTTGCTGGAGACCTGGCACACGGGGTATTTCGCTACCGTGGACCAGGCGCTGCTGGAGGGTCTGCGCGCGGATGCCACGCGGATGGCCGGCTTGGCCGGGCTCACCGCCGGGGTAGACCTGGTGGAAAGCGTGACCGGCGGCGTGCGGCTGGCCCCCCGGGACGCCTCGCTGACAGTGCTCTTGATTCCGCAGTACCACTATCGGCCTTGGAACCTCAACGAGGGCTACTCGGGGTTGCGCGTGATCATGTACCCGGCGGATATCGTGCCGGGCCAGCCGGGTGAGCCATCGCTGGCCCTGCTGCGGCTGACCCGCGCCCTGGCCGATGAGAACCGCCTGCGTATTCTGCGCTTCCTGGCCGCGCAGCCGCGCAGCTTTACCGAGGTGACCCGCTTCACTGGCCTGGCCAAGAGCACGGTCAACTACCATATGGTCGCCCTGCGCGCCGCTGGCTTGGTGCGCGTCCACGACTCCAATGATGGGGTGATCGCCTACAGCTTGCGCTCGGACGCCCTGGATGAGTTGAGCGTCCGGCTTCGGCAGTTTCTGACCACCCAGGGCGTCCAGTCCACCTGATGCGACGGTTTGTAGGGGCGTTCCCGTACCCGCCCGTGGCCGTGGTGGCGGTGTGCAGGCCACCATCACCAACAAACAAGAGGAGGGAATAGCGCATGTCCACTGCCTATGAGCCACCGCCAAACGGCTTTCGCACTTTCCTGATCGTCTGGGTCAGCCAGTCTGTGTCGGTGCTCGGCTCGGCGCTAACCGGCTTTGCCCTGACCGTGTGGCTGACCACGGTGCTGTATGCCCGGCCCGACCAAAAGGGCCAGTTAGCCCTAGCCCTCACGGCGCTCAGCCTGGCCTTCGCCGTGCCGGCTATCTTTGGCGCGCCGATCGCTGGGGCCTGGGCCGACCGGCACGACCGCAAGCGCACCATGATGGCCATGGATGCGGTTAGTGGGCTGGTCAGCCTGGGCATGGCCGCGCTGGTGATCAGCGGGGCGCTCAACCTGTACCTGCTTGTGCCCCTCCTGCTGGTGGCGGCGAGCTGCGCGGCCTTTCACGGCGCGGCCTTCGACACCTCCTACGCCATGCTCGTGCCGGAGAAGCAGTTGCCCCGGGCTAACGGCATGATGCAGACGATCTGGTCGCTCTCGGGCATCGTCTCGCCGGCCATTGCCGCCACAATCATCGCGCTGCCCTTGCTGGCCCGGCCGGGCGCCCGGCCGGGCGGGCGGGGCACGGCCCTGGCCCGCCTGCATGATGGCACGGCGCTGGCCATGGCGGTTGACGCGGTCACGTTCCTGGCCGCCGCGGCGACGTTGCTGTTCCTGACCATCCCCTCGCCCACGCGCGGCGACGTGGGGCAGGGCGGCAAGCCCAGCGCCAGCATGTGGGCGGATATGCGCTACGGCGCCCTGTATATCTGGCGACGGCGGCCCATGCTGTGGCTGCTGGGCACCTTCACCGTGGCTAACTTTGCCGGTGCGCCGGTGGCCTCCTTCGAGGCACTGGTGGTCAAGTTCAACCTGGCCGGCGACTGGACGATGCACGGCTACAAGCTGGCCACCGCTCTGGCCCTGCTGACCTCGGTAGGCAGCGTGGGCGGCGTTGTCGGCGGCTTCTTGATCAGCTCGTGGGGAGGGCTGAAGAGGCGGCGCATCTACGGCGTGCTGGTCCCCATGATCGTCGCTGGCGCCGCCCAGGTGGCCTTTGGTCTCTCACCCTATCTGTACCTAACGGCGGCGATGGCCTTTGTGATGGGGTTGACTATGCCGATCTTGAACGCGCACTCGCAGGCGATCTGGCAGAGCCAGACGCCGCGTGAGCTGCAGGGGCGTGTCTTCTCGGTGCGCCGCCTGATCGCCCAGTTCTCCTTCCCCCTGAGCACGATGCTGGCCGGGGTGACCACGGGCCTGTTCAACCCCGGCGCGGTGATCGCCGTTTTGGGAGCTGTGCTGACGCTGTTCTGCGTGGCCCAGCTGTTCAACCCCTACCTGCTGCGCGTTGAAGATAAAGCCTACCTAGACGGCCTGGCTCAGGCTGCCGAGGAGGCCATAGCTGGCTAGATGTCGCTGCTCCACGACGCCCTGCCCCCGCGACCGGCGAACACCTGGCGCGCTGGCTGGCCGAAGGCTTCCTCAGCGGGGTTGATCACCAGGAAGTGCTGGTGCAAGGCCTGTACCAGCGGGTCCCGATGCGGCGCCCGCTATACTCAACTAGGCGGAGCGGCGCATGGAGAGCGGAGCGGGGACGCATGGCACGACGACCCGGGATGGGCGGCAAGCACAACATCCATTACGCGTTGCAAGACGCCCTAGAGCAGGAGGGCTGCCCAGTGTGCCGTCTGGCCGCGGCGGCGGTGGCGCGCTATCTGGACGATCTGATCTATGAAAACGTCAACGAGATCGAACTGCGCGACACCCTGCGCGCGGCGGGCGGCTTCTGCAACGAGCATTCCTGGCAGCTGGAGCGCATGCACGCCGCGTTCGGGGTCTCGATCGTCTACCGCGACGTGCTCAACAACATGGCCCGCCGCCTGCGCGCTCGGCCAGCGGGCACCCGCCTGACCCTGTTTGGGGGGCGCGACGGGCGGCTGCGCGACCGTCTCGCCGCGCTGGCCAGTGGGGCGGGGACGGTGGGCGAGTGGATCGCCGACCCGCACGCGGCCTGCCCGGCCTGCCGGGTACGGCTGGACCGCGAGGACGTGCTACTGCGCGCGCTGCTAGAGGGCCTACGCCACGCCGACCTGGCAGCCCGATACGCCCGGGCCGACGGCCTTTGCATGGTCCACCTCGAACAGGCCTCCGCGCTGACCACAAACGCCCTGGAGGCCAGCCTGGGCATCATCATTGAGCAGGCGCTGGCGCGTATCCAGACCACGCTGGCCGAGCTAGACGAGTTCGTGCGCAAGCACGACTACCGCTTTCGCGGCGAGGAGATCGGCGCTGAAGGCGCCGCCTGGTTGCGGGCCATCGCCATGGTCGCCGGGCAGGAGGGCCTACGCTAGTCCGAACCTACAGCAGGTCCTCGACTCGCTGTACCGTGAGCACGCGCCGCAACAGTGCGGTTAGCTCGTCGCGACTCATCGCGGGGAGGGCCTGATCAAGCGCCGCGGGCACGCTGGTGAAGCGCAGTTGGATAGCCGTGCGCACCGATTCCCGATAGCCTTCCTCGCGCCCTTCCTCGCGCCCTTCTTTATGTCCGCGCTGTAACAAACGGTCAGCGTAGGTTAGCTCTGTCGTCTCCAACGTCGTGTCTCCTCTACTTGTTAAACGCGCCTGCAACTCAGCTCTATCGTCGTCGCTCAACGGGAGATAGGTATTCACCATGTTCCACAGGAGAAAGGCCCGCGCATCGTTCAGCTCACCGGAATCGGCCCCCTGGTTGATCCGCCGCATGCACGCCAGGTAAAGACTCAAGCGGGCCGCCCGCCCGGTATCCGGCAGGCGCATCAGGGGGGCCAGGGCCACGCCCAGGGGCCGCTCCGCCGCTACATAGTCTTCAGCTGCCAACAGCGGCAAGCTGATCTGCAGGTAACGGAACGTTAAGTAGACGCGCCCCAAAACGCCTTCCTCATACTCCTCCATGGCGATTGCTTCGCGGGCCAGATAGAAGACCACCGCAATGGGGATCACCAGCAGGCCGTCGCGCTGGCGCAGCACCGCATAGTATTGCCACATGCGGGCGGGAAACCCAGCCTCCCGCTCCCGCTGCACCTCGACGTGCAGTAAGATTAACTCCGGCTCACCGGCCAGTGTGCGCACTTCCGCCACCAGATCGGCAGTGCGCCGTTCGCCCCGTGGGAGGTCAGTGAAGGCTTCGGCGTTGCGGAAGACGACCGTACTGAAGTCCAGCCCCGCGGCGGTTTGCGGGTCGAACAGCCACAGAAAGTCCTCGAAGAACTCCTGCAAGAGCTGCTTGAAGAGCTGATCGTGGTTGATGGCGTCCCCTCCCCACCTAGCTCATCGGCGCATCATAAGTCCTATAATACAGCCACGGTGTGGTATACTGCCAATAATAGCCTCCAGCTGCGGGAGGAGTAGCGCTGCGCGACATCGTCAGAGAGAGAGGGCCAACGGCTGCAAGCCCTCTCCGGTGAGCGCGCGTGAAGGTCGCCCGCGGGATGAATGAGGTGGCCAGGCGCTGGGTAGTGCGAAAGGGCCGGGCGCGGTAGCCCCCTCCGGGCGCGCCCGGTACAGCGCGGCACGAGGGTACGCCCCTCCCGGCAAGCTCACTAGCGCCCCCGCGCTTGGCTGGGCTTAGGCCAGAGGATAGGCGTACCGAACCAAGGTGGTACCACGTGAGGCCTCTCCCGTCCTTGACAGCGGGAGGGGTTTTTTAGTCAGGGGAGGTACCACGGGGATGGCCACATTGGAAGGGCGCTACGATTTCAAGGCGGCGGAGCCACGGCTGCAGAGCCAGTGGGCCGACGAACGTATCTACGAGTTTGACCCCCGGCGGTCCGGCCCCACCTATACGGTGGATACGCCGCCGCCCACCGTGTCGGGCCAGATCCATGTCGGACACGTCTACTCCTACACCCAGCAGGACGTGATGGCCCGCTACCACCGCATGAAGGGCGAGCAGGTGCTCTACCCCTTCGGCTTCGACGACAACGGCCTGCCCACCGAGCGGTTCACCGAGAACAGCAGGGGCGTGCGCGCCCGCGAGGTAGGCCGTCGCGCCTTCATTGAGGCCTGCCTCTCCCTCTCCAAAGAGGTGGAGGCCACCTTCGAGCGCTTCTGGAAGCGCCTGGGTCTCAGCGTGGATTGGCGGCTGCGCTACTCCACCATTGACCCACGGTCGCGGCGCGTCTCCCAGGAGGCCTTTCTGGACCTCTACGAGAAGGGCCAGGCCTACCGCCAGGAGGCGCCCACCCAGTGGTGCCCGGAGTGCCGCACGGCAGTGGCCCAGGCGGATATTGACGACAAGCCGGGGGTGGCCACGCAGTTCTCGACCATCCCCTTCACCCTGGACGACGGGCGTGAGCTGCGCATCGCCACCACCCGCCCGGAGCTGCTGGCTGCCTGCGTGGCCGTGTTCGTCCACCCCGACGACCCGCGCTACACCTCGGCGGTAGGGCGTCAGGCCACCACGCCGCTGTTCGAGCTGGCCGTGCCCGTGCTGGCCGACACTAAGGTGGACCGTGAGAAGGGCACCGGCGCGGTGATGTGCTGCACGTTTGGCGATGTGACCGACGTGTACTGGTGGCGCACGCACAACCTGCCCCTGCGCGTCGTGCTCACCCAGGACGGCCGGATGAACGATCTGGCCGGCCCCTACGCCGGACTGCGCATCAAGGCGGCCCGGGCAAAGGTGCTGGAGGACCTGGCCGCCGCGGGCAAGATCCTGGAGAGCAGGGCCATCGAGCACAGTGTGGGCGTCCACGAGCGCTGCGGCACGGAGATCGAGTACCTGGTGGCCGGGCAGTGGTTCATCCGTCTGCTGGAGAACAAGGAGCAATTCCTGGAGGCGGGGCGGCGGATCACCTGGCATCCCGAGCACATGCGCGCCCGCTACGATAGCTGGATTGAAGGCCTCAACTGGGATTGGAATATCTCGCGTCAGCGCTACTATGGCGTGGCTTTTCCGGTGTGGTACTGCCGCGCCTGCGGCCAGCCTGTGATGGCCGACCGCGCGCAGCTGCCCGTGGACCCCCAGGAGACTGGCCCCCTGGCGGGCGTCTGCGCGGCGTGCGGCGGCGCCGACCTCGACCCCGATATGGATGTGATGGACACCTGGGCTACCTCGTCGGTGACCCCACGCATCGTGGGCACGTTGCTCGACGAGTTGGGCGTCAGCCCCCAGGAATTTGATCGGCGCTACCGGCCGATGAGCCTGCGGCCCAACGCCCACGACATCATCCGCACCTGGGACTTCTACACAATTGTGCGTAGCCTGTATCAGAGTGGTGAGATCCCCTGGACCGACGTGTTTATCTCGGGCCACGCCCTTGATCTAGCGGGCAAGAAGATCTCCAAGAGCAAGCTGAAGACGGCTGAGGACCCCACGGCGATGCTGGAGAGCTACTCGGCGGACGCGGTGCGCTACTGGGCCACCAGCGTGCGCACGGGCGGTGACACGCTGCTCAGCGACGAGGTGATGAAGAACGGTAGCCGTCTGGTGACCAAGCTGTGGAACGCGGCCAAGCTGGCTCTGCCGCACCTGCAGGGCTACCAGCCCACCGAGGCGCCGCCCGCCGAACTGAACGCCACTGATCGCTGGCTACTGGCCCACCTGCACGCGGTGATCCGCCGGGCCACCGCGGCGATGGATGACTACGAGTTCGCCGCCGCCAAGGCCGAGGTGGAGCGTTTCTTCTGGGCCGACCTGTGCGACAACTACCTGGAGATGGTCAAGTTCCGCCTCTATGGTGACGCCGCTGGGGCGGAGGGCGACGAGGCAAGTCGGGAGGGGGTACGCTACACGCTCTACGCGGCGCTGCTGGGCGTGGTCAAGCTGCTGGCCCCGGTGATGCCCTTTATCACCGACGCGGTCTACGGGGCTGGGTTCGCCGAGAGCGACGGCGCCGCGTCGGTCCACGTCGCCCGCTGGCCACAGGCGCCGAACGCCTGGGCGTCAGCAGACGCGGAGGCGGCTGGCGCGGCCATCCTGGAGGTGGCCGAGGCGGTGCGGCGCTGGAAGGCCGAGCGGCAGCTCAGCGTGGGCGCGCCAGTAACCACGGTGCGGCTGAGCTGCCCTAGCCACCTGCACGGCGCCCTTACTGGGGCCGTGCTTGACCTGCGCAGCGTGACCCGCGCGGCCCATATCGAGCTACGGGAGGGCTCCAGCCTGGAGGTGACGGTCGTGGCCCAGGAGGCCCCGGCGGCGACCGGCACACTGGGTTGAGCATGAGCCAGAGCCGGGTAGTTCGAGCGACGCCTACGGCAAGGATTGGATAGGCGCACGGCGGTGTTGACGTCATGTGGCTGGCCAGCGCGTTTAGGATATAGCAGACCATTGTGATGGGGCAGCCGCCTGCCCCAACCGCCGCGGAGCGTGGTGGTACGATGCCTACACACGATAAAGCATAGGAAACGCATGCTGAACTTTGCGACACATGATTTGACTAACCTGCTGGCCTCGTGGGGCTACTGGGCGGTGCTGCTGTTCGTGATGATCGAGAGCACGGGCATCCCCTTCCCCGGTGAGACGATGCTGCTGGTCGCCGCTGGATACGCGGGCGCCTCCCACCGGTTGGGTATCACCCTGGTTATCGTGGCGGCGGCGGCGGGGGCGATCATCGGCGACAACCTGGGGTTCTGGGTGGGCCGCGAGGGGGGCTTTCGCCTGTTGCTGCGCTACGGCAAATATATCCGGTTAGATGAGCGCAAGCTCAAGCTGGGCCAATATATGTTCATGAAGCATGGCGGCAAGGTGGTCTTCTTTGGCCGCTTCCTGGCCGTGCTGCGGGCCTGGGCGGCCTTCCTGGCCGGCACAAACCGCATGCCCTGGCCGCGCTTTCTGGTGGCCAACGCGGCGGGGGGTATCCTATGGGCGGTCATCTTCGGCCTGCTCGGCTACATCGTGGGCCAGAACGTGGAACGGTTCACCGGCCCGGTAGGCATCGCCTTCGTCGTGATAGCAGGGGCCATCCTGGTGGCCTCGTTCCTCTACCTGCGCAAGAACGAGGCGCGGCTAGAAGAGGAGGCCGTACGCGCGCTGCCTGGCCCCCTGCGGCAGCCGAGCAAGGCGTGAGCGCCCGCGCATGGGCCTGGCCCCCAGCCGCGAACCGCTTGATCCTCGGCTAATCCCCTGGGCCTACGCCCAGGGGATGTTCCCTATGAGCGACGAGGAGGGCACGGTAGATTGGTACACCGCCGACCCCCGGGGCATCTTGGAGCACGATGACCTGCGCGTCTCGCGGTCGCTGCGGGCCACCCTGCGCCGCCAGATCTACGAGGTGCGCGTAGATACAGCCTTTCGGGCGGTGATGCTGGCCTGCGCCGACCGCCCGGAGACCTGGATCAGTGAAGCTCTGGTCGACGCGTATACGGAGCTGCACGAACAGGGACTGGCCCACAGCGTGGAGGCCTGGCAGGGGGGCAGCCTGGTGGGCGGCCTGTACGGCGTGGCCCTGGGCGGGGCCTTTATGGGCGAGAGCATGTTCGCGCGCATGCCCGACGCCTCAAAGGTGTGCCTGGTTAGCCTGGTAGAGCGCCTGCGGGCACGCGGCTACGTGCTGCATGATATGCAGATGCTCACGGAGCACACCGCGCGGATGGGCGGCCGGGCCATCTCGGCGGACGACTATCTGCGCCGCCTGGCCGTGGCCCTGCCACTGCGCCGCACGTTCAGCTGATCCGGTGACCCCTGGCGCTGGGTTTGGCTTGATGGGCACCGGGGACCTGCCGCGACGTCGCGATTCACCCGACCAGAGCAGGTACGGTGTTCAGGAGCTATCAGGCCCCTCACCGCCACTGCGCCCGGTGTCCCGACGGACCAGCCATAGCGCGGCCACAAGCAGCAAGACGCCCCCGGCGTTGATGGTCAGATTGATCACCACATCGTGGGCGCCCTGGGCCGCGGCAGGGGCGCCGTGGCCTGAGCGACCGTTGCTGGCGGTGATCTCCAGGCTATAGCGCATCGCCGAGGTGATCCCAATAACCAGGAACTCCTGCACCTGGCGGCCGATGGGGCCGCGGCTAAGCACAGTGTGCAGGAGCTCGACCAGGATGATGGTCAGAAAGGCCGTATCAATGCCCTGGCTGATCGCGTAGGGGTAGTCGCGGTCGCCCAGCAGGTGCTGACCGAAGGTGACGACAGCGCTGACCAGGGCCAGCACAGCGAAGACGACCAGTAACAGGGCCACGGAGTACAGCAGGAGGCTCTGCACTGCCTCGAAGCCATGCCGAACGCGCCAGTCCAGGGCTGTAGCCCGGGGTGTCACCCGCGGCTCCCGACTCTCCTCGGCCATGTCCGCCTTTCGCCAGTGGGCGCGCTATCTGGTGGGGTGGCCTGGGCCACCCCGCCAATCTGGCTCATCGCATGTTGGTACACCGCGGCGGACGTTCCACACTGGTGGGAGCGCCCAAACCGGCCTTGCGCCAGGTCCGCCGAACTGTGGTAATGGACTTTCGTGGCGTATGCGCCTGAACAGCTCTACCCGCAGCCTACAGGGCGCAAGTAGAGCTGTCGTGGCAGCCAGCGGGCATCGCCGGCATGAATCGGCTAGCGTGGGCGCATCACGGCGACCGTGATGCCGGGAGCGACCGGGCCGCCGGGGGCCTGCCGGTCGGCAACTGGGATATCCGCGTTCTCCACGACGGTGATCTTGCCGCTCTCGTCGGCACACTCCAGGGTCACCGCGCGGCCGGTGGTGAACAGCACGGCGGCGACCTGACCTCCCAGGGGAGTCAGGCGGATCGCCCGCACGCCGCCGCCGTCGCGGCCCTGTGGGGGGTATTCGGAGAGGCGCGTTTTCTTGCCTACGCCCCCGGTGGTCAGGGCGATCACCTCGGCGGTGGCCGCGCGGCCCGGCGGCAGGACCACCGGACCCGGCACAGTGGCGTCGCCGGCCTCCAGCTTGATTGCCCGCACGCCGCCAGCGACCCGCCCGGTGGGGCGCACCTCATCCTCGCGGAAGCGGATCGCCTTGCCACCGACAGTGCTGATCAACAGCTCGCCCTCGCCCTCGCTGGTATCCACGGAGACCAGCGTATCGCCGGGGTCCAGCTTGAGGGCAGTGATGCCACCGCCGCGGGCATTGACGTACTCAGCGGCCAGGGTGCGCTTGACCTGACCCTGCCGCGTGACGAAGATCAGGTAGGTGTTCTCACCGCGGGCGGGGTCCAGCGCGGCAACGGCAACCACGGCGTCCTTGGGGTCCAGCTCCACTAGAGCGGAGGCGGCCACGCCGCGTTCGCTCTTTCTGGCCACCGCGTTGACCTTATGCACAGGCATGCTATAGCACATGCCGCTGGCGCTGAAGAGCAGCAGTGTGTCGCGCTGGTTGCCCACCAGGTACTGCCGCACGGGGTCGCGCCCGCCGACGCCCTTGATCACCTTGGCCGGGTCGCCGTCCAGGCGCTTCAGAAAGCTCTCGGCGGTGAGCGCCACGGTGGTCTCCTGATTGGGGGCCAAATCGCTGATCGAGGCCGGCATGGAGGCGCCGGCGTCGTCCAGGATACGCGTGCGCCGCTCGTCGCCATACTTTCTCTTCATGTCGCGCAGATCGTCCTTGAGGATAGCCAGGATCTTCTTGGGCGAGGCCAGGATAGCCTCCAGGTCGCGCACGATCTTCTGCACGGTGGCCAACTCATCGGCGACCTTCTGGCGCTCCAGGGAGGCCAGGCGGCGCAGTTGCATATCCAGGATGGCCCGGGCCTGTGTCTGGGTCAGGCCAAAGCGTTCGACCAGGCTGCCCATCGCCTCGTCGGTGGTGCGGGCGGCGCGGATCAGGGTGATCACGGCGTCCAGGTTGTCCAGGGCGATCTTGAGGCCTTCCAGGATGTGCCGACGATCGTTCGCCTCATCCAGATCGAACTCGGTGCGGCGGGTGATCACCTGGCGGCGATGCTCGATAAAGATGGACAGGGCGCGTTTGAGCGGCAGCACATGGGGCCGGTCGTCAATCAGGCCCAGCATATTGATGCCGAAGGTGACCTGCAGGTTTGTGCGCTGAAACATGCTCTTGAGCACGGCGCCGGGGTCGGCGCCTACTTTCAGCTCGACCACGATGCGCATACCGCTGCGGTCGCTCTCGTCGCGCAGGCCGCTGATGCCCTCCAGCTTCTTGTCGCGCACCAGGTCTGAGATGGTCTTGATCAGGGCGGCCTTGTTGACCTGATAGGGCAGCTCGGTGACCACCAGGGCCTCACGGCCCTTGCGATCGGTCTCCACGGCGCAGGTGGCCCGCACGGTGATTTTGCCCTGGCCGGTGGCGTAGGCGTGGTCAATGCCCTCGCGGCCCACGATCTGGCCGCCGGTGGGGAAGTCAGGGCCAGGCATGACGCGGGTGAACTCCTCGACCGAGGCTTCAGGGTTATCAATCAGGGTAATCACGGCGTCGCACAGCTCGTTCATGTTGTGGGGCGGGATCTTGGTAGCCATACCGACGGCGATACCATCCATGCCGTTGAGCAGGAGCAGGGGCACGCGGGCTGGCAGCACCTCCGGCTCCTGCAGCGATCCATCGAAGTTCTCCTTGAAAGGGACGGTGTTCTTCTCCAGATCGGCCAGCAGTTCCTCGGCCAGGGCGGTCAGGCGCACCTCGGTGTAGCGCATCGCCGCCGCGTTATCGCCGTCAATGGAGCCGAAGTTGCCCTGGCCATCTACCAGGGGGTAGCGCATGGCGAACGTCTGGGCCAGGCGGACCAGGGTCTCGTAGACGGCCACATCGCCGTGGGGGTGGTATTTGCCCAGTACGTCACCGACCACGCGGGCGCTCTTCTTGAAGGGCACATCGTGCCTGAGGTGCAGTTCGTGCATGCCGAACAGCACGCGGCGGTGGACGGGCTTGAGGCCATCGCGCACATCGGGCAGCGCGCGGGCCACGATCACGCTCATGGCGTAGTCGAGGTACGATGAGCGCATCTTCTCGTCGAGGTCAATCTCCTGTAGGTTACGGGCTGGAGCAGTCATGGTCGTTCTCTATCCTTCATTCTCTACAAAGGCTGCCCGCGCGTGACTCGGGTCGGCTGCCGCGGCAGGAGGGGCCGCCATATCCGAAAGGCGGGGCAGGAGGGCCAAACGCCTCACGCCCAGCGGGCCTGGCTCAGGCGTAGCGGCTACCTTCCGGCCATAAAAGCCGCTTAGACGTCCAGGTTCCGAACGGCATGAGCATGGGTCTCGATGAACTTTTTACGGGGAGCCACATTGGTGCCCATCAGGGTTGTAAAGGTCTCGTCGAGCTTGATCATGCTGTCGGCGTTGACCCGCAGCAGGGTCCGGGTGGTCGGGTTCATTGTGGTGTCCCAGAGCTGATCGGGGGTCATCTCGCCGAGGCCCTTGTAGCGCTGGATGGTCGCCTTCTTGGCCCCTAGCTTCTTGATCACGGCGGCGCGCTCGGCGTCGGAGTAGACCCAATGCGTCTCCTTGGGCGCGCTAATGCGGTAGAGCGGGGGCTGGGCCATATAGAGGTAGCCGCCGGTGATCAGCTGGGGCATGTGGCGGAAGAACAGCGTCAGCAGCAGCGTGGCAATGTGTGCGCCATCCTGGTCGGCGTCGGTCATGATCACCACGGTGTGGTAGCGCAGCTTGGCGATATCAAAGCCGCGGCCGATGCCGGTGCCCAGAGCGGTGATCAGGGCCTTGATCTCCTCAGACTCCAGCATCTTGTCCGCCTGGGCCTTTTCAACGTTGAGGATCTTGCCGCGCAGGGGCAGGATAGCCTGGCTGCGGCGTTCGCGGCCCTGCTTGGCCGAGCCACCGGCCGAATCGCCCTCCACGATAAACAGCTCACTCTTGGAGGCGTCGCGCTCGGAGCAGTCGGCCAGCTTACCGGGCAGGGTGCTCACGCTAAGGGGATCCTTGCGGATGACCAGATCGCGGGCCTTGCGAGCAGCCTCGCGGGCGCGGGCGGAGAGGAAGCATTTTTCAACGATCTTCTTGAGGTCGGCGGGCTGACGTTCGAAGTGGGCGGCTAACCCCTCAGCCAGGGCGGCGTCCACCTGGCTGCGCACCTCGGCGTTGCCCAGCTTCGTCTTGGTCTGGCCCTCGAACTCTGGCTCCAGCAGGCGCACGCTGATCACGGTAGAGAGGCCCTCACGCACATCATCACCGGTCAGCGAGAAGTCCTTGAGGATGCCCGCCTTGCGGCCCAGATCGTTGAGCACGCGGGTAAGCGCGGTGCGGAAGCCGGTCAGATGGGTGCCGCCATCCACGGTGTGGATGTTGTTGGCATAGGCGAAAGTGTTCTCGGCGTAGCCATCGTTGTACTGCAGAGCTAGGTCAATGCGCGTGCTGCCGGCCAGCTTCGAGATGTAGATCGCCTGATGCAGCACGGTCTTGTTGGCGTTGAGGTGGCGCACATAGGAGAGCAGGCCCCCCTCGAAGTAGAATGCGTAGGAGGAGGGCGGTTGGCCATGGCAGTCCACCACCTGAATGGTCAGGCCCGGATTGAGGTAGCACGACTCGCGCATACGCTCGTGGATCAGATCAAGCCTGAACTCGGCGTGGCCGAACACGTTCTTGTCCGGCCAGAAGGTGATCGTCGTGCCCGTGTCGGGAGCCTTACCAGCGCGGGCTACGTCGGCGACCGGCTTGCCGCCCTCGAACTCCTGGCGCCACTTGTACCCGCCGCGGCGCACCTCGGCGAGCAAGCGAGTGGACAGCGCGTTGACCACGGAGACGCCCACGCCGTGCAGGCCACCGGAGACCTTGTAGGAACCGGAGCCGAACTTACCGCCGGCGTGCAGGACAGTCAGGGCCACCTCAAGGCCGCTCTTGCCGGTGCGGTGGCGGTCCACGGGGATACCCCGGCCGTGGTCGCTCACCGAGACACTGCCATCGGCGTTGAGCTGAACCTTGATGTGATCGCCATGACCCGCCATATGCTCGTCGAGCGCGTTATCAATCACCTCCCACAGGAGGTGGTGCAGGCCCCGGTAATCGGTCGAGCCGATATACATGCCGGGCCGGCGGCGCACGGCATCCAGGCCCTCCAGGATCTGGATCTGGTTAGCGTCATACTCCTGGGCTATGCGAGGCTCAACTTGCGGCTCGATCATCGCCGTGTCCACTCCACACCTCAGCTTTGCTTCCCCGGCCAGCAGGCCACCCTATCACATACTACGGGCTGGCCCCCCACCAGGGAAATGATAGAACGTGCGTGCTAAATCACCTCCTCATTCTAGCATGCCCAGTGGAGCGGGTCAACGCGGCGATCCACAGTCTCCTGCTCCCATAAGGCAGGGGTGGCCCCACGTGCCACCCCGCTGCTCACTGTCAGCATCAAGCCTGCCGGAGACCCCCTTTTTCCGCGCCTATTGACAAGCGGAGGATCCACCCCATCATCCTCATCCGCACGATCAGCGGCGGCTCCCGCGGCGTCCAGGGCAGCGCGCCACCCGCCTTGGTCTTGCCTCCACCCTGGGCGCCTGGCAGGCCCGCCAGCAGGACCCCCTCGCCGCCTGCATCGCCGCCCTGAGCTAGCACGTTCGTTTACCTCAACTCTGCACAGTATCCCCCTGCACACCGCTAGATCAGTCAGGTCCGCTGAGGGATACCGGGGTTAGGGAGGTGGTGGGGCGGCGCGCTTGTAGAAGGCGACGCTGAACTCCGCGCTCAGGGTGTCGCCGGCGGCGAGGCGTCGGGCCGTGCCTGCCTTGATCGTCGAGGTCAGGCCGCTGCCGGGGTAGCTTGTAAACGGCTCGACGCCCATCACATAGCAGCGGCGATGCCACGGGTAGCCACTCGACCCGTGCAGTTCTTGCCACAGCCACACACAGGAGAAAACCTCACTCGGCCAGGAGACCCGCACACCGAGGTCCAGCTCTTCGTTGTACAGGGTATACCAGCCGTCGCGCAGGTCTAGCAGGTAGCCGTAGTCGGCGACTGCCTGGCTGGACCCCGGGACGCGGCGCAGCTCAAGAGAGCGGCCAGCGTGGTCGCGCGCGCCGTGCGGCCAGGCGAAGCGGTCGCCACCGCGCAGCCGGCTGGTCGGCCCGAGCGCGGGATCATGGGCCAGGAAGGTGGTGGCGGGGATGTCCAGCCAGCAGTGGTCGCTCAGGAATGGCGCGCCGAAGGCCAGGTGCTGGCCCCACATCAGCTCAATGTCGTCGCCGCCCTCGTTGGTGATCTGCTCATGAACGCGCAGCGCAGGCACGCCGGCCTCCACGGCCATGGTGCGCCGTACGGTCAGGGGCAGGCGGTGGGTGCGCACGCGCAGCGCTATCTCAGCGAGGGTGGGGCCAGTGGAGACCACCGCGCACTCCCAGGGCAGCATGGAGACCTCACCGTGGAACGGCATCTCGACGCCCTGATAGATACAGGGGCCGCCGCCACTGGGCAGGATGTCCTGCCAGCCACCGCCATAGTAGTCCATCCAGGCCATCTCGGAGGTGGCAGGGCGGCTGAGCACCGTACCGGGCGCCCGCTGGCCCCAGGGGGCCTTCCACAGCACATCCAGGTCGCCATGTGGCTTGTAGCGCAGCGCGTAGACATCAGCCCCCTTATCGGGCAGCACGACCACGCTAACCAACTCGTTCTCCAGGGTGACCGTTCGCACGCTGGTCTGTGCGGAGAGCACGCCCCAGCTGACTGCCACCCCGCTCCCCTGTTGATCCAGGGCCATCCGCGTTCCTCCTCCCTGGCAATCGGCCTGAGCGTCTCCCGGGCAAGCCATCTAGGCGGCCCAGCGCTCTACACCCACCATCATAGCGCACAGTCAGGCCTCTGATCCCTGACGTAGCACTGCCTGGGCGGATCAGTCACGTCTATCGGATCATCATCCACGTAGACGTAGTTCAGGGCGTCCTTCCTGCTGGGAGGGGTCGGGCTGCAGGCAGCGTGGCAGCCGGGGTTGTAGTGAGCTGCGTCCAGTACCAGCCCAGATCCTGGCTGGGAAGCGTCAGGTTTCACTACACACCAGCATGGAAGGGCTGGGCGGCCATCACGCCAAGTATGGCCCAGGCCCAGCCCTTGAAGATGCTCTCTCTGACTGCCATGCCGACCCAGCGGCGCGCTGGTAGTGCTGCTCAGCAGCGGGTCACACGCGGAGTTCGTAGAAGAGATTGAATGGGTTCATGGGGAAGTCCAGGCGGCGGAAGTGGCCGAACCCTGCCTCGGCGGCCAGAGCGCGCATCCTGTCCTCGCCCAGACAGGCGCCGGTACCTTCCCCACCCACCGCCAGAGCCTGGGTCATGCAGTAGTTGGTGCTGGCCGAGTAGCCGAAGGCTCCGATGCCCATGGGGTGGTCAATGTTCTGCTGCAAGTCACTAAAGAAGTTGAACTCCAGCACGAAGTAGGCGCCCCCGGGGGTGAGGGCACGGCGGATCTCCTGCAAGGCGGGGCGCGGACGAGGCATGTCATGGACCACATCGAAACTGGTGATCAGGTCGTAGGTCCCCGGTATCCCCGTGGTGACATCACAGACCTCATAGCGCACGCGGTCGCCCAGACCTGCCTTCATAGCGTTGGCGTTAGCAGCGGCGATGGCTGGAGCATAGGCGTCATAGCCCACCAGCGTCGCCGTGGGATAGGCTTGGGCCAGATAGAGCAGGGCCTGGCCGTTGCCGCAGCCAATATCGGCGGCCGCCCCCCGTTGCGTAGGCGGGCGTCCACCTCGGGCATGGCTGGGACCCAGTCCTGCGCCAGGTGATTGCGGAAGACAGGGCGGGTGAAGCGCTCGAAACCGCACCAGAACTCGTCGCCGTAGGCCGCCTGGGGCACACCGCCGCCATTGCGGAACGCATCGGTGAGCAGGTCGAGGTTCATCCAATAGGGCCGCGCCATGGGAAAGAAGGAGCCCAGGTAGACCGAGCTATCGGGGTCGGCCAGCACGATGGCGTGCTCAGGGGGCAAGGTGAACGCCTTCGTCGCATCGTTGTAGACGAGGTAGCCATGGCAGGCCATGGCACTGAGCCATTCACGGGCATAGCGCTCGTTGATGTGTGCCTTCCGGGCAAACTCCTCCGTTGTCAGCGGGTCAGCGCTGGCCAGTATAGCGAATAGGCCTAGCCGGTCAGCCACGGCGCTGAGCGTGCCCATCTGGAGGGCGGTGACATCTCCCAGCACCTTCATAGCAAACGTTTGGACCTTCTGCATATCAAGCGAGGGCATCATGGTCATGGCTGTCTCGTCTCCTTTCCAGAATCCTATCGGTGTCCAGCGCCCGTGGATGCGGTGGGTCACCGTACCCGGGCTATCCCGCAAGGCAGTCAAGCTACGGCTCTGGCGCGTTCCGGGGTCTGCTGGTCACCGAGATCTGCCACGCGCCTGCCACTCTTTCCACCACGGCTCCCACTGTACTCCTCCTGCCATGAGATAGACACACATGAAGCACGCAGTCGGGTACGCAAGATGACACGCTTTTGGCATTTATCTCTAGTCTTAAATGTTCTATACTGCGGGCGAGGCAACGGTGCTCCTGCCGTTACCTTCGTCCGCGGGAACAGGAGGGCTATGGCAATGAGCGACGCGCGGCCTGTATCTTTCGGTGAGCGACTCCGACGTTTGCGCGGATGTGCGGGTCTGAGCCAGGAGAACCTGGCGCAGCGGGCCGATCTATCCGTGCGGGGCATTCAAGACCTGGAGCAGGGAGTGCATTGCCTGCCTCATCGTGGCACGCTGGAACTCTTGGCCGACGCGCTTAGCCTGGAGGGCGCGGAGCGTGACGCCTTTGTCGCCACCGTGCCCCACATCGCGGGCGAGCAGACCCGGACGACGAAAAGATCCGGCCATGGAGTCACTGAAACCCCCGCCCAGTTGGCGCCTGGTGTGGGGTCTGCCGCGGCCAGGCATGCTCAGGGGACATTTGGCGCGACGCTGTGGCGTCATCGGCGCGTGGCAGGGCTGACCCAGAGTGCTCTGGCCGAGCGTGCGCGGCTGAGTAAGCGAGGGATACAGGATTTAGAGCGCGGGGTGCGTCAGGTACCGCATCGCCACACTGTGACCCTCCTTGCTGATGCCCTCCAGCTCACTGGTCTAGCGCGAACCGCGTTTGAGGTCACCGCGCACCGGCCGGGGCGGCTCTCAGACGAGCCAGCGTCTCCATCAGCAGCGTTTCCTCAGGATCTGGATCATCCTCCGCATAATCTTCCTCTACAGATGACCCCCTTCATCGGACGTGATGAGGAGATGGCGCGCGTGTGTGAGAGGCTGCGGCGGCCCGATGTGCGGCTGCTCACCCTGACAGGGCCTGGTGGCGTGGGCAAGACCCGCCTAGCCTTGCAGGTGGCGCGTGAGGTTCTTGACCAGTACTCCGACGGCGTCGTCGCGACTTTCCTCAGCACTCTGCGTGATCCGCGGTTGGTGTTGCCAGCCATTGGTCAGGCTGTTGGCGTTGAGGGTAACACTGGTCAGACCCTGGAGAAGAGACTGTGCCTTTCTCTGCGGAACAAGCATGTGCTGCTTCTGTTAGACAACTTCGAGCATGTGGCGTCGGCAGCGCCTTTGTTGGTGTCCCTTCTGTCGGCCTGCCCGCATCTCAAAGTGCTCGTCACAAGCCGCGCCGTGCTCTATGTGCCTGGTGAGCACCTCTGGATGGTGCCCCCGTTTGCCATGCCGAGCCTGACGCACCTGGAAGACACTGAGCGCCTGTTGCACTATGACGCGGTACGGTTCTTTCTCGATCGCGTCCAGGCGGCCCGATCAGACTTCACGCTAACGCATGAGAACTCTCCCGCGGTCGTGCAAATCTGCCATCGGTTGGATGGATTGCCCCTGGCTATCGAGCTGGCTGCTGCCCGCGTCAAACTGCTGCCGCCCCCGGCATTGCTGGCCCGGCTGAGCAGCCGCCTGGCGGTGCTGGCAGGTGGCGCGCGGCACCTCCCGGACCGCCAACAGACGCTGCGCGACACCATTGACTGGAGTTACCACCTTCTCAATACAGAGGAGCAGGTCCCATTGGCCCGGCTGAGTGTCTTTGAGGGTGGCTGCACGCTGGATGCCGCCGAAGCGATCTGCGGGACGGCGGAGGATGCGCCGGGCACCGTGCTGGAGAGGCTCGTCAGGTTGGCGGATAACAGCTTGGTGCGTCAGGACACCAATGCGGGCACCCGGGAACCGCGCCTGACTATGCTGGAGACGGTCCATGAGTACGCGCTGGAGCGGCTGAAGGAAAAGGCCGAATCCTTCGACCTCCACCAGCGGCATGCCGCCTACTATCTGAACATGGGGGAGGCAGCGGCGTTAGCGTTGCATAGTCAAACACAGGGGGCATGGCTTGACCGGCTGGACAGGGAGGCGCCCAATCTGCGTGCCGCCGAAGCCTGGCTGATAGTACACGACGGGGTGGAGGATGCCCTGCGTTTGGAGGGCGCCCTCCGCAGATATTGGTCTATGCGTGGTGACTGGCTGGAGTGGCGCCGTCGGCTGGAGGCCCTGCTGGCTCTGCCCGGCGCGGCGCGCCATACAGTGGGGCGGGCAAGGGCACTTTTTACAGCTGGCTTTTTGGCTTGGTCCCAAGGTCGCTACGTAGACGCCCAGGCTTGGCATGCGGAGAGCCTGAGTATCTGCCACGAGATCGGTGACCCAAGGGGCGTCAGCGACGCCCTCCTGGGCCTGGGCCTGGCCGCTGACGGTCAAGGCGACCATAGCCTGGCGCGCGCTCGGTTCGAGAAGAGCCTCACGGTCTCCCGCTCGTGTGGCGATCCGGACAACCCCTGGGCGCTCCGAGTCTTGGCGGGCGCCCTGCGCGCCTGTGGCGACCTCGCCAGCGCGCGTGAGTTAATTGAAGAGGCGTTGCGCATCCAGCGCGCCATGGGGGACCACTGGGGCTTGGCTACCTCCCTGGTGGAACTCGCCCGCATCGCCCTGTTGCAGGGCAACTTTCAGCAGGCCCGTGTTCTGGGTGAAGAGAGCCTGGCCATGGTTCAAGAACTGGGAGTCAAGGACAGTACGGGGCGCACCTGTGCTCTTTTGGGCCGCATTGCCCTCGACGCTGGCGACTATGGACTGGCCCGTACCCGGTTTGCCCAGAGCCTGGCGATCTGGCGGGAACGGGCGGACCTGGCCAACATCGCCGCGATGCTCTCAGCGTTTGCCGCCCTGGCGTCGGTTCAGCATCAGCCCCTACGGTCCGTGTGTCTTGCCGCCGCTGCCGTGCAGGCTGGGTGGACCTGCTCACATGACAGGTGCCATTTTTGGGAAGCTGTAGGTCCCCAGTTCTGGGGCAGGCATGGTAGACTCGGGCAGAGCACTGCAGCCCGCGTTCAGCGCGCGAGAAAGACGCCGGAGT